>Ga0123357_10002863_pt1 | contig 19445 bp, 12 predicted proteins | sample TergutEmb28metaG_FD_89873 | JGI IMG/M metagenome (GOLD analysis project Ga0123357, IMG submission 89873) | Embiratermes neotenicus P4 segment gut microbial communities from Petit-Saut dam, French Guiana - Emb289 P4 | ecosystem: Host-associated > Arthropoda: Insects > Digestive system > Gut ...
CGCCGGCTTCAGAAGGAAGCGACCAGGGAGCATATAATCAGAACCGCAATGGCGGCGTACTCCGCGCGGGGATTCTCTATACCTACAGCCGCCATCGCGCAGGAAGCGGGGCTGGCGCATGGGTCAATCTTTGTTCATTTTCCAACACGGGAAGCCCTGCTGCTATCCGTTTTGGAGCGCTTTGCCCATGATGCGGGTGAAAAGCTGCATAAACTTTCCGTAAGCAATTGCGGTATCGCGGAACTGCTTTACGCGCATATCATCACTCTGGAAGACTATGAACTTTTCTATAAAAAAATAATTTCTGAAATTTCATCGCTGCCGCGTGAAACGGGAAGCTTGCTGGTATCTGTTCAATCAATCATGTCACACCATTTCGGCATGGTAATCAGGCGGGAACAGAAAGCCGGAAAGGTCAGGGATATTCCCGCGTATATGTTGTTCAACATGTGGATCGCCTTGCTGCATTACTATCTCCAAAACAGCGAAATGTTTGCGCCCGGCAGTTCCGTATTGAGGAGATGCAAAAAGGAACTTGTAAACAGCTTTGTTAAGCTTGTTTCAAAATAAAGCGGAGGAAAAAAATGAAAACATGTATTGCCTGCGGGATGCCGATGGAAAAGGCGTCGGACTTTGCCATGAAAGACACGACAAAAGATTACTGCGTTCACTGCGCCCGCGCCGACGGGTCCATGCAGTCCTTTGAGGAAAAAAAGGAAAGCATGGCCAATTTCATTGTAAAAAACCAGGGGTTTGACAAGGGCGCCGCCCTGCGGACAGCGGAAACCTTGATGAAAAAGCTGCCGGCCTGGCAAGCTCACTTTTAGCCGGAGGCGGTTTTCATGCCGGCATTATCATCCCTTGTGCAGAGCAGGGATATTGAAATTCATTCGTGCCGCCTCTTTTTCCGCTCCATTACAACAAGGGTCCCGCTGAAGTTCGGTTCCGAAGTAACTACTTCCGTACTCTGCGCCAGGACAGAGATAACGGTGGGCTCCGCCGGCGGCGATAGCGGGCCAGAGGCGAACGGCTGGGGGGAGACGCCCCTCAGTATTGCCTGGGTATGGCCTTCCTCCCTCTCCTGCGAATACCGCCGGTCCAGGCTCAGGGAATTCTGCAAAAAACTTGCAGCCGTCTGGGACAGCTGTCCCTACCGGGGCCATCCCATGGAAATTGGGAAGCAGTTTATCGACAGGGATTTGAAGGATCTCTGGACAATGGACAATTCCGGTCTGGCCCCGGGTGAGGAACTGCCCTGGCTCGCGGCCCTGGTATGCGATTCCCTCTTTGACATAGCGCTGCACGATGCCTATGGTATGTACCATCACATCAGTACCTGGGAAAAGAAGGGTTCGGCTACAGGGCTTTGGAAATTTTCAGCCTGGACGGTAACGCAGCGGGTCCCGGCAACAACTGGATTCCCGCAAACAGAAACAGATAGAAGCGCATTTTTCCGGGCGCCGGTAAAAGAACCCGCCCGTACCGCTATACCTGATGTTTACCCGTTCTGCTCCGCTTCCCCCGGGGGGAACATATAGAGATCCGGAAGCTTGAAGGTCCTCTCCAGGGTAAAGGAACCCTTCGCCTGGATTTCGCTTACTACAGGTATCTTGCAAAAATGAATCAGGGTTTCAAATTCCGGGGCGGATACCTGCAGGGAATATTCAAAAATTTCGTGGTCTTCGGCGGATGCGGCCGGAACAGAGGCGGGCCAGAAGCTGAAGCTGCCCTCGGTATTGGAAACTATATTGCAGGGATTCTGCCAGTTTTTGTCTTTCATGGGTACCAGCTGCCCGTTCCGGAAGAGTTTCACCTCAACACCGGAAAGGGGAGCAAAATTATTGCCGTTAAAGAGACGGCCCATTATGGTTGGAATATTGAACACCGGAACGTTTGATTCCGGACCCGACTCGGCTTCTCCGGGGGAATGGTCAAAATTGGGCCGCTGGTTGTGGTTAACGCGCTTAAGGCCCTCGTAGATCATGGCAGTAATATCCGCTTCCTGCTGCTGCCGTTCCAGGGACTCCCCCTGGACTCTGGCAACTCCACGGCTGGATACTATATAGTGGGGCGGCGTCCGGTTCAGGACATAACAGATAGTATCCATGCGGCAATGATCGCAGAGGCAGAGATTATGCGGATTTTTTTCTTTTTTGATAACTTCAAAAATTCCGTCTACTCTGGCAATTATCACATCTTCTACAGTATTATGCAGTTCCATACTTTGCCCCCTTATATAACTGTAACCATTTTTGGGTTATATGCAATATCCCTTCCCGAAAGGGCTTAAATTCGTCTTCATAGCGCGGATCCACGAAGACGCGGATGATCCGCAGCGATCTGACAAAGGCGTCCAAAAGCTCTTTTTTGAACACGCTGGAGCCGGAGGAGAAGAGGCAGCCTTCATCAATAACGAAAAGACCGCTCTCAAAGGAAATGGGTTCGCCCAGATCCACAATAAGCGCGGCTCGATCCAGGCGCTTGCCAAGCCGGGAAGAAATTTCAGCCGCAAGGCTTTCCTCAAGCCGGGAACGTTCGGAGAGCGCAAACATCTCCCCGTGGGATTTTTCGTCAAAGGGAATTTCCGCGAGGGTAACAAAGAGCCTGCCGTTTTTAACGGAATCCATCAGGCTGAAGAGAGGGTGAACCCGTTCTTCCGCGAGGGCGAACAGGCCCTGATCATCCAGATTGTAGAGTTCTTCCGGGACTATGATCCCTGATTCAAGCCCCCCAAGAATTGCCTTTTTGACCATCGCAGTGGCGGAACGCACCGCCCGGTGCCAATAAACCGTTCTGTACATGAGGTACTTTGAAAAAAGGAGAGATTCAACTCCGCTAATGCCCCGGCTGTCTACATCCACTCCCCGTTCCGGGTGGGGATGAAGCCGTGAAAGTATATAATCCACATCCTGAACGCCGTAAGGAACCCCGCAGTACCGGGCATCACGGCTCAGGTAGTCCAGCTTATCCGGGTCCAGGCTGCCCGACAGGAGCCTTCTGTAAAAACGGAGTTCCCCTCCCCCATCCTGCCCGCCGCCCCGGTCACGGGATGTCTCCGAGGTATCAACAATAGCGGCGCTAAGATACGGGTCAGCGCCGGCTGCGGCCACAAGGCTCTTTACCGGTTCTTTCACAATCAGGTTTGCCGTAAGGACTTCGTGTTCCATGAGGGGCAGTTCTTTCAGGGAATGAGTATAGGGGAAATGCCCCATATCGTGGAGCAGCGCCGCGCACAGGAAAGACTTTACCCCTTCGGCGGAAAGCCACGCGTCCGCCCCCTCCTCCGCCAGATGGGAAAGGAGCCGCCGGGCCAGGTGGTATACTCCGATCGAATGGCTTGCCCTGGTGTGGGTGGCCCCGGGGTACACCCTCAAAGCGGGCCCAAGCTGCATGATGCGGTGAAGGCGCATAAACGGCGGAGACTCGGTAAGCGCCGCCAGAGCGGGGGTAAGGTAAATATGGCCCCAGAGTACGTCCCGTATGGGTTCCGTATAACCGTCAAGAAGCGCGGAACGGACATCGGTCTTCATAACAACCATGGTACATGAAAACCCGCCTCCCGGCAACAGTTACAGGGCAATTTACCGGGCCCACGCTTTGTTACATTATCGCAAAAACGCCCTCTAGGTTGAGAAATAACAATCTAATCCGTTTAAGAAGTAATCTGCTTTAGCTGTTTTGGAATAAACCTTCCGAATACTTCTACCTGGGCCTGCCTTATTTTGCCCCGGTCTTCTTCGGTTTGATGATTTCCATAGCGGATAAGCATTGAATCTGTTTTATGGCCTGTTTGATATTTTAGAAGCTTGGTATCCAAATGGCCTATCATGTAGGTAGTGAAGAAATGCCTCCAGCCGTGGAATACATACAATGATGCAGATTCCTGCTTCATTCCGATCTTTATTAAAGCGTCCCTTAACCCTTCGATAAAGAGACAGTTTTCCATTGGCTTCGTTGCAGATTTTTCTGCCCAGAAAACATAGCTATCCATTGACACTCCGTGCGGGTTACTCTTTGCCAATTGAGCGAGGCTATTCATGAGATAGGGAAAGGGTACTTCCACTTTTCGTTCCTCGTTATTTTTGGTCGTTTTGAGCTTATCCCGGACATTCCAGGAATGGCGGATGTAAAGGCAGTCATTGCCTAAATCCTGGATACGAAGTCCTTGTACTTCTCCTGCCCTGAGTCCTGTAACGGAAGAGAGCATATTAGCCAGGCGCGAACGCTCATCAAGCCATTCAACGGCGAAGAGTATCTGCACTATTTCGGGAGTAAGAATGTGCCGTTCCCGGAATTTATTTGAGAACCACGTAATATGCGCGGTAACATCTTTTTCAATCAGCTCTTTAGAAAACGCCCATCGTAAAGGAATAACCCCAGATCGGAGAATTGAGTTTTTTCTGGCTCCTGAAAGTTCCCTTCCTGCCAGAGTACCTATAGCGTCAATGAACTGCTCAATATCATTCCGGGTAATATCCCCTATGAGACGATTCTTAAAGAATGGCTTCCAGTATTTAATGACATCAAGGCCCTGGCTTTTTACATAATTCTGATGAATACCATGTTCCCTTCGTAATCTTTCTTTCACATAGGGGGAAGATTCATAATTCCAGAAATCCTGAAGGAAGGTTATAAAGTCAGTTGCCTGCTGACTCTCTGAAACGACATAGCTTTTAAGAAATCCCCGCTGCTTTAATTCGTTGCAGATAAAGGTTGCTTCCTGAATAGTTTTAACATTCCGTAATACTTCCTGAATATTGAGATGGATGACGGTACTGCCATTCTTTGATGGCCTTCCATCTCTAAACCATTTGAAGGATGTTTCAATAGCGAGCGCCTTATCCATCTGTCTTGTAGAAATACCTGGGAGATATTCTCCTTTTGAATTTTTGAACTGGACATAGTAGAATTGCCTGCCAGCTCTTTTGAATACAGAAAACGGTAAATGGGTCATTCTATGCCTCCGCTTAGTAGCATTGAACGCAGGATTAGTATCTGCCACGTTATCTGCCACTTTTACTTTTATTGGGGTTTAGAATGCACGTTAGTAGTATTCAGATATTGGGTAATTCTTTTACTAATTCTTTGTAACACAAAGAATTAGTAAAATGAAGATAAGGGGATTCGGCTTCCGGTCGTTTGCAGCCTGCAAACTCCCTCCAGCCCGCCTGCGCAATCCCGCCGCGTCCTTGCGGCGCATAACTCTAACAAGGCTTACGCCTTGGAATTATCCCGGGATTGCTCCGTTTCGAATCCCCCATTAGTCACTTTTTATGATATTATCGGGCTGTGCTAACATTCATGACTTTATAATATTTCTACTGGAGATAAGGGGATTCGAACCCCTGGCCTATAGATTGCGAACCTATCGCTCTACCAACTGAGCTATATCCCCGTTGCGCTGTTACTATAACAGATTACATTCTTTAGATCAACATCCATGCCACCGGATTATCCCGGTGGCATTATGCTTTTGCCTGTTTATACCTACCTAACGCTGATCTTCGCCGAGACCGGTTGGGCCGCGCCTTTCTCCAGGGCAACCGCTACGGGGGCCGCGTCGGCGGCGATGACCGTGTAGGAGCCGGGAACAAGGACGCTTTCGCCTTCTCCGTTAACGGTTTCAAAGGCTGCGGAGTCAAGTTCGAATTCAACGTTTGCCTCTTTACCGGCGGAGATGTAAAGCCGGCGGAAGGCCCTGAGCGAGTAAAGGGGATCGCCTGCGCTCCGGTTGTCCTTTGCTATGTAGAGCTGAACTACTTCCTCGGCGTCACGTTTTCCCGTGTTTTGCAATTTTACCCGGACGGCGATCTTTTCTCCCCGGGAAATGCCGGGGGCGGAAAGCTCGCACGAGCCAAAGCGGAACGTGGTATAGGAGAGGCCGAAACCGAAGGGCCAGAGGGGCTTTTCGGTCATGTAACGGTAAGTCCTGTCCTTCATGGAATAATCCTCGAAGGGGGGCAATTGGCCGGTGGAAGCCGGGAAAGTAATGGGAAGTTTTCCGGAAGGAACCGTATCGCCGAAGATGATATCCGCGAGCGCCCGGCCTCCCTGCTCGCCCGAGTACCAGGCAAAAATGATGGCGTCCGCGATGTCTTCGGGAACAGCGATGGGACTGCCCCCGGTAAGGACGAGGATAACGGGCTTTCCGCTCTGCCGGACGCTCCGGAGATAGGCAAGCTGCCAGGGCGGGAGTTCAATATAGTCCCGGTCGCCGTTGGAATCCGACGCAATGGCATCGCCTTCTTCCCCTTCCATGGCGTTGTCCAGGCCGAAGACGGCGACTATCACATCCGGAAGGTTTGATATGCCGAAGCTGATGTTGGACGGGTGGTTTTCATCGTACTGAAGGCAGCCCTGGCGGTATTCCAGATTAACCGCGTACTTGTCCCGGATCTTTTCGCCAAGCCCTTCCAGCGGCGTAATGAGCCGGGAAGAAACTCCGTAGTAATTGGCCAGAAGCGTGTGGATATTTGCAGCCCCCGGTCCGATGAGGAGTATTTTTTTCGACGAACCATCCAGAGGAAGCAGGTTCCCCTCGTTCTTGAGCAGAACCATGGACTTCCGGGCCGCTTCCAGAGCAAGGCGCTGGTGCTCCGGGGAATTGATATCCTCCCGGCCAAGGGAAAACCAGGGGCTTTTTTCGGGGGAATCGAACATACCCAGCTTAAAACGTGTGCTTAAAAGACGGGTAAGGGCGGTATCAATGGCCTCTTCGGTAACCAGCCCCTTTTCACGGGCGGCTGTAAGGTACGGATAGGTACAGCCGCAGTTGACATCGCAGCCGGCGTTAAGCGCCATTGCGGCCGACTCTTCGGGCGATTTGGTAACCTTGTGGTTTTCGTGGAAATCCTTAATGGCCCAGCAGTCGGAAACCACGTGCCCCCTGAACTTCCAGCGTCCCCGGAGTATGTCTTTCAGCAAAAACTTGCTGCCGCAGCAGGGTTCCCCAAGGGTACGGTTATAGGCCCCCATCACCGACTCTACGCCGTTTTCCACGAGGAGCTTAAACGCCGGAAGGTAGGTTTCAAAAAGGTCTTTTTTGGAAACAACGGCGTCAAAGGTATGGCGGAGTTTTTCCGGCCCCGAATGAACGGCGAAGTGCTTGGCGCAGGCCGCTGACTTGAGGTTTTCCGGGTCATCGCCCTGGAGGCCCCGCATAAAGGCGAGTCCTATTCTCCCGGTGAGATACGGATCTTCCCCATAGGTTTCCTGACCACGGCCCCAGCGGGGGTCCCTGAAAATATTGATATTCGGCGTCCAGAACGTAAGGCCCCAATACTGGCCACGGTTTCCCTGCTTAATCGCCTCGTTGTATTTGGCGCGGCCCTCGTCAGAAATGGCAGAGGCAATCCGGTAGATAAATTCCTCGTCAAAAGTAGCTGCCAAAGCTATAGCCTGGGGAAAAATCGTCGCCAGCCCTGCACGGGCGACACCGTGGAGACATTCGTTCCACCAGTTATATTCGGGAATACCCAGACGGGGGATCGCCTCGCTGGTAAATAAAAGCTGGGAAACTTTCTCCTTCAAGGTCATTTTTGAAATCAGATCTTTGATCCGTTCTTCCCTGGTCATAGTAGCTCCTTTTTAGGCGGATTTTTCCTATTATGTCCCAGAAGGCAGGTTTAATCAACATTGCCCGGCATGAGATGTCGGCATGAGATTACCGCATCCGGACCGCTAAGACGCCGGCGTCAACTCAGGGCGCGAGGCCAATAAGCCAGAGATTCATGGAGTCGCCCTTTTTGATGGTATGCGCCCCCGGCTCGAGAGCCATACTCAACACAGCCACCGGAGAGCCTGAGCTTTTTTGGTTGACATCGTCTATTTTGATATTGCCAACCGCGCTGACGTACAGCGTAAGGGTCATGGGCTCCGTGATGGTAAAAGTGACGATGGTATTTGTCTCGAGTTTCAGCGCCGTGTCGTAGCTTGTACCATTAATGGCCGCGCTTGCCTTTGTTCCGTTTGAACTGGTTAAAAGGAAAGCGTCGTTCACGGCATATACCGAAGAGCCGGATGATGTTGTCATGCCGAATGAACAAAAAACAGAACCCTCAACCGGGGGAGGAGCGGGAGGAACAACGGTTCCGCCGCCGCCCTGATCGTTATTCCCGCCCTGGACTGATACCAGTTTGCTGGTGTAGGACTTCAGTTTTGCCAGTAGTGCGGGCATTGGCTCGTCGGTCAGGGCATCGTCTGTCGCGTTATTGAAGGTATAGCTGAAATCTCCACCCCAGTAGCGGCCTGCCCATGTCATTACGTTTGTTCTTGCCGTTTCCGGATTATCAACGTTGTAGATATACGGAATGGAAAAATTATTGTACGAATTGCCGCCATTTTTGGTTGTTACCGCGGCGGGAACGGTTTCGGAAGCGCTGCCAACTTCATAGGCGTCAAACTCCGTCAGGTTGGTACTGCTGAACGGCCTGTACTGGGCTTTGGATTGGGCATCCATGTAATTGTTGTATGCCTTTATAATACCGCCGGCTTCGCCGCTGAATGTTCCCGCGCCCCCGCCCGCAATATCGGTGCCCTGCATGGATATCAACATGGGCTTTTTGGTATCGCGGAAGTAGTTTGCCTCGGCAAAGATTGACGACCCCATGGTCGCGCCGATACCGTATTTTCCGACGCCGTCGTAGTAGTTGTTGTACACATGCACATTGTGGAACCGTACCCGCGGGTGGCGGCTGTCCGAATGATCGTACCAGTTATGGTGATAAGTCAGGTAGCCGGGAGTTTCGGTCCCGTTACCCAGCAGATGCGTCTTGCCCGAATCCCAGTAGTGGTTATAGGAAACAGTGACATTGGTACACTGTTTTATGTCCAGCGAGCCGTCTCCTTTTTTTTGGTCACTGTCGGTACCGGGCATCATATAGAAAAAGTCACAGTTATGTACCCACATGGATTCGCTGTTTGCCAGTTCAATGGCATCCTTCTGTGTGGTATTGGACAGCATGAATCCAAGGTTCCGTATTTCCACATTGCTGGCCCGGCTGGTCCTGAAGCCCCAGCCGTAAGCCGTGGCGTCATCGCCTATTCCCTCCATGGTGATGTAGCTGGTATTACCGTTGTTCTTGCCGTTATCCTTGATCATAACGGAACCTTCACTATCGGTAAACGGCGAGCCCTGTTTTTCGTTGACCTTGCCGATAAAACGGACAATCAGGGGCCGCTTTTCGTAGCCCTTTTGCATCCCGGTCTCCACTATGGCATCAAGGCCGGTAAACACAGTTTCTTTTCCTTTGCTGTCCGTGGTTATTCCCATTGTTACGGTATCTTTGTTTTCGTCGGTAATATAGAGGATGCGGGCGCCTGTTTTTGGCGTACCGTCCGCGTTGTAGGCGCCGGGAACATTGCCGTTGCTGAAAGCAAAACCGGAACGATCGTGGGCCTTTACCTCAAGGCTGGCTGCAGTAGAAGGACTTCCGAACTCCGCGCCCGAATCATCCACCGGCAGAACTTTGACTTCGTAATTGGCCGCCGCCGCGAGGCCCGGAATGTCGGCGCGGTAACAGGTATCGTATTCGCGGATCAGCGGATCATCAATTCTGGTCCAGCCGGTTACGGCGCCGCCCCTGTAGTACACATTGTAACTTGACGCGGCCGCCAGTTTTTCCCATTTGACGCAGAGGCTATCAAGCCAGCCGGATGATTCAATTATATTTACATTGCCCGAAATGTTTATGCCGTCCTCAGGCGGCGTGACAGGCGCATTATTGCCTGAATCGTCCGGATTCGTACCGCCGCCGCTTCCGCCCGAGTAGGCTATGACTGTCACCGCGCAGCTAGCCTGTATTGTATCATTCCCCGGCAAATACGCGGTAATAATGACCGGTTCGGTCGTTATTTCCTTTGCGTTAATTTCCCCGCTGTCCTCATCAACCGAAACCAGCGTATCATCGGAAGATTTCCATTTAATATTTTCGATTAACGCGGCGGGATTTGTCTGTACGTCAAGGGTAAATATATGCCCCTGGTACACCTGAATACTATCCTGGGCTATGTCAATTGATTGCTTCTGATCGGAAGGGCTCTGCGGACCTTTGCAGCCCGAGAGCGCCAATACTGTCCCAAGTACGAGGGACATACCTGTCAGACCAATCGTTTTCGCCAACTGTTTAAACGTCATAGTAGGAAATATACAGTATGCGGTTGGTTCTGTCAAATAAAAGACAAGAAAGGACTGCAGCGGAACGAAAATAGCTAATTCCCGGCGGCTACATTCCGGTCAACAATTTACTGATTCATCCTAAGGCTATCAATAGTTTCAATATCCAGTCCTGTTAATTTTTGAATAACATCATGTGAGGCTGTCTTTATACCGTATATTCCGCACCTACGCGTTACTCTGCATCGAAAGCTTGGAAATACTTGTACTGACAGTCAAAATTGTATTATATTCAAGGTAAGGCAGGTTAAAGGGTATGGCAAAAATAAAAGTTTATCTGGACAACTGTACATATAACCGTCCCTTTGATGATCAAGCTAAGATAAAAATCGCGCTGGAAGCAGAAGCAAAGCGGCATATCCAGCGGCTTATATTGCAGAAGGCGGTTGATTTGGTGTATTCCTATGTGAATCGACTTGAAAACGATGACAACCCATTTACTGCTCGCAAAAATGCTATTAATGAATTTTTTAAAAATGCTATTCTTTATATTGATTCCAGATGTTTTGAAGATACCGAAAAAAGGGCAATGGTTATAATGCAATCAGGAATTAAGGCAAAAGATGCTTTGCATATAGCCTGCGCCATTGAAGGTTGTTGTGATTATTTTGTTACTACTGATAAACCGCTTTTAAAACATTCACCCGGCGGTATTGTTGTTTGTAATCCAATACAGTTTCTGGACTACTATGAGGAGGAGAATAATGAGTAATACCACAGTCGTAATGGAAAAAGGGATAGATATCCTTTTAAAAAACCTTGGTGTTCTCGATACTGAATTGTTTATTTCAACTTTGTTGAAGGAACCTTTTGATTATACCGAATGGGCAAGGGAGCGTTATGCCAATATCGATCTTCACGAATTTAACATGAGGGCAGTTGAGTACGAGAAGAATAATCCGCTATAAGTTAATGCTTCCTGTTACCGCATTTTTCCTTAACCGTTCCAGGACCAGCGCGCTGCATAATTTGTGTGGCAAATACCAAAAGTCTCCATAAACAGACATAATCATTCTGAAAAAGTCTTTACATAGATACTTCTGCCTCTGAGCGGAGGGGTACGGTTATGCCAGCAAATAAAAACCCGGCCGCTTTTGCAGGCGGCCGGGCAACGATGTGATTAAGTAACCAGGTTAGTCAACATACTCAATCAGAATGCTGCTAATAATAAATGAGTTATTAGAACTATCACACCTGAAGTTTAGGAAAGAGTTATGTAGTACATCATCTTTTGCTATTCCCGCAGTAACTGCCGCGCTAGTCAAAGTCAAATCGGTGTCCGGATCAACAGTTAAAGAAATTGTACCACCAGTTGCGGCTGGTGGCGCTAAATCTACCAAGACAGAATTCTTGGTGGTGGAATAACTTAAGACACCATTAGCGCTTGACGTCCCGTCGTTATTTAAGTATATAAAGAAATTACCTGCACCTGCTGATGAGTCATACACCACGGTGATCATGAATTTTCGGCTCAAATCAAGTTCTGCGTTCGTAACATATGCGCTGCTGCTTGTTGCTGTTCCGGAAGAATAAACAGGAGTACTGAATCCTAAAACAAAACGTCCTCCTCCCGTTAAGCTTAAATTGCCATTCCCGTCAACTCCTACAGTTCCGCCCCCTCTGTGAACTGACACACCATTCACTTTGCTGTTATCGGTATATCCATCACCGGTATTCCAGCTAAAGATTGTATTTTGAGCCGTCGTTACCGCTATCGTTTTATCAGCGGATTTTGTAGTTGGGGTGGTTCCGTCGGTAGTAGTAGCAGTAGCCGTAATGGTTACTTCAGCGGTTGCTGTTATGCCAATAACAGTAGCGGAAGGACCGGTAATGCTGTCAACCTGGGTACCGCTGTCAAGGAACTTAACCGCCCCTGCGGGAGATGCTGTCCATACAACGACAGGATTGGTAATTGCCGGGCCTATGTCGGTACTGTAGGTGGTCTGTTGGCCTTCCTGTATGGAATCCAGGCTGCCTGTAATATTAAAATCTCCTACTGCTACGTAATCGGCAGTAGCAATTATGGTCAGGAAATAATCCGGTTCGGCTACATCATTGGAAATCGCCTGAATGGTCGCGGTTCCCGGAGCGGTAACAGTTACGAGGCCGGTATTTTGGTCAACCGTTATTCCGGGATCGTTGGTGTGCGCCTGCGAAAGCCAATACGTTACGCCCTGCTCATCGGCGTACGAAGGTATGACAGCCGATGTTAACTGAATACCGCTTGCCGCATCACTTGCTTTTATGGTATAGGTGGCCGGATCACTTGCCGTACCGGCATTTGTTGTACTAAGCATGCCATTACCGCCATCCACACCTACGGTAATCGCCGAAACACTCACCGGAGCGGCAGCCGAGTCGCCTGAGTAATAAACCGGATCGCCTGTTAAATCGCCGACCCAGAGTTCTATCTGGGAGACTTCCGCCATTACGGAGGCAAAGGCGATACACGGATATACAGGGGTGTCAGGTTGTATTGCCAAACCGCTGTAACTGCTGGGGCTATAGGGATTATTGGTACCGGGCAATTCCTCCCCGGATTTACTGATATAAACAGTGTGGGTAAATCCCGTCGAAGTCCGGGTTACTTCAAAAATAAATTCGGTATCTTTCGCGACAGAGACATTTAAGCCTCCCACATCGGGCTGGGAAGCGGTTTTGCTTAACGCTGAACGTATGGCATAGGGCAACGAGCCTGATCCGCCGCTGCACCGGTATACAATTCCATTGAGCATTGAGTTAGTGTTCGGGCCGTCACCATCGGCGGTAAAGCCACCAATAATAATTCCTTTAGAGGTACTGTTGGAAGCCGGGGTCGAAGTCATCCGGGCGCGAACACGGAACTTATAGTCTCCGGTTACCGGGTGATTCAAATACAGGAAAGTCGCGTTTCCAAAACCGCCGGCTGAAGTCGGCAAAATGGAATTGAGACTGGCCACCGGATCGTAATCGCAATTTATCGTGTAGATGTTATTTACCGGATCAGGTAATTCCATGGTAGGCTCGCCCTCCCTGGTTGGGTTACCCGGAGCGGCATTGGTGTACAACGCGAGTTCATAATCCGCTGGCTGAACTGGCTCCCCGGTTACAGTAACCGAGCAGACAGCTTTTTTGCCTGAATCACTTGACAGGGTTGCCGTAACGGTTACCGGGCTTTCGGTTTCGGCTACTGCGGTAACAGTACAGTTTACCCCGTCTGATGATATCGTCACATAGTTTTCGTCTGTGTCACTTGAAGTCCAGATAACGCTGTCTCCCGCCGCTCCGTTTACGATGGTCGCGGTCAGGGTAAAAGAAGTGGTTTCCGCCAGATCCAGCGCCAGACTTGAGCGGTTCAGGGTAACAGATTTTACCAGCTCTTTGTTGTCATTACTGCTGCTGGACGGGTTTGAGCAACCGGCCAACATCAATATGGCAAGGAATACTGCCGCTGTTGTAAAGAACATTGTCTTCTTCATATAAACTCCTTAAAATAGTATAGATAACTCCTTACGGAGTATTTATCCCTTAATAGTTCTACTGATACAGATCTTTACAGCCTGGCTGGCTGCCGTTGATGTTCTGGGTCTTCATAAAATTACCTATCTTAAAGGTACCGTTGTCGTTACGCGCAATCCATTTCCCCTGTATGTCCCCGGTAATTTCATTGGCCCAGGGTGCGCTCTGGATGTCCTGGGAAATCCAGGGAGTATCGGTGGATACAATGTTGTTCGCCAGCGTTAAAGCTGTACCGCTCTTGTTCTGGCACTGATTGCTCCGCCAGACAAAGCCGACATTCGTATAGGTACTTTGCCAATCGACCCGGTCATCGGAGCGGCTTGTACCGGCGGGGAACATGGAAAGCAGGTAAGACACCCTGGCGTCCAGTCCTACCGAGCTGCCGCCGTTTTCCGAACCGTAGACGGCGAAATTCTGTTGCCCGCTGTTATAGGCAGTACAGTTGTTGAGCACGATCGCCGGGTTGGAATTGCTGGTAAAGCCGGCGGCGCCGTTGTTGAAGGACAGGCAGTTCTGCGCAAGATGCTTAATGGGAATACCCTCGCCGCCCATTTTGAAGCCGTTGCCGTTTCCGCCCTTGTAGGTTGTCCAGTCAACGGGGAACGCGGGCGGGTTCCAGTTCTGGGGGATGAATCCTGATTCGTAGGCTATGCAGTATTCAATGGTAACGATACCTGTAGCGCCGGATTCCTTTTTGCTGAACAGATCCCAGCAGTCGTCCGCGTTGTTATGCGACACGCACCACTCGTAGCGGTTACCGTCGCCTACGGTCAGCTTCGCGCCGAAACCGTCGGCGTCTACCCTGGCTACGTCCTTGTTATAGAACGATTCGCAGTGGGTTACGATATTGTACGAGGGCCAGAAGGCTTTCGGATCGGCGCTGTTCCCGCTTATCTGCAGGCCGCTGTCGCCGTTCATGTACATCCTCAACCATTCCAGACGGTTGTGGTTGCCCATAAGGGTTAAGCCTTTCACCTTGGCCGGGCCGGTTCTCCGTACATGGAAACCGGAGAGTATCCAGTAATCGCCCCTGAGTACAAAGCCCTGGTTCTGGGGATCGCCCAGGAAGTCGATAACGGCCCTGTCCCGGTTCACCGCCTCCAGAACCTTGTAGTATTTGTAGTAGTCCAGGATATTTCCGTCCGCGTCCTTATAACTCGCCAGGTTAACCGGGTTGTTGTCGCTGGAATTGGGCAGGCCCGAGTTATTCTCGGGTATCAGTACCCTAAGCGGAGTGTATACTCCGTCGAGCATTTCGATCTTCTGACCCGGCTGCACGTAGGCAATACCCGAATCAAGGTCCAGCGGGCTATCCCTGGTTCCCCTGTTGGTGCGTCTTCCGTCAGGAGAGACATAGATACAGCCGTCCGCGTCCGCGTAGGTTTTCCGGGTAACAACAAAAGTCATCAACACCGCGTCCGGGGAAGCAAGAAGGTATTGGGATTTGCTTTGTTTCGGATCGGGGTAAAAGGCCAGCTGAAATACGTTGTCGCCGTCTTTCAGGCCGGTAACAGGAAAGGTAATGTTGGTAAAGGGGACCGCGACGGCATTGCTTGGTTCGGTGGTCCATACTCCCATACCCGCGCTGTCGGGCAATTTTACTCCGTTAAGCGAGACCGCGACGTTGCCTTCCACATTCGCCCGGGCGCTGAAGATATAATCGCCGGATCCCGTGGCGGCGGGCGAGGTAACGGTCAAGGAAGGGGTCCAATAATCAGGAAGCCGGTCTATTTTGGGCGCGCAGTCGGAGTCTTCCGCCTCCGAATAGTTGATATTGCTTATTTTTACCTCCGCGTCGCGGCAGGCAAAGAATCCCACGTAGTAATGGGTTTTGTTGATCGCAAACAGCATATCCGGTTCGGAGATGAAGTATTCCAGTTTTTTCCCAACGCCGACGTTTACCGGGTTACCGGTGGAAATAGTATAAGGATCCATGTTGTAGGCAATGTCACCGCCCTTGTCCGGAGGCGGAGTAATTATTACGTGGAAACCTGAATTGGTCTTTTCCAGGTACAGGTTGTATTTTGTGCCTACCGAAGGGAAATCAGGACGGTCGTTCAGGGTGGAATACAGGGAATAATCCGGCAGTTCCTTGGGCACAAAGAAAAACTCCGCCTTGCTGCCATCGGCTATTGTACCGGCGTCTGTCATACATTGACCGCCGGAAGGATCGGTGACTCCCCTCCGCCAGTATACCCGGACTCCCCGCTTTACCCCGCCGACCATTATCATGTTTCCGCAGCCGCCGGTTGAACCGGCGTAGTAGGCGGTTGAAGTGGCACCCACATCTATGAGGTCAGCCATGGTTTTATTCGGATACTGGGGCACATAATCGCGGGCCATAATGCCGAATCCTTCCTGCCCGTTCAGGTCTTCCCCTGAACCAAAATGCACGACTTCCGCGTCCGCGCTGAGTTTGAAATTCTTGTTTGCGTCAACTTCCTTAAAGTAGAAGGTAATACCGTCCTCGCTTCCGGCTATTTTGCCCGCGTTTGGGGGAGTACTTGTATTGGTTGCGCATAAATTTATGGAACCGTCATCATTAACGGTTATCTTGCTGCCGCTGCTTGCCGAACCAGAACTGGTTCCAAAAGACAGACGGTTCATGTTTTCGTGTTCAACCATCGCTATGGAACTAAACGCATTGGGGTTGTTGTTTTCTCTGTATCCCGAAAAATTGGTAAACATATTGTTGTTACAGGAAACAAGCGCCATTGCCAGCAGGAAGCCGGTCACCGATAGAATGATGGTCTTTTTCATGTACTCCTCCGTCAAACATCCAAAATCTCTATTCTGGCAAAATACAACTACAACTATAACTACAAGTACAAATACAACTATAATATATTTCAGCTTGGGCAGAAAATTCTGTTTACTTCTTTCATTATTCCGACCTCGGATAAATGTCGGAATAATCAAAAATTTGGTCGTTATTTTTTGGCGAAACCGGGTAATAATGAATCATTCATCAGGAGGAACCATGAAGAGAAGGCTTTTTATTTTTGCTATACTGCTTCTTGTTGCGGGGTTTCCGTTGTTTGCCCAGGTTGTTGTCGCCGGAGACGTAACGACCATATATACCCTTGGAAACGCTTCGTCCGATCAGCAATTGGCTACCGGAACCGGCGATGGGGCCTACGAATACCAAAAAAACGGTTACTATGCACAGGCAAATCTGTATGCCTTTTTCAACCCTGTTTCTTATCTTGACGGCTACTTTAAATTGTACGCTACTGCCCGGCCGGGTTCGTTTTATGTGCCCCTGTCTCTTCAGGCCAATTCTTACCAGAATTTATTGTTTAGTTTTGATAAATTCTGGGCAAGGGTCAACGTTTTTGACGGGCTCAATCTTAATTTACCGGTTAACCTCTACCTTAAAACCGGAAAATACCGGTCTCAGGCGCAAAATTACCAGTCAATTACCAAGTTTGGTCTGGACTACATACTGGATTTGATGGAGTCGGACAATACTTTTAACTGGGAAGCGCAGGCCGAATATAAGCCGATGGGGCCTGATTCGTCGGTGTATGCGGCATTTTCCAGCAATTACCAGTTCGATGAAGGGATTCAGCGTCTGTACGACGATGATGGGGGAGTTTCCCCGCATGGGCAGCCCGTATTGGGAGAATACGCCCCCCAATATATGGGCTTTCTTGGATGCCGGGGCATAAATATTGCCGGCAGTCTCCTGAGCGGGGAACTTATGTACGGGAAAAATGTCGCGGCTGTTTACTCAGGGAATTCATTTGGCGCCGATGCGCGTTACGACCTGGTCATAGTTCCCAATACTATTACCGTTCCCATTGGTTTGGGTTTTGGCTGGTTTGAAAAAAATATCGACGTTTTGTCCCATTGTTACAACGGCGCCGTGGGTATTGGTACCTTTGATTTCAGAAATACCACGACCGGCTCCCTTTCCGGAGGGCTGCGTTACCGGGGGCTCACGAATGGACGGCCCATCTGGCTCGATCTGAACCTGGCCGGGATTGTTACCCAGATTGAGCATATTTACCGGGATCCCCTGTTTATCGCTTCATTCTGCGTGGACGGGGAGTTTACATATATGGAAAAATATTTTCTCGGCGCCGGTTTTGTAGCCGGGACACTGAACGATGCCGAATGGAAAACAAAGTCTGATCCAAAGTACGTGCCCCTTGATTCGGGCGGCTATGATCATACCTTTACTTTTGCGGATAACCTGGGCTACGAAGTTTACGCCGGTTTGAATTTCCAGAAAACCAGCCGCTTTGTTGTTGGTTATAACCAGAACAAGGGTATTGCCATAAATTACAACCTGGAAAACAAACCGGAGGGCCAGTACAAGTACAAACTGCCGGGCACCAATGCCGGCGACGGAATATACGAAACCGGCGGCCTTTACGTCAAATTTATCATGAGCTGGTAACGCGGATATGCGACCCTGCCGCGGTTTTTTCTACTTCTACCTGGCAGGGTATGCGGGTACGTAGTTCCCCAACATGCGAGATAAGGCCCACCATGCGGCGTTCCCGGAGTTCGTCCAGGATCACCAGGGCCTTGTCCAGACTGGTTTCGTCCAGGCTTCCAAAGCCTTCATCAATAAAAACCGCGTCCAGCTTTACACCGCCTGAGCGGTTCTGAATGGAGTCAGCCAGACCCAGCGCCAGGCTGATGGAAGCCATAAAGCTCTCGCCGCCTGAAAGGGTGGCGCAGGGGCGGGATTTGCCGGTATGGGCGTCGAAAACCATCAGATCCAGGCCCGCATAGCCCCTGCCCTGCCGGAATTCAGTGTTCAGGAGCAGCGAATAACGGAACTCGCTCATCTTTTTCAGCCGTATTGTGGCGTATGCCGCCGCTTCTTCAAGGTAATTGCCCAAAAGCCACGAATCGAAAGGCTGGTTTCGGGGGTTCCTGCCTGAAAGATCGTCCGAGAGGGCGTTGATTTTCCGGGCGTCCGCTGCCAGGGTATTATAGTGTTTCCGCCCTTCATCCAGGGTTTCCCGGTCTTTTTCAAGGTTCCGTAACGCGGTAAAAGTCCGGTTTTTTTCATCCTCCGCGGCGGCCCTTTCCGCCCTGAGTTCCCCGATGCGTTCTTCCGTTTTTTCAAGATCCGGAGTTTCCTTTTCCGCGGGAAAAAGCGACTCAAGTTCCCGGCGTATAATGTCCAGTTGTTTTTTTTGTTCTGCCGCGCGGGTATCAAGGGCGGCCCGGTTTTCCCGCCAAAGCCGGATATCGCTTTCCAGGGCTTTTTCGGCGTTCGGTTCAAGGAGGGCTTCTACGGCTTCGGCGGGGTCTGAGAAGTCCGTGCCGGAAAGGGCTTTCTCCAGGGCGGCTGCGGCGTCTTTCAAGCGGGCGGCGCTCTCGCCGCGGTTCCGCTCGGCGCCTTCCCACGCGGCTTTTGCGCCTGAAAGCCGGAGTATCGCCTTTTCCCGCGCCGCCCTGAGCAGCGCCACAGAGCTTTCCTTCTCGGCGATAAGAGCGTCCAGTGCGGCGAGGGCGCCGGCTGCCGAAAGAGCGCCGCCAGAGGAGTCGTCGCCGCCAGAGGCGTCGTCGCCGCCAGAGGCGGCGCTCTGGGTTGAAGCCAGAAGCTTACGGCGCTTTTCCCGGCCCTCGGTGATCCGCAGCGTCAGGTTTTTCTTCTGTTCCTCCGCCGCGGCAAGGCGTTTTTCTTCTTCACTTATGTTATTCCGGGTTTCGGTACTCAGGCGGTAAAGTTCTTTTATCCGGCCCGCCGCGTCCCGGCTGATTTTCTGACGCTCAATTATTTCGTTCAGTTTGTCCGCCTCACCTTTTA
>Ga0123357_10002865_pt1 | contig 19440 bp, 23 predicted proteins | sample TergutEmb28metaG_FD_89873 | JGI IMG/M metagenome (GOLD analysis project Ga0123357, IMG submission 89873) | Embiratermes neotenicus P4 segment gut microbial communities from Petit-Saut dam, French Guiana - Emb289 P4 | ecosystem: Host-associated > Arthropoda: Insects > Digestive system > Gut ...
AGAGGAGAGCCGGTCCAAGACGCGGACCGAGCTGTTCATCAGCAATTAAAAACCGGATAAACAGGTTGCAAACGCGGTTCCAAACCTCCCGCTAATTGGTTCCAAACCTCCCGCGAGGCTACAATGCTTGGAGTCGTTGCCTATTCACTCAAGGCATTATGGAAAAATATCAAGGAACTATGATATGGAACTGCAAAACGTGGTGAAGTCGGTGGCGCCTTGGCTGGGCACTGCCCTGGGCGGACCTTTGGCCGGCATGGCTGTGGGCTGGGCGGCTGAAAAACTGGGCCTTTCAGAGAAAAATGCTGATGCTTTGCAGCAGGCCCTGCTGGGCACCTCGCCGGAAAACCTGCTCAAGCTCAAGCAGGCGGATCAGGATTTCGCGGCCAAGATGCAGGAGCTGGGATTCAAGAGCGCGGTTGATCTGGAGGAGCTGACGGTTGAAGATAGGAAAGACGCCAGGGCCATGCAGATTGCCACCCGTTCGAGGATGCCGGCCATCATCTCGACGGTGGTGATCGTGGGCTTCTTCCTGATCTTCTACGGGATGCTGTCCAAATGGTTCGATGTGAATGAGTCGCCAGGAGTGATGGCTGTGCTCAACATGATGTTCGGCGCATTGATCGGGTCGGTGTCTGGAGTGCAGAACTATTGGCTGGGCAGCACGTCCAACAGCGCGGTCAAGACCGAACTGCTGGCAAGGAGGGAGTGATTCACTTGCCCAATCGGTCGATGGCCCCGATGGCGGCGATTTTATGGGCATCAAGGAAATGGGTGTATTTCATCGTCTGCGAGATATTACGATGCCCCATGATCTCGGCCACAGTGCGAATGTCGACCCCGTTCATGATCAGATAGCTGGCCGCTGAATGACGGAGCCCGTACAGGGTGAAATTGTCGATTCCCGCTGAACGGCAGGCAGTCGCAAAGGACCGTCTGAAATATCGGTGTGGTTGCACCAGGTCAACTTTTCCAGGCGGCAGAAAGACGTAGGGCGAGTTTGTTTTTTGTTCCTGTTGCATGCGGCTGAGCAATCGCTTTGCCGTGTCGGTCAGCGGAACGCGCCGGGGATCAGTCTTGGTTTCGGTGAGGTCGATGATTCCTCGTGACAGCAACACCTGATCCCATCGCAGTCCGGCCCCTTCGGATGGCCTCATGCCGGTGTGCAGTTGCAGCATCACGTAGCAGTAGAGGTGCTCAGATTTCGAAACACAGCACCAATCGAGCAGGGCGTCGATCTGCCTGGGATCAAGCAAGGAAAGCCGATGCTTGGGCGCGGACGGTTTGCGGATTTCCGCGCCGGGATTGACGACATCCAGCCCCCATTCCACCCGAGCCATCCGGTACAGGCACGACAAAAACGACAAATCCTGAATCACCGAACTGGAACCGACTCGTTGCAGGCGATAGTCGCGATACTCGGCCACATCCTTGGCGGTGATCGTCCGCAGGGACTTGCCGCCGAAGTAGGTGATAAGCCGGCGGCTGATTTCTTGATCCAGTCGCCTGGTGTTCTTTTTCTTGGCCGGGCCAACCGCCATGACGTACTTGTCGACCGCAACAGAAAAATCCATATCGCCGGCTGGAACTTCGCCCGGCAACGGTTTTCCTTCCCGCAGCAATTCCTCTGTCTCCTCGGCCCATAGCATCGCCTTGGCCTTGCTGTCGAATGTCGCCGATTTTCTTGTCCCGTTGACGCAGATTTCCGTTACAAACACAGGACCGTATTTTCGTTCTACTCGTCTGATCGTTGCCATAGTTTTTTGTACGTAAATCTATACGTAAATTCGCGCAAACGAAAAACGACAAGTAACGAGTAACAACGATTAAAACCAAAAACAAGGGAAAAATTTATTGCGTAATAACGGCATGTTGCAAACAGAAAACGTTGCTAACTGTTGAAATGACAAGGAATGCAAAAAACAAGGGGTTAGACGCCTTGCAAAGCATCTAACCCCTTGATTGTACTGGTCGGAACGAGAGGATTTGAACCTCCGGCCCCCTGAACCCCATTCAGGTGCGCTACCAGACTGCGCTACGTTCCGGGAAAGAGTGGGATGTATGTAGCATCGACGCTATTGACTGTCAATCCTTTGTTACAAATCGTTTTTTTTTGCAGTGCCAAGTTGAGTCAATATCTCACGCAGTTCCTGTTTGATCCGCATCAACAGAGAACCATCGGTGCTCTGTATCGGGGACGCCGGATGATTCCCTAGCGCACAGGCCTGCTGATCAAGCCCCAACTGTTTCAAGTGTTTTCTCGCTCCGGAGATGGTATATCCCTCGTCATGCAGCAACTGTTTGATCCGCAGGAGGTTCTGCACATCCTGCCGCCGGTACAGCCGCTGTTTGGAAGGGCCCCGAAACGGCTTGATCAATGAGAATTCCGATTCCCAATAGCGCAGGACATGCGTATCCACCCCCACCAGGTGGCTTACCTCACCTATCCGGAAATAGACCTTGTCCGGTATCTGCGGGAATTCCGGAATTGGTTCCTTCACATCAGTCAGCTGTTCCTGTCCGTATCGTCATATCGATCATTCCGTTTGCCAGCTACAGAGACACCAATCAACCAACGGCCGCCGCGCCGCCGTTCCTTTCATGTATTCAGCCGTTCGCGCAACCGCTTGCTCGGCCGAAAAGAAACCATCTGCCTCTTGGTGATGGTCATCGATTCACCTGTGCGCGGATTGCGGCCTCGACGAGGGCTCTTGTCCCGCACGGTCAAGGTGCCGAACTGAACGAGTTTAATCGACTCACCTTCAACCATGGTAGTCTTCATGGTGGCAAATACGGTATCGACTATTTCCGCCGCATTCCGCTGGGAAACCCCCAATTTTTCATTGACGGAAACGGCTAATTCCTTACGAGTGACATTCTTTTTTTTCATACTTCAGATCCCTTACGATAACGGGCATTAAATGCAGTCATCAACGTATTGACGATTTTGTCGTGTATTTTATCGACCGACTGGTCATCCAACGTAGTGGTTGCAGAACGATAGGTAACGGACAGGGCCACGCTCTTATGATTTTCTTGAATCGGTTTGCCTCGATATACATCAAATATCTCGACTGACTCAAGATATTTTTGCTTCTGAGCTTGGATTGCTCGAAGAAGATCATCGGCAGGAACTGCGTCCGGCACCACCAGGCTGATGTCGCGCTTGACCGCAGGATACTTGGGAAGTGTTGAGAATTGTTTTGGTTTCAGCTCCACGTTCAGTAACGACTCCAGGTCCATTTCGAAAAAATAGACCGGTTGTTTAATGCCGAACCCCTTGAGCGTTTCCGGATGCACTTTACCCAGAAAGCCCATTACCTTATCGCCGTTCCGGATGACAGCGCCACACGCCGGATCGCAATAGGGTTGCATGGGTTGCGGTTCGGAACCAAACATCACGATTTCTCCGGCACCATCAATCCGCAGGGTCTTGAGCAGGTTGGTAACCGCACCCTTGATATCAAAGAAGTCGGCTTCCTGAGCTGCAAAATACAATGGCTCGGCATCGGCATAGCGGTGGCCGCTGATCACTGCGCAAAGATGCAGCCGTTCTTCCGGCTGCGCGCCGCCCTGTCTCTGCAGAAATATTTTTCCTGTCTCGAACAGGCGGACGTCCGGCCGCTGAAAGTTGATGTTGCGCCGAACATTTTCCAACAGGCCTGGAAGCAGCAACGATCGCATGATGCCCAGTTCTTCGGAAAGCGGATTGAGCAATCTGGTGACCATGCACCTGGGATCGTCATCGGCCAGACGGCAAAGGGAGAGATGGGCATCCGCCACGAAGCTGTAGTTGATGGCCTCAAAAAAACCCTGTGCGGTCATGACCTGGGCCACTTTCTGGCGCAAAGATCGCAGCGGGTCCTGCTTGGGAGAATCCATCCAGATGGTGGGGTGCGATGTGGGGATGGCATTGTAACCGACCAGGCGAGCCACCTCTTCCACCAAATCGACTTCCCGTTCTATATCGACCCGGAAACTGGGCACCTCGACCTCCAAAGTTGCCTCGTCGAATGGATTGACTTGGAATTCGATACTTGTCAGATATTGGGCGATCTGATCGCGGCTGAGTTCCATGCCCAACAAGTTGCAAACCCGTTCAACCCGCAGGCGCAGACAAAGAGAGGATGTTTTGCCGGGATACACGTCGATGCCATCGGGATCTGTCTGGGCGCCGGTCAATTCGACAATGAGATTAACGGCCCGTTCCAAGGCGCTGTCGGCCAAGTTCCGATCAACACCGCGTTCGAAACGATAGGAGGATTCTGAAGGGATCCCCAGCTTCCGGGCTGTACGTCGGATGGAAATCGGGTTGAAGCAGGCCGATTCAAGCAAAATGGTTGTTGTGGCATCGGTAATTTCAGTATCGTGCCCGCCCATGACCCCGGCGACGGCCACCGGCCGTTCGGCGTCGCAGATCAAGAGCATATCCGGTTCCAATTGGCGCGTGCTGCCATCCAAGGTCGTCATACTGGTCTCGCTGGGTCGCGGCCGCCGGACCACTATTGCCTGCCCGAGCAAGGTGTCGAAATCAAAGGCGTGCATTGGTTGCCCGCATTCGAGCATGACATAGTTGGTGATGTCGACAATATTGTTGATCGGCCGCATGCCAACGGCGTTCAACCGTTGTTGCATCCAGAGCGGCGAGGGTCCGATGGTCACGTTGGTCAGTTTTCGCGCCGCATAACGGGGACACAGATCCGGCTCCTCAATAATCACCTCGTACCCAATGTTGCGGCCGGTCAACGGGGTGACCGTCGTCACCAGGGGTTTGAGCGTGCCATGGGTAAAACTGCCGACTTCACGGGCAATACCGCGCACACTGGCGCAATCCGCACGGTTAGGGGTCAGGTCGACCTCAATCGCGATGTCGCTCAATCCCAAAGCGTCCACCAGGGGCATACCCGCTGCCAACTGGCTGTCCAGCTCAATCAATCCCCGGTGATCATGGCTGAGGCCGAGTTCGCGGGCCGAACACAACATGCCCTCGGACACGATCCCCCGCACTTTGGCTTTCTTGATCTTGACGCCATCCGGCAGTTTGACGCCGGGAAGGGCAATGGCGGTGAGCATGCCTGGCCGGACATTGGGCGCGCCGCAGACGACCTGAAGAGTCTGCGTCCCTGTATCAACGGCGCAGACGGTCAAGGCATCGGCATCGGGATGTTTGTCGACCGTCGTGACCTTGGCAGTCACGATCGCCTCCAAATCGGCGAACAGCGGCGTGACGCTGTCCACCTCAAGTCCCAGCATGGTCAGGTTGTCGACGATCTGGGCTACGGTGAGTCCATCGGTGGCAATGAATTGATTGAGCCAGCTCAGTGTGAATTTCATGGATTCATCCCTGTCACGTAGGCAATATTGTGGCGTTCAGTGGCACCAGATGCGACAATCCGCGCTCGCAAAACAAAAGAACGGTTGCTCCAGGAGAAACCATTTTCGAGAAATCATACGCGCTGGTTTCCTTTCGTTGTCAGCACAGCGATCGTCAAGTGCAAAGAGAAAGTTTTGGCGTCTGATTTGGCTAAAATTGGGAAAGAAAACGGAGATCGTTTTCGTAGTACAGCCGAATATCGTCAATGCCGTATTTCAGCATGGCGATCCGCTCGACGCCAAGCCCAAAGGCAAAGCCGGAATAGGCTTCCGGATCGTAACCGACCATCTTCAATACCTCTGGATCAATGAGGCCAGAACCAAGGATTTCCAGCCAACCGGTCTGTTTGCACACCCGGCAGCCGCTGCCGCCGCAGATTACGCAGGCGACGTCCACTTCAGCGCTCGGTTCGGTAAAAGGGAAATAACTTGGGCGAAAACGCAAGGTCAGTTCCCGTTCAAATATTTTATGGGTGAAACTGGTCAGGACTCCTTTGAGATCGGCAAAGGAAACCCGCCGATCAACAAGCAGCCCTTCCACTTGGTGAAACATGGGCGTATGGGTAATGTCGGAATCACAACGATACACCTTGCCTGGCACGACATACCGCAGAGGAGGATCCTGCCGTTCCATGATCCGCGCTTGCATCGGTGAAGTGTGGGTGCGGAGCAGGATCGAATCCGTGACATAAAAGGTGTCGTGCATGTCACGGGCCGGGTGATGCTTGGGAATGTTGAGCGCTTCGAAATTGTAGTGGTCTGTTTCGACATCAGGGCCTTCTGCCACGGCAAACCCAAGACCCTCGAAGATAGAGCAGATTTCCTCCATCACCTGGGTGATGGGATGCAGTTTGCCAAAGGGCAGACAGCGTCCCGGCAGGCTGTAGTCGGTCCCGCCGGCGCTGGCGTTGGCCAGGGTCTCGGTGAGCTGCGTTTTCCTTTCGTCAAAGCGGGTTTCAAGATCCAGCTTGATATCGTTGGCCAACTGCCCGAGCCGTGGCCGGTCTTCCGCCGCGACCTGGCCCAATTGACGAAGAATACCGGTCAGCAGTCCACCCTTGCGGCCAAGAAACCGAACCCGGAACGCCTCCAGCTGATCGGCGTCGGTCACCTGAGACAGCGTCTCTTCCGCCTCTTGCTTGAGCTTGCTCAGCTCCTGTTCCATTTCAGTTTGCCTGGGTTGAAGCCCTCACGACTGCGGAGAAGGCGCTCGGATCAACAATAGCGAGATTTGACAAAACCTTACGGTCCAATTCGATCGAATTCTTGGCCAGCCCATTGATCAATCGACTGTAGCTTGTCCCATTTTGTTTGGCGGCGGCATTGATGCGGGCAATCCACAGCTGACGGAATTCGCGTTTTTTCACGCGCCGGTCGCGGTATGCGTAACAAAGGGCGCGATCAACGGCCTCAGCGGCAGATTTGAACAGGCGATGTTTACCGCCACGATAGCCTGCAGCCAGGCTCAACACTTTATTTCTTCTGCGGCGTGCTTTGACGCCACGAGTCACACGAGGCATTTTTCTCTCCGTTTATGCAAATAAGTTACCAGCCAGTCCGAACCAGATACTGGTCATCTGGTTACGCATACGGCATCATCCGCCGGACAGCACGCTGATCGACACCGGCAATCAGGGTGGACTTGCGCAGGTTCCGTTTCCGTTTGGTCGATTTCTTGGTCAAAATGTGTGAGGAATACGCCTTGTTGCGGCGAACGCGACCGCTCCCGGTCAGCCTGAACCGCTTGGCAGCCCCTCGGTTGGTTTTCATTTTCGGCATGGTTGAACTCCCTGTATCTTTCCGGCCTGTCGTCGCCGGGTAGTGTGGATTGGTTGCGGATATGTTCCCGGCATTCAGCTTTTCGGACCAACGAACATAACGAGCTGCCGGCCTTCCATCTTGGGTTCCTGAATGATCACACAGTCTTCACGCAAGGTATCGGCAATCTTGGTCAAGGCGTCGAGACCGATGGTCTGGGCATAAATGATCTCGCGGCCACGGAAACGCATGGTCACCTTCACCTTGTTTTTCTCTGCGAGGAATTCCTTAATCTTGCGGATCTTGAAGGCAAGGTCATGTTCCTCGGTCTTGGGCCGAAACTTGATTTCCTTCGTCTCGATAACGGTTTGTTTCTTTTTGGCTTCCTGTTGCTTCTTCTTCAGCTCGTACCGGAACTTATCAAAATTCATGATCCGGCACACAGGTGGATCAGCCTTATCGGAAACCTCAACCAGATCAAGCCCTTGTTCCTGGGCCGCTTCCAGTGCAACCTTGGCGCTGACAATGCCCCGCTGGCCACCATCGGCATCTATGAGCCGTACTTCGCGATAATCGATTTCCTCGTTGACCTTTATCTTCAGATCCTGCTGCGTGGAAAGTTTTCTGCTGCCTCGTTTTTTAATGTTCGTTCCTCCAATGTTTGTTGCTGTTCAAGCCAGGGCGCGTTTGCACTCGCCGATAACGAGATCGGCGAAGGCCTCCGGAGTCATGGCCGGTAAATTCTGACCGTCGCGCAACCGCACGGTGATTGTCCCTTCTTCCTTTTCCCGCTCGCCAACAATGAGCATGTAGGGCACTTTCATCAACTGCGCTTCGCGGATTTTGTAATTCAGCTTCTCGTTGCGGACGTCCTTGTCAATACGGATGCCCTGGCTGCGCAGTCGGGCGTGGATCTGTTCGCAATAGGCGATCTGGTCGTCGGTGATATTCATGACGCGTGCCTGCTCAGGGGCCAGCCACAGAGGGAAGGCTCCGGCATAGTGCTCGATCAGCACACCGATGAACCGTTCCAGCGAGCCCATCAAGGCACGGTGGATCATGATCGGCTGGTGATCCTGGCCGTCGTCGCCGACGTAGGCCATCTCGAATCGTTCCGGCAGGTTGAAATCGACCTGAATCGTCGAGCATTGCCAGGAGCGGTCCAACTGGTCCTTGATCTTGATGTCAATCTTGGGACCGTAGAAAACTCCTTCGCCAGGATCAATCTGATACTCCAGCCCCTTCTTTTCCAGCGCCTGCTTCAACGCCTGGGTCGATAATTGCCAGTGGGCGTCGGAACCGACATATTTTTCCGGCCTGGTCGAGAGATAGACATCATATTGATCGAACCCGAAGGTTTTGAGAATATGCAGATTCAGATCGATGATGTTAAAAATCTCCTCTTCCAACTGGTCAGGACGGCAAAAAATATGGGCATCGTCCTGCGTAAATCCACGCACCCGCATCAGGCCATGAAGGGCGCCGGTCCGTTCGTATCGATAGACTGTACCCAACTCGCACCAGCGGATGGGAAATTCCCGATAACTGTGCGGATCAGCTTTGTAAACGCCAATATGGAACGGACAGTTCATCGGCTTCAGCTGATACATCACCTCGTCGATCTCCATGGCGGCATACATATTCTCGCTGTAGAAATCGAGATGGCCCGAGGTCTTCCACAAATCCTGACGGGCAATGTGCGGGGTATACAGCAACTGGTAGCCGTTGCGGTAGTGCTGATCTTTCCAGTAATCCTCGATCAGGCGACGTAGCACGGCGCCGCGGGGCTGCCAGAGAATGAGGCCGGGGCCGATCTGGTCCTGAATGGTGAACAGGCCCAGTTGCTTGCCGAGCCGGCGATGATCGCGTTTGCGGGCCTCTTCCAGCTGGGTCAGATAGTGTTGCAGATCTTTTTTATCGACAAAGGCGGTCCCATAAATGCGGGTCAGCATCTGCCGTTTTTCATCGCCCCGCCAATAAGAACCGGCGACCCGCAGCAACTTGAAAACCTTGATCCAGGACGAATCGGGCACATGGGGGCCGCGACAGAGATCAACAAAGCGGCCGTGACTGTACAGACTGACAGTATCCACGTCCATGTCGTTAAGCAGCTCCACCTTGTACGGCTCACCGAGCTGCTCGAAAAAACGGATGGCCTCGGCCCTGGGCATCTCCTGACGGATAAAAGGCAAACGGGCTGCGGCCAGATCGGCCATCTTTTTCTCGATCGCTTCGAACTCGTCAGGAGAAAACGGTTTGCCCCGGTCGAAGTCATAGTAGAAGCCATTTTCGATTGATGGACCGATGGCAACCTTCACCTGATCGCCGTACAATTCCTTGACGGCCAGTGCCATGATATGGGCGGTGGAATGACGCAGGATTTCCACACCCTCCTCGGAATGGACCGAAACAGGCTCAAGAACAAGATCGGTCTCGACAGGAGTCGACAAATCCAGCAAAACGCCATTTGCTTTGACCGCAACCGTCTGTTTGCGCTGCTTGCCGGAAAGTAGATCTTTTAGCATTTCCATCACGCGGGTGCCGCGAGGAAACGACTTACTTTCACCATCTTGTATGGAAACTGCTATGACTGCCATCGTACCCGTAAAAAGCAAAGGCTAATGAGCAGAAGTGCGTTCTGCATCCTAGCCTTTGGGGGAAAATTGGTAGGCGCGGACGGGGTCGAACCGACGACATCTACCACGTCAAGGTAGCGCTCTCCCACTGAGCTACGCGCCTGCAACTGTATATTTAAATCATAACAAATTATTATATATAGCGTGACTTACGAAAAACCGCAAGTCAAATACCAGCAACGGGTGAGAACGTCAAGAAAAAATCCCTGGTAAACAATCCGGAAACGATTTTCTTCCCCTCCTGGCGCGGTCGATTGCCAGCAACTAATGCATGCTTGCACCACCAGCCTGATTCGGGCTCGATCGTAATCAAACCAGTTATCTGCTGTTCAAAGAGCCACCACCACCCGGCAGCATCAGCATGGCCGGCATGGACAAGGTCGAGGTGATCGGCACCTGCTGCATGATCCGGGAGCATATCGCGAAAGAATTGCCACGTCTTTCGGTGGTCTCTCTGCGAGCAAAATATTCGTCCCTGGCAATCTTTGCTGTGCGGAATGAATAGCCTCACTGGCCCAAGAGGCACACCGTGTGCTGTTCAGGCGGATACAGCGGAGTAAGAGCTACCTGACCGATGTCACCTTCGTTGCCCTGCGACCTTGGGCCACTGGAAAGGCTGATTACGTTCAGGCCTTGGTTAAGAGGCATCATAAGTGCGGCGAAAAGCTTATTGATCGCGATATAGCGATTGTGCGAAGGTGGGCGGGGGAAATCGAACAATCATCATTCAGGATGATCAAAACTCATTTTTCGGATGGAGAAGTGCTGTCTAAGCGGACTGTATAACCTCGCGCACCACTTCAGGATGACGGGCGGCTATCTTCAGCAGGGTCCGCGCCGCTCCGGAAGGTTCCCTTCTTCCTTGTTCCCAGTCGTGCAGCGTCCGTACCGAAATGCCCAACATGGCCGCAAACTCCTGTTGCGACATCTCAAGCTGTACCCTAACGTCAAGGGACAAGCGTTGCTGCGCGCTGATCCTATCCTCGGTCATGTTCCCAGCCTTGTCCGTGACCTGCCGGACAACGGAACCATCAGGCTGGGGAATTAGCACGGTCTTGCGTACAGGACACAACAATTCCCCGCTGGGATCGTTCACCATCTGCTGTAAAAGCTCATTTGTCTTGCTCATTGAAATGCTCCCTGATCTTGCGCAACCATTGACGCGGCACATCTGTACGCTCATTCTTGCTGTAGGCTGCCATCAACACGATCTGGCCGGCCTTTGTCCGCAGGAAATAAATGACCCGCGGCCACCACGCTTGCCCTTGCCGGATATTTTCCAGCGAATCTTGCGGCATCCTCCAGACTCAGGAATAACATCTCCCGCTTCCGGGTGTTGGCATAGATACCATTGCAATTCCAGGAACCGTTCGTCCGGGAAAAGCTCGTCGCGTATCGAGGCAAAGGGCGCAAGTTCGATAAATTCGTAATACATGCACTATTTATACGGCAATGCCGTATAAAAGTCAATAATCATCAAAAAAATAAAAATATTTTTTAATTATTAAAAACAAGGTGTTGATATAACATCTGGTCCATTTTTGGCAGTATGGATACAAAAAACGCTTGAACGAATGTCCCTGGCAGGGTACTTTTTTTCCAAACTGGAGGAATGTGCTTAACGGCTCATTTCTCCTTTTTTTATCCCAAATCCACAGCCCGCCCCGGCACTCCGGAGCGGGCTTTTTTTGTGCCCAGGAAGATGGTCATGCAAAACGAGAAGAAGACACCAGACTGGCTCGCCATCGAGGGCGAGTACCGGGTGGGTGTGGAATCCGTAAACGCCATTGCCGCAAAGCATGGCGTAACGGAGGGTGCCATCCGGGCGCGGGCGAAAAAAAATGGGTGGAGCCGCGATCCGGCCAGCGCCAAACGCCAGATTGTCCGGGCGGCCATGGCTGGCATTACGAACGACGTTACGAATGACGCAATTCGTAAAATCAATGCCGCCGCCGACCTTGCGGTCGAGGATATGCAGCGCGGGCTGCGCATCAACCGGATGTGTCTTCTTAATCTAGAGTCCGCGGCCGCAAGCGCGACCGAACCCAAAGAAATCAAGGTCATCGTCGAGGCCACCGGCGCCGCCATTCTGGCCATCCGCAAGATATGCGAGCTGGATGAGATACCAGGCGCGCGGAAAGAGGACGAGGAAATGTCCGAAGCGGAATTGGACGCTGAACTCAAGAAATTGGGGTTATCGGACCTGGCCCTTGAAGAGTAGCCGTGCAGCGGCGTATCACACGCGCGGCGCTGTCCAAGGTTGCCCAGAAGCACAGGAAACAAACGCGGCGATCCTTCTGGGCATACCGGCAGCATATCCACCCTGCCATGAAGAAGGGGTGGTGGCAGCAGGAAATCGCCGGGCATTTGCAGCAATTCTACGAAGATTTCGTGGCCGGCAAACGGCCCAAGCTGGTCATCCAGTCGCCGCCGCAGCACGGCAAGAGCGAGCAGGTTGTTGACTTCATCTCATGGGTATGCGGCAAGAACCCTGATTTGCGGGTCATCTACACCTCGTTTTCCGACCGGCTCGGTGTCCGGGCCAACCTGCGGATGCAGCGCCTGCTCGATTCGGCCAAGTACCAGCGCGTTTTTCCGGATCTCAAGATCAACGCCCGCAACGTTGCCACGGTGAGCGCTCAGGTCCTGCGGAACCGCGAGATTCTTGAGTTCATCGGGCGCGAGGGCTATTTCCGGAACACGACGGTCAACGGCTCGATCACCGGTGAAGGCCTGGACATCGGCGTCATCGACGATCCGGTCAAGGGCCGCGAAGAGGCATCCAGCGAGACGATCCGAGACAAGACCTGGGATTGGTTCACCGACGACTTCTTCACCCGCTTCTCGGAGCATGCCGGGCTGCTGGCCATCCTCACCCGCTGGCACGTCGATGACCCTATCGGGCGGTTCATCGAGCGGATGCCGGGGGTCAAGGTGGTGAGCTATCCAGCCATCGCCACGGAAGACGAGGAACACCGCCAGAAGGGTGAGGCGCTTTTCCCGGAACTGAAGAGCCTGGAGTTTCTGCTTGAACGCAAGGGCATCATGTTCCCGCCATACTGGGAAGCGCTGTATCAGCAGAACCCGATCATCCAGGAAGGCGAGCTGTTCAAGCCCGACCAGATCGGCATCATCGACGCGCTGCCCACAATACGAACCAAGTGGGTACGCCGTCTGCTCACTGGCTATGCCGACGACGAGGCCGCGCTCCGGGTCAAGCTGAAAACCATGCTGGTCTATATGGGCTGGGGCGGATCGGTCACCAGCCTGGGCAACGTCTCGGTGCGCTACCTCCTGATCGACGAGCTGGACAAATGCCCGGAGTTTCCGAGCAAGAAAGAGGCCCGCTTCGAGGCCCTGGTGGCGGAGCGCACCACCGCCTACGATCGGTTCGGCTCGCTCAAGATCTGGAACTCGACCCCGACGGCCAGCCCGTCGCGGATCGTGGCCAAGCTGCGAGAGATGGATGTCGTTTTCGATTACCACGCCCGCTGCCCGGACTGCGGCCACATCCAACTGATGGAGTTCAAGCGCATCGATTTTAACGGTATCCGCGACCCGCAGGAGATGCTGGCCGGCGATCATGCCCGCTATGTCTGCGCTGCCTGCGGGTCGGTCTGGGACGACCGCAAGCGCGACATCGCCGTCCGCACCGGCGCCGGATGGTACGCCCGCGGGCTCTGGCAGAATCCGGGCCGGAAGCCGAATCACCTGTGGGACTGCGCGGTCATGGCGCTGGTTGCCGAGGACGTGCTCCAGCTCAAATTTCGCCAGCCGGTGTTGCAGGTTGTCCCGGTCCCTCCTAAAAAATCGTCTACCCCCAACCCCTACACCGCCCGCCGCCTCATGTCCGGAGGATACCGATGACCGCACAGCAGCTTGCCGTCCACGTTGCCCTGCTCAAGTCCAGGGCGGAATCAGGGGTCGACTACAGCCCCCGCTTCGGAGCCCTCTGCCCATCCTGCGGTAAACCGGCCAAGATCGTCCGTACCCTGAGCTGGGAAGGCGACACCCGCATCCGTTACCACCGCTGCCTCACCCCCGGCTGCATCCTGTCCTCCATCAACCAGTCGATCAAATCGGTCGAGATTGACCGCTGACCGACTGGTTATTTTTTGCAATCGTTTCTTGATTGCAATATCTTGCATAAATTGCTAGTATAGTATGCATGAACAGTAAGCACCGCAAAACGTTGACAGCCGTTTTCGCGCAGCCCATATCAGGCGCGATTGAATGGGCGCGCATTGAGGCATTGCTGCTCGCCATTGGTTGCACTGTCATTGAAGGTTCAGGCTCTTCGGTTACCTTTGAGAAGGATGGCCGGAAGGCATATTTTCACCGCCCGCATCCAGAAAAGGAAGCCTTGCGGTACCGGGTTGCGGCAGTGCGTGAATTTCTCGAACAGTTGGGAGTGAGGCCATGAACAGCATGACATTCTCGAACAGTTGGGAGTGAGGCCATGAACAGCATGACATACAAGGGCTATCTGGCCCGTATCGAATACGATGACGAAGACAGGATTTTTGTCGGCAGACTGGCCGGAATACGCGATATAGTCACCTTCCATGGAGATTCGGTCGCCGGGTTGGAAGAGGCATTTCATGAGGCCGTTGACGATTACCTCGCCGCCTGCGCTCAACTGGGACAAAAACCGGAAAAACCGGCCAGCGGCAACCTGATGCTGCGGGTTTCTCCAGAGGTACATCAGGCGGTTCTGGCGGCGGCACAGGCGGCCGGCGCTAGCTTGAACCAATGGGCGTCAAAAGCGCTGGCTGAGGCGGCGCGACCCTGACCGGGTCACTTCGGTCAGCCAATCCTCGGAGAAAAGAGAGGTGAGCAACATGCAGAAAGCATATTACGCGGTTTTTATCCCGGATGAAGGCAAGGTGTCTGTCCTGTTTCCGGATGTTCCGGGCTGTGTGACCTGGGGAGAGAACACGGAGCATGCCTTTGCCATGGCCATCGAGGCCCTGGAGGGCCACCTGGAAGCCCTGGCCGACGATGGCGATCCCCTTCCGGAACCGTCAGGACGAGCTGAAGTATGGGTCAAGTTCGAGGCCGATTGCGCGTCCATGTCCGAACCGGTTCCCGATGGATCTTTCCTGCAAATGGTTCCGGCGCCAGACCTGGACGCATCCTCGGTGCGCATCAACGTATCGTTCAAACGGTATCTGCTGGACCGCATTGACCGCAAGGCGACCGCCGCCGGCATGACCCGCAGCGGATTCCTGGCCGCCGCCAGTTCCTACGAAGCGGGGATATAGCACGCGCCAACAAACCATCCGCACACTTTTGCACAGTCCGCACGGTTCAGGCGGTCATTTTCGTTTTGGCGTTATATAAAAGCAAACGCCGTGCCAGTGCACCATGTCGGGTTCTACCGGTAGCAAAGTCCTACTGGTAGAACCGACCCCCTTTTTTTTCTCGTCCCGGTCCTCTATTTTTCCTTGCAAACGATCACCAACGTTTGCGAGGGGGAATGTCCACATTATCCGAACTGAAAGAACGTCTGGCGCTCTACAAGGAAACGGAGCGTCGCATTCTGACCGACGGTCAATCCTACGGTGCCGGCACCGCCGGCGTGGACCGGCACAAGACCAGCGCCAACCTCGCCCAGGTCCAGAGCCAGATCCGCGAGCTTGAACAGCAGATCGCCATGCATCCCGAAGCGGGAGGCCGTCTCAGCCACAGCTCCGCCGTCTTCGGAGGCCGGAGATGATGGCGCTTGGCCGCAAGGTATACGACGCGGTCACCGCGCTCGGGTCCGGCCTCCTCGCCCCCTTTTCTCCTCGCCGGGCCTTTTTGTACCGACACCACCGTTATGCCTACCGCACCTATGTGGCGGGTCAGCTTGACGGCGCCAACCAGAACTTCCGGCCCCGGACCCGCTCCGCCGATGCCGACATCAAGCGGTCGATCAGAACCATTGTCGGCCGTTGCCGTGACCAGGCCCAGAACAATCCGTCCATCCGGGGCGCCATCCGGAGGATCAGCAACAACGTGGTCCGGGACGGCATTACCCCGCAGTTTCAGTTCCGCGACCGCGCAGGCAAAATCAACACCGCCGGCAACGTGCAGTGGGAAGATCTCTTCAGCCGCTGGGCGCGGTATGCCGACATCACCGGCAAGAAATCCTTCTGGAAGATCCAGCGCCTCACCCTGGAGCAGATGTGGAGCGACGGCGAGCTGTTCATCCGCCGGGTTTACGACGACTCCATCCCCGGCATCCCGCCCCTGCGCCTGGAGATGATCGAGCGCGACCACCTCGACCATACCGTCGACGGCACCCTGGCCAACGGCAATCTGGCCCGTCAGGGCAAGGAGTACGACGCCAACGGCCGCCTGGCCGCCGTCCATCTTTTCCGCCAGCACCCCGGCGACTACCAGCCCGGCTTGAACCGGCTCGTCTCCGAGCGCGTCCCGGCAAGCGAGATCGTCAATGTCTGGGACCAGGACCGCATCAGCCAAACCATGGGCGTTTCCTGGCTGGCCTGCATCGTGATGGAAGCGTTCGACCTCGACGACTATCGGGCCTACGAGCGGATCGGCGCCAAGATCGCCGCTGCCTTGGGCATTTTCATCAAGTCGAATTATCCGGACCCCGGTTACCCCGGCATCGGCATCCAGCAGGCGCCAGGGCAGAACCCGGCGGCCATCTGGCCCACCACCTGGGCCAACATGCCGGACTTCATCGAACCGGGCCGCATCCAGTCCATTCCCTTCGGCACCGACATCGTGGTGGCCTCGCACAACCGTCCCGGCACCCAGTACGAGCCATACGTGAAAGAGTCGCGCCGCACCCAGTCCACCGGCCTGGGCATCAGCTACGAGGCCTACGCCAACGACTACACCGACGCCTCGTATTCGAGCACCCGTTCCGGCTCTCTGGAAGAACGGCTGTCCTACCAGGGCATGCAGTTGTTCCTGGACGAGGAACTCAACCAGAAGATCGCGGCCTGGTTCATCGAGTCCTGCTGGCTGGCCGGACTCAACCCGACCGCCATGCCCAACTTCCGTTTCGATCCCTGGCCCTATCTGGAGGCAGCAGCCCCGCAAAATCCGGGATGGACCTGGGTCGATCCGTACAAGGACGGCCAGGCCTCCCAGCTCAAGATCCAGGAAGCGCTCTCCACGCGCCGCCGCGAGGCTGCCGCCCAGGGCGTCGATTGGGACGAGAACCTGGCCGAGCTGATGGAAGAGGAAGAGCGCCTGATGCCGCTCTACGAGCTGCGGGCCAGGAACGCCCGGATCATGAGCCCAACAGGCCAACAATCAGGAGATGCCAATGCCCTGCCATAACCAAAACCTCCGCGCCGAGATCACCGCTCTCTTTGCCCGCGCCGGCATCAGTCCCGGCACCATGGTGCGCATTGCTTCGCTCGCCTCCGGTGCCGGGACTGCCCGTGCCACGGTCGAGGGCGCTGGCGGGTTCCGCTGGATACTGACCACCGAGCAGGCTGCCACGGTCTGGGATTGGGACCGGTACGATTTTGTCGACGAGGTGCTCCTGGCCGACGGCATTCTCCAGCCCGAGATCCGGCAGGTGCCGCTGCTCGATTCCCACAGCCGGTTCTCGGTCGACGATCACCTCGGTTCAGTGACCGACATCAAGCTCGATCAGGCCGGCGGCTACGCGGCCATCTCCGGCCTGGTCCGGTTCGCGGCCGACGACAAGAGCCAGCGCACCCGGCAGAAGGTGGAAGACGGGCACCTCACCGACGGCTCGGTCGGCTACCGGGTGACCAAATCGATCTGGATTCCCAAAGACACCGAAGCTGTCGTCAAGGGACGCCTGTATACGGGTCCGCTCAAGGTGAGCCATGAATCGCAGTTGAAAGAATTTTCGATCACGCCAATCGGCGCGGATACCCTGGCCAAGGTCAAGAGCCTGTGCGCCTGGGGCCGGCTGGCATAACTCCGGCACCGCCGGCAACCAACCAAGGGAGAGGAACATGCATCCCAAACTCAGAGCTTTTTTAGTGGCAAACGGACTCCGCGCCGACGCAACCGAACAGCAGGCGTGGGAATACTACAAACAGATTCAGGCTGGCGGCATTTCCTACGTCGGCCCTGAGCGGGCCGAGGTTCCGGCCCAGAACGGCGCTCAGGGTGAATCCGGCAGCGACGGCGCTCAAGGCGCGGACCAGGCCCGGCAAGCTGCCCTTGACGGTCAGCAGCCCGACCCGGAGGCCATTGCCGCCGCTACCCGCCAGGCCCTGGCCGACGAACGGCAGCGGGTAGCCGAGATTGAGGACATCTGCGCCCATGCCGGCATGGATGCCCAGGCCATCCGCCAGTTGGTGCTTACCGGCGCCACAGTTGACGCGGCCCGCAAGGCCGTGCTCGATCACCTCCGGTCCAGCAATCAGCCCTTTGGCGCCGGTGCCGGTCAAGCCCAGGTCGGAGTCGAGGCCCGCGACAAATTCCGGTCCGCGGCCCTGGACGGCATGCTGCTCCGCTGCGGCCACCGCCTGGAAAAACCGGCGGACGGCGCCCGCGAGTTCCGGGGGATGAGCCTGATCGACATCGTGCGCGAATGCCTGGAGCAGGCGGGCGTATCCACCAGGGGCATGGACCCCCGCGCCATATCGTCCCGAGCCATGGCCTCGCTCTCCAGCAGTGATTTCCCGTCACTGCTGGGGGCCTTCGTCAATAAGACCCTGCTTGCCGCCTATACCGAGGCCCCGGCTACCTGGCGGCCCCTGGTGGCCGTCTCCAGCGCCACGGATTTCAAGGCCAAGCATGCCGTCAAGCTGTCGTCCGCTCCGGACCTGCTGCCGCTGAACGAGAACGGCGAGTATGTCCACGCCGACCTGAAGGATTCCAAGGAATCGTATCAGGTCACCACCGTGGGCCGGGTTATCCGTCTCACCCGCCAGATGATCATCAACGATGATCTGAGCGGTTTTAACCGCGTCGCCCAGATGTTCGGCGCGGCGGCCAAGCGGTTCGAGAACCGGACCGTGTACGGCCTGATCACCGGCAACGCCAACATGAGCGACGGCTATCCGCTGTTCAACGCCAAGCACAACAACATCGTCGCCGGCGCGGCCCTGGGAACCGAATCCCTCAAGGCCGCCCGCACCGCCATGCGGACCAAGAAAGGCATCCACGGCGAGGCCCTCGACGTACAGCCCGCCTTTCTCCTGATTCCGGCGGCGCTCGAAACCGACGCCGAGGTCCTGCTTCGGTCCACGGCCTTGCCCACCGGCACCTTCAGCTCGGGCGTGTTCAATCCCTGGGCCGGCAAACTGACTCCCATCGCCGATCCGCTGATCGACGCGATCAAGTCCGATTGCTGGTATCTGTTCGCCTCCCCGAGCCAATACCCGGTCATCGAGGTGGCCTGGCTGATGGGAGACGAGCAGCCGTTCATAGACGAAGAGATCGATTTCAACACCGACGCGCTGGGCATCAAGGTCCGCCACGATTTCGGCGCCGGCGTGGTCGATTATGTGGGAGCGCTCTATAACCCCGGCGTGTGACCTGGGCGGCGCAATGAACGGGCGGTGACCTGGTAGAGAGAAAGTGGACACAAGGTTAAGAGCAGTTAGGCTCAGGACTCATTAATTCAGATAAAAGATAACGACAGCCGCCAAGCAAATAGAGGAAAAGAAAGTATGGGCGCATCGGTCATAGCGCATGGCGATTCTGCGCCAGTCCTTGAGCCTGC
>Ga0123357_10002866_pt1 | contig 19437 bp, 10 predicted proteins | sample TergutEmb28metaG_FD_89873 | JGI IMG/M metagenome (GOLD analysis project Ga0123357, IMG submission 89873) | Embiratermes neotenicus P4 segment gut microbial communities from Petit-Saut dam, French Guiana - Emb289 P4 | ecosystem: Host-associated > Arthropoda: Insects > Digestive system > Gut ...
CACGAGGCTGAGTGGACCCCGTTCCAGACCCACTACTACTCAGAAAATCTGGTAGCGCCGGGGATCGAACCCGGGACCTCTGTATCTGTAGCCAGAAACTCTGACCACTAGACCACAGATTTCAATTAGGTAAATATGAGTCTGCCAATTTATAGTAGTACAGGACTGCTAGAAGAAAATTCCAATAAAATGTAATATCTGTATGTTACTCAAAAAAAGGTCTTATCAATTAGAGGTAAAATGTGTGAAAACAAACGTAGGATCATTCATCATCCGTTTTTCCACTTAAAACCTTTACACATGTGAACAACACTAGAGGTTATAAAAACAGAGGAAGCCAGTGTAATACTTCCATCGCCTTTCGCTGGCCACATCTCTCGTAACCCGCCTGCTTAATAGAATCACATAACTTCAGCATCAACTTTGATCGTACTCCTTCACCCTCAAGACAGGGATAACATGTCCATCCGAGGCGTTGTGTCAGCCTACATAAATCCACGATGTCATTAGCCTAGAAGATTGCAATCCAAACAATTTCGCTGTGAAAAGCCACAACGTTAGCAACTTCACATTCGCAGATGAGAAGGAAACATGTATCGACGTAGAGAAAAATCTGTATATCGTGAATCCATCTCAAATGGAAATAAATTTTCATCCCTAAGCGGAGCTGTCACACTGTTACACTTTATTTCATACTCAAGTGTTGGCATGAAGAATGGCAGAAATAAGTATCTACATTACATTAGGTTTCCTCTTTTGTGACTGGAGTACCTGAAGATCCATCCAATATTTCTAAAGTCCATATTGATCACCACTAGTATTTTCTCTCCACAGCAGTCTCCTGCAGCCCTGTTGACCCCTCGTTGAGTAGCAACGCCGCCATGTACACCAACTTTACTCCGTTTCTTTGGTTTCCACAACAGTGGCTTATGTTCGTTGATTATTCTCGTCAATGAAGCAAGATGAAACGTTGTGTATAAACACACAAAACACCATAAGAGAATGAATCTACTCCGCTGAGTATTATTCCCATTGTGACACAGAAACTCACGACAGATATGTAACCAGCAGTTCATAAACACAGACACCAAATCTGCGCCACTGAATAAGTTCTTCGTGCTTTAAGGCGACGTTGACGAAATCAAGGTTCAAAGTTTAGTGGAAAGCCGTAAGACGCACCTCTAAGGCGCCATCAAACTGCACTAAATCCAATATACAAGGTGGCTCAAATATTACCGGGACTGATGTCGCCAGATTTACACACAAATCAGTCCCGGTCATATTTGAACCACCTTGTATAACCAAATTCTGAGATCTGCGCTCTTCTGGGATATTACGTAGAGTATGGTGGTACTACCTTGCCGACGTTTTGGAACAACCTATCTGTCCCATCTGCAAGGATCTTCTTGTCTCTCTTGTCGGATTTCGTGACCCCTGAAGATAGGACCAAGAGGTTGTCTCGAAACGTCGGCAAGGAATTACCACCATACGCTGCGTAATAACCCAGAAGAGCTCAGATCTCATCTACTTCGCGGCGGAAGCCTGAAATCACAAATAGCCAAATCTTGCTGTATGTTGACACAGGACTTTCAACACACCCAATGTCAAGTCGGTAGTAAAAATGGATCTGATACCTTCTTTCTACGAAAATATTTCTCTTAGCGTAATAAAGACAATGTAAGTTTTGACTTTAAAAAACACAAACATAATGTAGAAAAAATACACAATAAAAGACGTAACTTAAATATTTTCTGCTGCTTCTGGTACTAAGTTTTGTTACACAAGTTTTATGTTACCGCGTTATCCATAACATTCAATCAGCACAGTCTGCCCTAAATATTCAGTATAAGGTCATAACTTGACAGCCGAGCGAATATGACTTATGGGGCCATAAATAATGTTGATGTTTAGGTAATTAATTAAAGGCACTATTTCAACTCTCATGGTGAGTGCGACACAAACGTGATTATAACAGTTGAGTAAGTAACGATATAGAAGGATATGGTCAGGACACATTTTAAGGTACCTTGCCAGCATTCTACCACACAGATTTAGGATGCCCACCTTAACACGTCAGCTGAGGTCAGTCCCAGACACCACTGTAATACAATCTGTAGACTAATACTAAAGGAAAGACAGCGCACTTCGTCACACATTCCTTTCTCATCGTCAATGGATCCGGTAGCGTACTGCCACCGACACATTATATATTTATATGTTATCAACTTGCCAACTTTTAATCTCTTACTCTTCATTTTCATATCAGATATTTATATTCTTATAATAACCCAACTAAATTCACTAATTTCTCAAATTTATTTTTGAAATATAACTCTACATGTTTCGGACAGTTCCTCTGTCCATCGTCAGGAGTTCTTCAATGTACACACTGCAATGGTATATGTCATACAGGTTTGCTGACAGCTAGCAAGCTGTGGTATATGTTACACAGGTTTGCTGACAGCTAGCAAGCTGTCAGCAAATCTGTATAACATATACCACTGCTGTGTATACATTGAAGAACTCATGATGATAAACAGAGGAACTGTCCGAAACATGTAGGGTTTTATTCCAAAAATAAATTTGAGAAATTAGTGTATCTAGTTGGTTTTATGTGTAAGAATTTATCACGATGTACTGTCGCCTGAACGTCAAAATAGATATTTATACACATGCAAGAATTCCATGGCTGAAGGTATTTCGTATTTCATACAAATATAAACGGCTTTATACATTTATAATACATTCGTAATGTGAAAGTAGAGATCTTCGTAAGCAGTATTTAATCTTTCCTGTTCGACGTTTATAAACGGTCTCAAGATGGCACGAAATTACAGCTGAAACTTGTAGCCGTGAACTGATAAAAGCCATTGCTGGGTGGGACTGACTTAATACATGTACTTGTGATTTGCTAACACCAACGGGGATGTGGCACCTTAAAAAAATCTGCAGACTGTCACCTTCACTACAAATGCAACACTATCGCACATAGACTAGTATTTATCATACATTCCAGTCTCAAAGAAACATTTTCAACAATATTTCACCTTCATTGCAATAAGTCGTTGTGTGATGTAAGGTTTATATTCTCTGGAGACGGCATTATGAAATATAGACGTTACTCACTACATAAGGTGATTTAAAACAGTACGGCTTGTGACTACTTTTCGGGAAAACCCCGGCTGTATTTCCAACCGGAATATACGCTATACTGACTGAACATTTTGAATTTTTCCTCAGTACCTCCAGAATTCTGGGACAGTACGTCAGGTTATGTCAGGCCCACTTGCCGACTATCACATTACCATTACACGCTTCGCCATCTGTGATAATGACAGAGTCGTTAACAAATCACAAATAAAAATAAAGAATACTCAGAAGAATTTATTTATGAATATGCAGTATAAGCTACAGAATACATTTTATTTCACTGTGACATCTACCAATATGGATATCTAAAAAACCTGAGGTTTCCTTTGCAAAATTTATCATTAAAAGTGTTACATGATGAAGTAAGGTAAAATTGCCTCTTCGCTTAATTAAGTGCCCTCGGTTAAACAGATCGTTGGACGAGAGTTCATAGTTGGTCTGGGCGAGGTAGGGAAGGAAACATTCTTATATATGCCGTAAAACTAACAGCGGAAGTCCAGCACATGGTTTAATCACTTAATTGATTCAGAAAGAGTAAACATATTTATAAAATATGAAAAGCGATACATCATGAAAACAATGTCCCCGTTCACGATGCCTTGATTTCTAGAAGAACTGCGTTTGTCTTCAAATACAGGACATTTTTCTGATATAAAAAAAGTCAAAAAATACAACGCCAAGTCTTTGAATATTCTGATGTTATTCTGCTTGAAAGTTGTTATGGAAAATTATATAAAGCAACTCGAATTTAAAAGTTAAGTGCGACGAACAGTAAAGGCAAATTATAGATCTTACCCCCACGACAGCTGGCGACGACATGCGATGAGAAAGCTGGAAGGTTTAGACACTGAAAGCCCTTAACCTAATAACGACACTCCGAAATCAATGTCCTGCCCAAGGAAGCCGTCACTAGACTGTAGCAATTAGGACGGATCGGACTCACCTGGTTTATATATATATATATATATATATATATATATATATATATATATTCATTTCTAGTCCAGACGGTCGCTCGATATAAATTTGGACCACCGTACGAGTTCCGACGCGAAAGAGTTTAATTGAAATATTAAGACTCTGTGGAGCGAACCGAAAAACAATTTGGCTCAGTAGTGCAGCTTTCGTTACACAGTGTGCAATTTCATGATTAAAAATCTCATCCAGTATTGTTAAGGTAGTGATGGTCATGTGATTACGACAAGGTGAGTACGTGTCTTGAACAGAAAAACCAAGAAAGTGATAGGAGGGAATATGCCCTAGGTCATGAAGAGAGAAGGACGGAGAGTGGAACAGTTCCAGGAATGTGTTTTGGCGCTTGGTTCATAAGACCTTCGGGTTTCAGTAACAGTACTTGTCAGGTAGACGAGCATTATTCCTAGTTTCGGAAAGCACCTACTTAAAATCACGTCCATTGCGGGTTAGCATGCCTGGTGATTTTCTTGGTTTGTCTCAAATGCAAACAAGCACATTCATTCATTCATTCATTCTGTATTCTGTCTTACGGAAGGTCCAAAGCTTCTTTCTAAGCCAATTTTCCGTACAGTGTGATGTACTGTTTCCTCTTTCATTTTCCAGTATCCTCCCTTTTCATTAAGGCCATCTAGTAGCTGCTTACATCTCTTTATTCGCCTTCCCGTCTCTTCTATCCTTCTTTCTATCTTTCCTTCAATACCGTGTTCTCTAAGGCAGTTCCTACGCAAAATGTGAACAACCCAGTTCGCCTTTCTTCTTTTTATTGTTCTTTGACCTAAACATCACGTAACCAAGGCATATGTGTGGAGCGGTGCTAAAAGTGATACGTGTTTTCAACTTCACAAATAACTACAGGCTACTGGTCAACTTCACCTAGCGAGCGCCTTATGACTAGAACACACTACACTTGAGTGTTGTTGGCCACAAAAGAAGCGCAGTGTAACGTTGACATACATTCTTCAATTACCGGTTATGAAAACGCGTACGTCCAGCCCTACCAGTCAGTTTGCAGAGTGAGTATTCCAGCTGACTTAACCAACAAAATGCTGGTGAAAAACTAATATTTTTCACATAACAAGTTCCAAATATACTGTACATTTCTGTTGCTTGTGTCGTTCCAAAGGATCTATCCAAGGCCGCAGTTTTCACGACAGCGACATTCTGAACAAAATAAATTCCTGTTCGTTTTGTTTTCATCTTTTGACTATTCGCTACAAGATGTTTGCTGCTGCATCTGTTCACTTCGACACTTAAATTGTGAAACCCGAACAACACTTCGAAAAGAATAAATTTTTTAATTAAATACCCGCCTAGTAAGATTAATTGTGCATTCAATGGAAATTTCAGACAGGCGTTGAAGCGTAGGATTTATCCATGTAATACATAAAAGGTCAGTTGTCAACATCCGACGAAAATCATTACTGATTTGTTACACCCAGTTAATTCTGCTTGGAACATTATCGTACTTTATTCTGAGAAAAACAGCAAGTAAAACCCGTGCGGACAATCGATGCTATTAATGTAAAGCCAGGTGGTACACACAGTAACCGACGTGCTATAAACGGTAAACAGGGAACCCACATCCTTCTGAAAGTAAACGCGCGCGCGCGCGCACACACACACACACACACACACACACACACACACACACAAACAATCGCATAGAAAATTCCGAAGACCCTTAACTCCATCTGCTTATGACTTTCTTTAATCTCTCATAGCAACTGTTTTGTTCTTCATTTGAGACTTATTTAATGACTCTTTCTTAATTGCAAAGGATGCAAAGCGTCGGCTGGAATGACTGATAGCAATTAATAGCCTAGAAAAGAGGAGCATGTGGTTGCGACCTCACATATAGCCTTGCCTCAGACAGGAGGTATTGCCACAAAAAAGAAAAGAAAAAAAAAACTCAAATATATGTGTTTTGCAACCCTTGATTCTCTCAACGAAACAGAGTCAAAATTTCTGAGTTTCATATCAACAGCAAATATCAGTTCTTCTGTGTATACTTTCCGTGGTGTCTACTACAATGCCTTTTCAAAAACAAATTCACAAAGTACTGCATTTTACATCGGCGTACTTGTTTCTACACAGTGTACTGTCAACGGTACCATTTTACAGTTTACATCAATATTTGGCCTTTTGCTAGAACTCAACTAGCCACTAACGACAGTACGCAGTGCCAAAACATGCATGCGGATGTAAACTACTTCAGCGTGTAAATTGTTAATGGTTTTGTAACAATTAAACTCTATCTCCGTTCAACGCCCCCACAAAGTTTCTATTCTAAGTCTGAAAATGAAGCCGAAAATTAGGCTGATCGGAGTGATGGGGAGGTTACTGAGTTCCTGTGGGACACCAAAGTTGCAGCAGTTGGCCTGAGGACTCAACAGAACGTCAGTGCATCAGGTCAGGCGTTGGTTTTATTGGATCTGCCAAATACGTTATTTGTGCAACTAACTTAACTTAAATCAAAGCTGAAGTAAACTCAGTTTATAGTCACCTCCCACTACGTTTTACAGCCATACGACAATACGGAAGCAAATACGCAAAAACAAAACGCGAATATACGTTAGAAATACTCGAAGTGAAGGTTTGATCCATAAAACACATTCCAAGAACAGAAGTAACACAACACTGCTACTGACAGTAATGGCAAGCTAATTTAGTAAGAGCATCACAAGGAGAAGAGAGGTGTCTGTTTCTATGTGTAGTAGAGCACGCTAGTGTGCTGCGCGTTTCTTAGGAATTTAATATACGGACGGCATGATTTGCTGGAAACAATGGCAGTGGAAACGGCATAATCCACAGATTCCTCCTCCGCATCAAATTTAATTTCACAATACAGAATCTCCCTCGAAAACCTTATAACTATTCGACAAGTCTGAATCGTTTTGGCTACATCACTGTGTCTGATGTAAAAACTAAACTAAACTGGATATATTACAGATGAACTACACCGCATATCAAAACTGCGCTAATGTTGAGAAGTCTGAGAACAACAACAGGGTTATGTCGGCTCGATCTTTAAAGAAAAGCAGCCAGAAGTACAGTAAATAACTCAAAGCCTTCTCACCATGTACTACCGGCATTTCAAGACATGTAGAGTTCTTCTTTACTTACACACGAAACAGTACCGACTGTAAATTGCTGTCCTTCGGCGTATTTACTTACAAAAAACGTTCCTTGCCAAACGATACGTTTTGCGTTTATGCCAGAGTCGAGTATTAAAGCTAATTACTATGTGAAGTGGCCGAAGTCTGCCAAGAAATCTCAATTCATAAACCTTGATTCAATAAAATGCGAGACATTCTTGTGCCACAAAATTAGACTTTAGCCTTCACTTCAAGCTATTATGTAACAATGGTCTGGTGTTAAACTTAGAACTAAGAGCATTTGGTTTAGCTCCAAAGTTCGTGTGTGATATGTCCTTTGCTCCACGTTCTCTCGTAAGAGAATGCAAAAGAGCAAGAAACTAAAACCAAATCTGCCACTGTTACCAAACCCGAAGAAGCTCATATTCTACCAAATTTTTTCCTTCAAGATCTTCTCTAATATTTGTCGCCTATCTCAGATATGTGCCTTAAATATCCTTTCAAAGATCTTCCTTGTGTATACGCCTTTTGAATTAAGATATTAGACAGTAACATATCCCCATCCCCCCAAAATATATATACATATATATATATAATTTACAATAATTGTTAACAGATTACAGGCCACGTTTTCGTAATCGTTACTGACACTTGTACACAATTATTAATTTGGTGCAGCTTATAGCAAAATAATTACAGAGATCCATCGTGCAAAAGTTTCCTAGAAAATTGTCGCGCGTTATTTTAACACCTGTTCCGTGCATCTTTTATTATTTTGTACAATAACCAAACAGTACACAATTAACTGACAAATTAGTATACTGCTCCTACATGTTTCGACACTACTGTGTCATCCTCAGAGAGTTCCTAATTAGTACCTTGCTAAGGTAAACAATTATGTCAATAGAGTTGTTGGTACTGCAATTCAAAATTTCACATAAGGCTTATGCTGCTGGAATCACGATGTTTAAAGTCTTTAATATCTTAAAATTGTCCTGTTTGTAATAAAATGGCTAAAATCATTTTGTTGTTATAATTCACATGAAGTCCTGCGGAGTGTCTGTATATACAATCTGCATGTTGATTCTGTCGTCATACTGGCCCGGTATGTGCTGAGTCTAAGTGTGTGTCAGGCTGAGTGAAGTGTTTCGTTATCAGTGTAAGAAATTTAAATTACAAAATAAATATAATAACATAAGAATAAATGACACATTCAGCCATCCATTTCGGAACCGAAAGAGAACTTTATTGAGACACACACTTCGAAGGAATCCTAAATGTCTGCGTTGTGTGCTAGCTACAATATAGAAGGCTGGAAAGTGTATTCCTATCGCCTTGCCCCCCACGTGACAGTACATCTTTGTCCTTAAGAGTTAGCATACTAATATACCCAGCGACAAACAAATTTCAAAATATTTTGAATGTAAGATAAATACATTCTTATGAACAACATGAAGGTATGTGGAAGAATGAAGTTACAGCTTCACTCTTTCTTAACCTTGGCACAAGATGGAAGTCAGTAATCAGGTTCTCGCCTCGGCTGCTTTGCCTCTGAGGAAAAAGCACCATTACTCATTCAATTCTTTGATTACATCTTCAGATAAAAAATGCACCATATTCCTATTACGTGTTTATTAACATTTTCCGCCCGGTATGGTAAAATTTCGTTAATTCGACGCCTTTCATAATGAAATTAAGCCTTGTTTTCTACTCGGAGTGACAGCAAATATGTAGAACCACACACATCACGTATATGGAAAACAGAACACAACTGTTTGAGTTACGTCCAGGTCATGACAAAATACTACTTCCGCTTTATTATGTTTCTTTCGATGAATTCCTGTAATACGCAAACATCTTAAAATAATTCCCGGACGGGTTGGTTTTGGAACTCTGGAACTCGGAAACGAACCTAAGACACACATCACTCGCCTTCCTTCAGTACAGACTGTATTGTATACATTTATTTTCGACGCGTCAAACATTTGCATAAGATAATTCCGCGAACTGCATCAACGTTATATACACATTCCAACTGTATCAGCGTGAAGCTAAAGACATCACAGTTTGGTATGCGCTTTAAAATGCCGTAAGTGACGAAGCTTATTACGTATCACGCTAAAGTTAGCTTTCATTCATTCCTTCTTTACCTTTCAGCTCTCTTTTGGCAGTGGACCAGATCCGTTGTCTGTAGGAAGAGTCACTATTACTCTTCATTCACTTGCATGGAAGGGTTTCCAGTCAGATAATCGAACCGTGGAGAGGCGTGATTAACCTCGCCTCAAATCACGTGGGTCTCATGTGTTACTACTCCGAATGTGGCAGCAAAACCCGAAGGCTCAGTAATACTAATCACAAACCCCAAAATTTGACATGATCCTGATCCAGTTACATCCTCTTCCAATACTCACAAACCATCTCGCTAAAATCCATCTTAATATCATTCTAAAATATCTTTTTCTGCCTTCCAGTGGCACAATCTTACAAGAATATTTCCCACCAAAATTCTCAACACACTCCCTTTCTCCTTCGGATATCCAATACTCTCACTCCATGAGCGACATGACAGACATAAGGGCACAATATTATTCTAGCAAAAAAAAAAAAAATGGCCCGAGTTTATTTTACAGAAATGCACTATGTGTTCGTATGACAAAGACGATCTTGAAGCCAGAGACTGCGGATTCCTCGTTCAACTATGCAGCTAAACTGGTATAATTGATAGACGTTGGAACGGAGATCTATTTAACTACAAAACAAATAAAACCACATTCTTTGACAAACTTTGTGGACCGTCAGGAGTTAAATATTCATTCATTCATTAGTATTCAGCCTTAAAGGCCGGGCTTGGCAGGAACCAGAGCCCAGTCATGTGACCGGTATGGCTCTGGCACACTGCATCCTGGGAAAGTTCTTGGGGGTAGGTTGCCATTGCTTTCCCCCGCGTTAAATATTATACTGAATTAATAACAAGTGAAAAGAATGCAACTCATGTTATTCGAACATTAAAAAAGACACACCGTATATTCTCGAATCTAATCCGCACCGTTTTTGCAGTTTCAGAGGGCTAAAAAATCAGATGTGGATTAGAATCGCGTGCGGATTAGATTCGCCGTCGTGAGCTGGATTTTGGAAAATTATAGAGCTGCTCTACGTGCCGTAAGAACAGCACAACACAATAATTTATTACTTTATTTATTATTTATATTATATATTATATAATATTTATAATTTATTATTCATCAGACTCGCCGTCATCACTCATAAAGGAATCGTTATCCGTCACCCAGCCACTATCAACTTTATCTTCACCATCGTCCTCCCATAGAATGTCATCTTCGGATCCGTCCAAAGCATTGCTTATGCAACACTTCTTGAAAAATCTGACGATAATGCTCTCCGGGTTGGCTTTCCATGCAGCCGACACCCACCGCGCGACTTCTGAAGGCGGTTGAAGGAAAGGTGCGGATTAGAACCGTGGACTAAATTTTTCGTTTAAGAAATCGGCAAAAACTAGTGCGGATTAGATTCGGGTGCGGATTAGATTCGAGAATATATGGTATTTAACTTTGACGACTTTCTGAAAATATTCTCTCTACTGATATTACATAGGAACATTATTTTGTTTGTCAGTTGCAGTTAGTCATTTCCCGTCGACTCGCTTAAACTGCATAATGTCGACTATAATAAACACTGTGTCTGTTAGATCGGACGCGTGCTTGCGCCTTCTGTAAATAGAGCGAGTATAACCATATTACTAAACGAAATTCACTAAATTAACAAAAACAAAAAAAAACGCGTGGACCACGACTCACGGCAAATCTTAATCGAAGCAAAGGCTGCGCTTCGCTGCCTGCCGCCACACGAAACGGTCTGAGTAAGAAGTGATCCGTGTTGTCGGGGGAAAAAAAATTTCCCTACAGAAGCAGGCAGACCTTCAGGCTTCAATAAAATTTTAATACTTACACGCAGTCGTCAAGCATATATCTGTCAAAGCGCAACTCGAACATAAAATTCGCCACATATTCGCATTCTTCATGTTTGACGAATTTGAGCCATGTGGTTTCTTCCGAATTAATTTGAAAACAAATTGTTGGTCTCTAGTACGACTCCTGAAGCTGGCGATTGATACACACATATGAAAACGCGGGTTTTCAAATCCCATAAGATGAGAAGAAGTTCACTGGGTTATCATTATTCAATTCAATTCATTTTTATTAATGTGCCAAGTCACCAGCCAAATGGCCAATTACAGAAACAGCACAACATACAAACACAAATTAACAACATAAAACAAATACATATAGAAAACAATAAACCAACAAACAATAATATGTTCAGAAAATCGATATAAATTGCTAAGGCAAAGGTTCTAAACCCAGAATAAACACATATAATTTTACATAAAAATAACACATATTAGTGCAGGATTTGTTTTAATGAAGTAATAGGTGTCCTAAAGACGTCAACATCCCTGCGCACACGGTTAGCAGCCGAAACGCATGTAGCTGACGGTGGGTTATTGCACCTAGCGGTAAACAGGAAAGAGTTTCTAAAACTATGAGGAAGAGCTTGAACACCAGTATTATCCAAAACAGACGTGCAAAATTTTAAACCTGAAAAAAACATAAATAAAGAACTGAGTATCAAGGAAGTCGTCTGTTGTGCAAGGAATGAAGGTTTGGAAATTTTATAAAATCTTCGTAAGTAACATGGTCATAAGTAAAGAAACGGTATTGACACGTGATTACGAACTTCCGCTAAATGCGTTCCAGCTATGTAACGTCGCTACACGTTATAGAATTCCACACAGATGAGGCATATTCGTGTTTGGGTCTAACTAGCGTTAAGTGCAATAAAAATAAACTGTCAAGATTAGAAAAGAAATCAGTTATAGTGCGTGTTAAACACAGCATCCTTACGGATTTGGAGAAAATGTAGTCTACGTGTGCGTGGAAATGAAGTTTTGAATCGAGTTTTACCCGAAGGTCTATGATAGTGTCCGTACGGGTTATAGAAGAGTCCCGTAGTTTATAAGCATAAAAAAGAACATTTGTTTTCCTAGTAAAAGTGATAATCCTAGTTTTGCTATTGTTGAATTTTATGAAGTTCGTAATACACTTTGGATACGTTCAGTATCAGACTGCAGCAAAATGCACTCGTCAACGGAATTCATAACACGAAAAATGTTAACGTCATCAGCAAATAATAAATATTTATAATGCTTAATTGCATTTAAAATGTCGTAATAAATATATTAAAAAACAAAGGTCCTAAAACATATTCCTGTGGGACTCCCGACAAAACTTCGAAAGGTAATGAAAGGCGTCTGAAATGCAGATTAGAAACGTAACTACGAAATCAATTTACGTAACCTTCAGAAAGCCCATGAGCACAAAATCTGCGAAATAAAATAGTATGCGAGACAAGGTCAAATGCACTGTTAAGGTCAAAATAAATACAACCAACTTGACGTTGAGAACCAATTGGATGCGAAATGAAATTATGATAGGTTACCAAATTAGCTGTTGTAGATTTGGTTTTGAAAACCCATGTTGAATGGGAATCAATTTATGTTTGAAATAATGTGAGAAGTGATCGCGTATAAAAAATTAAAAAACTTTGGAAAAGAAATTTAAAAGAGAAATCGGTCTCTGATTACTAACGGAAGATCTGTTGCATTTGTTGTAAAATAAGCACAATAGCCACTTTTGTCGCTGCATTATAAAGTGTTCCTGTGACAAGCTAAGATCGAAAATATATTCAAGCAATGATCCGAATCTTGTGAAGAAACCCTTAATAATAAAACCAGGCGTACCATCAAGTCCAACAGACTCAGTGGGTCTAAGGCGTTTTACAGCTTTCGAAATGTCTAATTCGGAAAAGGAAGGCAACTGAAAAAATTCACTGGTCAATAGACCGGAGTAGTAACCCTCCGGAGAATAAGCATTATAAACAGGTTGCAAGAATTTTGCAAAGACCCCAGTTACCTCGACAGCTTGAACTATATCAGTACCATTTATATCAAGATGAATAATACAGGAATTATATTTCGTACATATTTCCAAAATTTGGTGGGCTCAGTTTTAGATCCTCGTCTGTGCTCTTAAACCACTTAAGTCTGTCGGACTTAATTTAATTTTAACAAGCTTCCTGTAGTAAGAACATTTACTATACTAACAATCGGTTTTATTTTTATTTTTTTTTTTGTATCACCTATAAGAATAATTCCTTTTTCCGAATATATTAAATCAATGCGTAAGAAAACCAGTGAAGAAATTTTGACTTTCTAATAAAACACCGCGTAAGTGCTAAATCCGTTATTCTTACTAGTACCACTATCATTATTCATTCACTACACTCGACAAAATAAAACACGCTATATACTACAATACGGTATTAGGCCTCACTAACAGCACAGACATTTGTTACTGTCACTGTGTGTGGATGGTGATAGCAACTTACCAGTTCAATCAGAACAATATTTGGTAAAACGCCAAAGCCTCTCATAATTGATCTCTATACAATTGTTCTACCATTGTAATTATTCACAAACACATACTCTTAAATTTTAATTTTGGATATCCCCGTTGTTATTTCAAATTAAATTACTTATTTTTCAGTTTCGCAACCTTTACCAGGGGAACAGTGTTGCTGTTGAAACAAATATGATTATGATAATCTGCTCTCTCCTTAGTGTCCATGAATATTAACAGCCACTATCGGGCGTTCTGGTTTGCGCAAGATTAGTTAATCACACAATGAATAACAAGGTTGGCTCACGGAAACAAATATAATATATGGATAAAATCCCTTCCAAATCTAACTCGGAAAATCTGGTATATGTTAGCAGTTCTTTTAAGACTATTCAGGCAAACTGAAGCTAATGTCTCAGAACTAGGTCTCGCAAGGCAAGTTACATATGTCAGTTGGCTAGGACGTGTGGCCACATATACAACAATTATGAAGGATTTTCCAACTGCGAATACCAACTGCACATTGCAGATAAGTACCTTCAAGTTGCGGCTAGCACCTTCCAAGAGACCGTAACAATTTCTGCACAAAACACAACAAATTAGTTATTCTTATCCACCCAACACTTCTAGTTGATACACAACGGTTAAATAATGTCAGTATTCGATCACACTCTCTCCAAAATACACAGTTTCTTCATTAGACTTAGTTCTGAATCCAGCTGTCCTGACGAACTTTCAACGTCCCATCAAAATATTGTTTTCAATACAAATCATTTCCTGCCCGATGCTCAATCTGCGCTCGTTCTGCAGCTACACGCGACGCCATTCGTAGTTAATTAATGACTGCCTATGTAGCAAATGACGTGATAGCAAGCTGCCGAGGCTCGAATATGCCTGGATGGGGCTGACGAATGCCATGCAAGTAAGCAGTCGGGCTAGTCCCCGTGAAGGCTGAGATTCGAACCTGACACTGTCTGCTACAAGTCAGATTCCTTACTGTTTGAGCCACTTCACTTGCTGTGTGGTGATGGCCTCTGCCACATCTCAGTGGACAGCACGGAATAAAGTCGCTCCGAACAAAGTACACAGTGCAGAGTTTTTGGTCAGTTGTCGGTTCCCTTGCAGGGTAAGATATTACGAAACCCGAAACGTCATTACCGTGATCACTTGGCCCTTTCCTAACACAGTACAGTCCAGTCAACATTATCACACGCTTTCATTACCTAGCAGAACAAGATACCTAAATACAAACGCATGTACAACCTGGACTATAGGAAATCATACTTCTGCTAGAATAGGCAAAGAATAGGCGCAGTGAACAAAAATGATATGCTCATTAATCAGATTTAAAAATGATGCTTCCTACACTATTTTAGAACCTACTTTCTTCGGCGTTTTGAGTTTTTCACATCGACGTGCGTGAGAATTCCTTCATTCTGGGATACGACGCCTCGTCAAGGGGAAATCGGATCCCTTCGTTTCGAGGAAAGGTAGTATCCCAGGGTCTTCACCTAAAACCTTGAAGATGAAGAAACTACGTTTCCCCGAAACAATATGATCCGAATACCCATTGACGAAGTCCATATTACACCGTAAGACTAAGGGAACCTTGCTTCGAATACAAAATAAACTTCGGCAGGGAAAAGATACAACGAATCATTCCCACCCATCTCGCAGTGGGACGACAGCCACTCTTTCGAGTCTGTTAATTCTAAATGTTATTCTCTGCCAGTGTAACAATACACAAAAATATGCGCCATGCATATTATTAAGGGTTGTTCTTTCGACTCAGTGAAACCAGTAAATAGTGAATTTTTCAGGCGAAAGAAGGACGATCAAAGCTGCACGCTTTCACAGTTTCCAAACAGTCAGTGAACCAAGTGCGCCACTAATTCGTTTTGTGAAAAACCTGCCTAAACTTCGATCACTGAAGAACCTCCATTATCTCCCTACACTTGCACATCCTCCTCCAGCGCAATTCCCTGTATTTCCCTCCAGTCATACAGACATTGTGGTCAAAATAATATTGGCAGTGATAACCTTCACTAGCTAAACGCGCTTTGTGCTGGGTGTCATACCCCAGATGAGAGTGGAGGGAAATACAGCAGAGTCAAGAGGAAACCTGCAGTGCCGTCGCCCCCAACGTCCATGAGACTTCTGCCGTGGCACCCGTGTGCATCAATTAGGGTTACCATATATCCGTCCCAACAAAAAGCGGATTTTCGCATTTATCGACCATAAAAGAGGACATCGGCGAAAAAAACGATAAAAAAGAGGAAGGACATAAAAATAGTCACAATTTTATTAAATAGAAGTCACTCGACTTTTTTCTCTGCTAGTAGTTCTTTCAGTTTCAAGGCTACGAAATTTTGAACGAGACGTTTTAAGCAGTTTTTACACAGAGTTCAAGTTACACAGAATTTCCATGCCAGAAGTTTTCCAAGAGTCCAAAAGTCAACTATATAGATCATATGCTTTTTACTCGAAAAATAACAGCATAAAATTACAATTATGTATTCTTTGAAAACGTACTATAAATATACTTTGCATTTTAGTACCATTAAAATAACAATTCTAAATAAAACTGGCCAGGCGGAAATTTTTGGGTCGTAAAAGAGGGCATATCGGTGAAAATAGGATGAATGGTAGCGCCATTTACGTTCGCAGAGTATCACGTAATGCAAGGGGAAGCCCCGACATTCCTGTGTCACAGTGACGCCGCGTTTCTGAGAATTTATGAATAACACAGGCTGTCAAGCAAATTTCGCTGTAGCAGGAACATCGGTGTGTTCCTGGTGCAACGGAAGTTAACATATGCCTGTTTATACAAAAGAGCTTACACACAGCAAGAGAATAATCGTCATGGCGCCCATACCAGCGTCCAATGATCTGTTGACAGGAAAGGTTAATTGAAATTGCGTCTAATTACTCACCATAATGAAAATGACTATTTAGTACATATAATGAGTATTTCGAAACTGATCCAACGGGTCATATAGTTATACATGACTCAAATATCAGGATACAGTGAATTAATAAGCAGTTTATATTAGGCCGATCATGTGTTTTCCTGCTTTTGTAACACCAAAATTTCATTACCATTTTCACAATGAAACCTCCAGTTGATTGTACCAAGGATCAGATGAATAAAATTCCGTAGCTTAGAAACATATTTTTCTGGGATATATTTTAATTTTTGTCCTCCCACTTACACTTACGTATCCAAAGTGGGCTCTTCCCTTCAGATTTTCGGACAAAAATTGTTTACACATTTCTCTTTGTCCTCGTGCATGGTACATGTCCCGTTCATCCCACTGAAGCAGACATACGGAAGCTGTGTCTTGCTAAACATACACACCCTTCACAGTGAAGATTTCACTAGCTTATAATCTGTCTTAATATGCAACCCTATACTGCTCACACGTTACTTTCAATCTTAAAATACATACATATACACACACACACATTCCATGGATCCATTAGTGTGTCATAAAGACCCTAGATGTGGAAGAAGTCATAAATACACAAATATACAAACTTACAGTGTAACATACTGTAAACACTTCATGCCAACGGTACTACAAATCATGTTGGCACAAAAAATTCATGTACAGAGTGAAAGGAGTGTGTGTATTGTTATTTTCTTAAGACTGTTTTAAATTTTATTTATAAAATTAAAATTTATTAGTTTATTTTTAATAATTACCTGCTTGATTAAGTTATGCACATGTTACTTTATACTTACTTTTAGTTGAATTGAATTGTAGCTTTCAAATGACCAATTTCTCACTCTGTGTCAATCAGCTTGTGTCCACTGGATTCATATTTTACACAAGCTTTATTTAATTACAGCATGTCAAATTCATCTATTTACTAACCTTGTCATTTTTAAATAAATATCTGCTTGACTGATGTTTTCGCAAGCTAGTTCCGGCTTTGTATCAATTACAGCCGGTAAACGCATCAATTTATTAGCTTTAGTTTTGTTTTTGCATTATTTTACTGCTTTATGCTCTGCACAAGCCAGTGTAGCTATTACTGCAATGTAATCTATTTCTAACTTTGTGTATTTTTCAATCTTAACTACTTATTTCCTTAATACCTTGCACAAACTAGTTTAGGCCTCATTTTAATTGTACCTAGCTCTCAAGTTGAACAAGTTTATGTACTCTTTATTTCCATAAGTATATTTGGCAGATACCCAGGGATTTTAAGCTGTTTTTCTATTTAAATAAAAATATATTTATAGTACACTTAATGTTAAATTTCGTATAGTGGTACGCCAAAAAAATGCTTAAGAACCCCTGGTCTAAAACATTTAAACAAATGAGTCGATGAAATATATAATATTGCAATATAAAAGTTATGTCTTTCTTGTGCCATTGATATTAGAAGATTACAGTTTCATAACGCTTACCATGAAATATATCTTGTTCAAGGAAAGAATCAAAATTTTCGACACTTTACCTTACATTGGTCTGGTGTATGTAATTTTGAAGTACTCCGGTCGAAGATCGTGGCAAGTTAGGAAAATTTAGGTTAGGTATCAACTGCCGATAAATAAAGGTCACAAAATATTTTCTTCTTATACTGCGCTGGATATAAACATAAACTTAAACAACGTGTACTCACCAATTACCCCAGGTTCTTTCCCGTTCGTGAAACTTGAGAGAAATTCCTGTTCTCTTCCGTGTGCGTCTTGTGCATGTCACATTTTCTTTTGTCCCTACACAAAAAAGTATGACATTTTGCACTCCTCACGTCTTCATAAATTAGAACAACACAGAGATTTGTAAACACAATATTTCATAAAAAACGCCACAGAATCATTTCTTCTTCGAACCGAATTGACTAACTTCCCTCGCTTTTCGTCTTAACACTAACAAACCGCCATTTCTCTACCTCTGGTTGACAAGCAGCGACACAGCTGCTGACGTATGCTCTGTGGGCGAGTTCACTAACCTGTAAGCTCAGCACGGTAGGTTACAAACGCAAAGCAGAGAGGGTGTATTTGAGACAGTTTGCCATGCATATATCAGGGAAGATAACTCCCGTCGAGTACTGAAGTACGTGGAGAACCATACGTCTTGACAAGCCGAAGGTCACTTTGCTACGACCAGAAATTCGCCGCATTTTTTATTACTGTTTTATCTAAGGACGCTGCCAGTATCTAGATAAAAGCGTCGACGGGTAAAATGATCCGGCGATAACCAATTGGAAGTGGTGCGGACGGAAGAGTTTGTGGCTTATTTTGATATTTTATCCCGACAAATGCTAAAGGGGCTCAAGAAAAGCGGGAAACACTTCAGTAGGATCAGCCGAACCGTAGACCTCCGAAATATGTCATACTCCCTGCTTACTTACTGACTTACTTACTTACTCCATGGCGCAGAGTTTTTCTTGAGAAGCTAACTGGTCTGCAGCTAGTCAAGAAACTACCCGCATTTCACGTAACCCGAAGGTTCATTACCGCACTCACAAGCGTCCGCCACCTGTCTCTATCATGGACCAGCCCAATCCAGTCCATATTCCCACATCCCACCTCCTGGAGATCCATCCTAATATTATCCACCCATCTACGCCTAGGTCTCCCCAGTGGTCTCGCTCCCTCCGGTTTCCCCAGCAAGACCCTGTACACCCCCCTCTCCTCCCCCATACGCGCCACATGCCCAGCCCATCTCATTCTTCTCGATTTTATCACCCGCACAATATTGGGTGAGGAGTACAAGTCATTTAGCTCC
>Ga0123357_10002867_pt1 | contig 19437 bp, 14 predicted proteins | sample TergutEmb28metaG_FD_89873 | JGI IMG/M metagenome (GOLD analysis project Ga0123357, IMG submission 89873) | Embiratermes neotenicus P4 segment gut microbial communities from Petit-Saut dam, French Guiana - Emb289 P4 | ecosystem: Host-associated > Arthropoda: Insects > Digestive system > Gut ...
AAGAAGCTGCAAAAACTGTCCGGTTTTTGACGAGTGTATGGGCAGGGGCGTGCAGCATCACATATTTGATTTGCCTAGGCTTTCCATTCCCGCAATAGAAGAGCTTGTGGCGCTTGGCGCCGATATTATGGAAAAAGTTCCCGTCGATTTCGAGCTTACCGAGATGCAGCAGATAGTTAAAAACAGCGTTTTGACCAACACGACTTATATTTCTCCGAATCTCAAAACCGAGCTGGACAACATAAAGAAGCCGTACTGTTATCTTGATTTCGAATCGGTCACTACGATAATGCCTCTTTATCCGAATATCGGGCCGCATACCCAGCTGCTGACCCAGTTTTCCATCGATAAAACGGACGGCCGCGGCAATGTTCTCAATCATTACGATTACATCGCCGACCACACAAAAGACTGCCGCAGGGAAATAGCCGAAAAACTTATAGAGGATCTCGGCGAAGAGGGAAGCATCATCACATATGCCAACTTTGAAAAAATTGCGGTGGAAAGGCTCGGCGGTCTTTTTCCGGATTTATGCGGGGCTTTGACAAAAATAGCCGAAAGGATAGTCGATTTTGAAGCGATAGTTCGCAAAAATTACTATGACGTCAACTTTCACGGGAAATCTTCGATAAAAAAAGTGCTTCCCGTGATGATTCCGGAGATGAGTTACAAAGACCTTGAAATAGGCGAGGGCGGCGACGCATCCGCGGCTTTTGCCTATATGGCCATGGGGATGTACGACGAGAATACTGTAGCCGAGACAAAAAGAAATCTTTTGAAATACTGCGCGCAGGACACCATGGCGATGATAAAAATGCACCAGTTTCTTATGAATATAATAGACCAGTAGCGGATAAAAATGGAAATCAAACAGCAGCCGACATACGATAAAAGAAAACGAAAGCTGTTCAGAAACTGGTACTATCTCACCGTTTTGCAGATATCGCTGTTTCTCGTGCCTTTTATACCAATACCGTATCTTGTGCGCGTTTTATCTCCGGAAAAGTTCGGAATCACGGCGTTTGCCGTGGCGCTGGCGCAGTTTCTGTCTGTTTTTGTCGAGTACGGTTTTTCTTACTCCGCGGTAAAAAGAATAGCCATACATAAAGGCGACAATGAAAAAGTCACCGAGATATACTCAAGCGCCATAATAATAAAGGCGCTTATTTTTGCGGCAGTCGCCGCTGTTTTTGCAATGCTTGTCTTGTTTATTCCCAGAATTTCCGCCGAGAAGACGGTTTTTGTCTTTGCTTTTTTCATGGTTTTTGCCGACATATTTTTTACCGTATGGTTTTTCCAGGGTATGGAAAAGATGCGCTATATCGCGTATCTGAATCTGATTATGGAAAGTTTATATGTTGTCTTGGTTTTTCTTTTTATAAAACAGGAAAGCGATTACATATACGTTCCTCTTCTCGACGCGCTTTGTTCGTTTATAATAGGCGTTGTCAGCATAGGAATCATCTATAAGTTTTTCGGCATAAAGTTTAAAATGCAGCCTTGGGAGAGAATAAGGTATCACTTTAAAAACAGCTGGCACTACTTTGTCTCGGATTTTGCCTCAAACGCCTACATGTCGGCCAGTGTGTTTATACTCGGTTTTATAGCGAGTAATGCGGCGATAGTGGGATATTACAGAGCTGCTTTGAGCATTTTAACTCCGGTCAAAGCGCTGTTTGAGCCGATTGTCCAGGCCGCATATCCTTATATGAGCAAGACGGCAAGCGAATCCAGGGAAAAGGCCGTCGCGTTTCTGCGTACTTACAGCTTCGGCGTTGCGGTCGCGGCCTTTGCGGTTTCCGCGGCGTTATTTTTAAGCTCCGGTTTTATAGTCAAATTATTTTTGGGTCCGGAGTATGCCGCCTCCGAAATACTGTTGAGAATAATGGCTGTAGTTCCGTTTTTGTATACTCTGAATATGATTTTCTGTCTGCACATAATGTACCCTTTCGGAATGAAAGTCAACTTTGCCAAAATTACCGCCTGGAGCGCTCTCCTAAGTGTGGCGCTTATTCCGCTTTTGGCTTTCCGTTTTCAGGATGTCGGAATGTCGGGAATAATGGTCATAGGTGAACTTTTTATATCCGTTATGGCATATAAATATATCCGCAGCCACGGCTTTGCCCAAACCCCAGCCTCAGATACAGCGCAACCGCCCCAAAATAAGTGAATTTTTACCTTTAATTTTATATAATCTTTCAATATTAAATTTAAGAGGAAATTATATGTCAATTTTAGTTACCGGCGCGGCGGGTTTTATAGGCAGCAAAGTGTGCGAATTGCTTGCAAAATCAGGCAAAAATGTAATCGGCATAGACAATATGAACGATTACTATGATGTGAGAATGAAGAACCACAGGCTGAAAGACCTCAAAAGCCTCGAAAACTTTGTCTTTTACAAAGCCGATATCGAAAACAAAAAAACGCTTGATAATATAGTAAAAAAACACAAATTTACCGCAATTATCAATCTTGCCGCAAGGGCCGGCGTGCGCTACAGCATGGAAAATCCGTTTGTCTACGTTTCCACAAACACCATGGGCACGCTTAATCTTCTTGAAATCGCAAGGGAAAATAAGATAAACAAGTTTGTGCTTGCCTCTACTTCTTCGCTCTATGCCGGACAGAAAATGCCTTTTAAAGAAACTCTTGCCGTAAATACGCCGATTTCGCCTTATGCAGCTTCAAAAAAAGGCGCTGAGGCCATGTGCTATTCATATCACTACCTTTACGGTTTGGATATAACGGTTTTGAGATTTTTCACTGTTTACGGCCCAGCCGGAAGGCCGGACATGAGCATAATACGCTTTATAAAATGGATTGACGAGGGAAAGCCGATCGAGCTTTTCGGAGACGGCTCTCAGAGCAGGGATTTTACCTATATTGACGACATAGCCAAAGGAGCTATCAAGGCGCTTAAGAAAACAGGTTTTAAAACGATAAATCTAGGCGGAAACAAACCTTATAAACTCAGCTACATGATAGAATTGATAGAAAAGAATCTCGGCAAAAAAACGAAGTATAAATATCTGCCTTTCCATAAAGCCGACATAAAAGCCACTTGGGCAAACATAGAAGAAGCAATAAAAACTCTCGGCTGGAAACCCGGCGTCTCTCTTGAGCAGGGAATCAAAAAGACGGTTGACTGGTACATTGAAAATAAATCTTGGTTTAAAGACATAAAACTTTAGAAAGACAGAGTGAAGAGTGAAGAGTGGAAAGTGAAAAGTGGAAATAACGGCTAGGCGGCGATTGGTCACCCGGTTGTCATTCCCGAAATTTGTAATCGGGAATCTGCCGTATTAAAGGAAAAAAAATGTTCAAAGAGCTATTGCAGAAAATCAACGAAAGAAAAGCGAAAATAGGGATTATAGGACAAGGTTACGTTGGGCTTCCGCTGTCCGTGGAGCTGGCAAAACAGGGTTTTAAAGTAACCGGTTTTGAAGTCGATAATTCCAAAGTCGATATGATAAACAAAGGTAAAAGTTACATCGGCGACGTCAATACGGCCGAGATGAAAGAGCTTGTAAAAAGCGGGAAGCTTGACGGCACTGCGGATTTTAAAAATCTTGCAAAAGTCGATGTGATAATCATCTGTGTGCCGACGCCGCTCAGGAAATCCAAAGATCCGGATGTCTCGTATATAATTTCCGCGGCAAAAAGCGTGCAGGCGACGCTTAAAAAAGGCCAGCTTGTAATTTTGGAATCTACGACTTACCCGGGAACCACAAAAGAGCTTATGCTTCCAATGCTTGAGGAAACAGGACTTAAATCCTGTAAAGATTTTTTCCTTGCTTTCAGCCCTGAAAGAATCGATCCGTCAAATAAAAAGTTCGGCATAAAAGACACTCCAAAGGTTGTCGGCGGATTGTGCGAGCTCTGCACCGAACTTGCCGCAGCTGTTTACGGAACTTTTACGAAAGTCTTTAAAGTATCGTCAACCGAAGCCGCGGAAATGGTAAAGCTTTTGGAAAACACTTTCAGAGCCGTGAATATCGCGCTTGTAAACGAAGTCGCTCTTATGTGCGATAAACTGAAACTGAATGTCTGGGAAATCATAGAAGCGGCGGCGACAAAGCCTTTCGGCTTCATGCCTTTTTATCCGGGCCCCGGAATAGGCGGACACTGCATTCCGCTTGACCCCCACTATCTTTCCTGGAAACTGAAAACGCTTAACTTTTACTCAAGATTCATAGAGCTTGCCGGCGAAATGAATTCGAAAATGCCGGAATACGTCATCTCCAAAACCGCGGACGCTTTAAACAACAAAGGCAAAGCGCTAAAAAACTCCAAAATTTTGGTTTTGGGCGCGGCGTACAAAAAAGACGTTTCTGACTTGAGAGAATCGCCGGCGCTTGACGTGATAAATCTTCTGATAACAAAGGGCTCAAAGGTTCATTATTACGACACTTATATACCATCCATACAAAACTGCGCGTGCGGACATACGCTGCGTTCCGAAAAGAATTTATCGGGCTTGAAAAAATACGATGCGGTTGTAGTGGTTACCGACCATACGAACACTGATTACAAAAAAGTTTTAAAAGATTCAAAATTAATCATTGATTCAAGAAATGCTTTTAAAAACAACAAATCAAATAAAATCGTAAGAATATAATAATGAAAAAAATCGTAAGTTTGTTATTGGTTTCAAGTCTGCTTTTTTCGAGTTGTTCGACCTTAACGGATTATGCTTCGGAGAGTATAGACAAAGCCTCAGGTTCCATAGGCGCCGGCCAGGCTTCCGGCGTTATAAAAAAAGCCGTTATTCCTAAGGAAAAAAGTTGGGATGACGGCGACGTCTCTGCCGATATGAATGTTGTTTACAGCGCTTCAAAGTCGCAGGCCTACCTCGATAGTCTTATTAAAAATCTTCTGAGTTTTTCGGATTGCAAAGACAGTTTAAGCATATACATGTTATACACTGCAAGGGTGCAAGGGCTTTCGATGATGGATTGTGATGTCAGAATTACCCGCGGAATGTTTAACATGATTTACGACGAGGCAGAACTGGCATGTTTAATAGGCCACGAAATAGGGCACAATGCGTTAGCGGAACATGTGAAAGATACGGCTGATATTCAGGATGTCATTACAAATACATCCGATAAGGCGGTAGATGCAGTTTTAAAAAACAACGGCGCAGGCGGTGTTATAAAAAGGCAGCAGGGAACCGTAATACGTTCAAAGTGGACTCAAAAACAGGAATCGGATGCCGACAAGTATGGCGCCGAGCTTGCTGCGAAAGCCGGTTATGACCCGTATGCTTTCTGTGATTTATTTGAAAGGCTTGCAAGCAGAATAGATTTGGGGTTGATGTACAAATTTACAAAATTAGAAGGCACGCATCCCGCATTGGATGACAGAGCAAAATCATTAAGAGCATATCTGCAAAAGAAAGGTTACAAAGAAGGGGTAGGCAAAAGAAACAGAGATGAATACGTAACCGGCATGAGCCAGCTTCTTGCCATGCGTACGGGCGAAGGCAAGAAAGATGATAAAAACCTGCAAAAAGCCGCTGATGAAGAAGGCAAAAAAGATTTAAAACGCCTTGATGAAATCTTTAAAGAAGTAGACGGATTAAGGAAATCGAATAAGCCCGTCTCGATGAGCCGTTTCATCGAGATAATGGATGAAATGTCGGCAATATCTCAGAAATACGGCGTGACTGCGGAAGATGTTTTAAGCGGACTAACTGGAAACAACGGCAAATCTTTTATGGAAGAATCCATCGTTCAGGATTCCCCGTTTTGGGAGATATTTAAAAGCATAAAAGATGAGGTCGCCGGAAAAGTCGGCAGTATATTAGAGACGATCGGAAAGATTGCGATAGGTTCATGTCCTATTATAGGCGACGCGATAGGTGTTTACGAGCTTGTTACGGGAAAAGATTTCTTTACGGGTGAAAAGCTTTCGGATATAGAAAGAGCTTTGGTAGCTTTCAGCGTGCTCATGGGAGTAGGCACGGCATGGAAAAACGCCGCAAAAGCTCTTGAACGCGAATTCGCCGGCTTGGCTGCAAGAGAAGCCCAAAATGCGCTGAATACTTCTTCAAAAATATTAAGAAGCGAGTCTTGGGAAGCATACCTTCAAACTAAAAACTACAAAATTTATGAGTATAAAGGTACGACAAAAGTTGCAGGTATGGAACAGGATGTTAGCAGAAGGGTTTATCAGCGCATGGATATTGATCCGAAAAGAGTTGATTCTAAAGGAATGACTAATTTGGAACGAATGAAAAAGGGAAAAGCGCCATATTTAAATGATGGTTCTCAAGTTAATATTCATCATACTATTCAGGCGGAGCCCGGGCCCGTAGTGGAAATGTCTGTAAAACAACATAAGGAATTTCAAGATGTTTTACATGGACTTGTTGAAGATGGTCAAAGTTTTAGGAATAATCCGATTTTAGACAAGCAATTTGAGAATTTTAGAGGAAATTATTGGAGAGAACAGGCAAAGTTATTTGAAAAGGGATTAAGATAATGCAAACATATGATAACGTTGAAAAGTTAATAGACGGATTAATTAAAAAGTATGATGATGGAAAAGGCTTTGCGCATGGCATAAGTGAAGATAAAATAAAAAGAATAGAAGAATTGCTTGATGTAAAGCTTCCTGAACAATATAAATGGTTTCTGAGAAAATATGGAGAAGGCGGCTTTATGGGTATAGAAATAATGGGTTATGTGTCGGAAGATTTTATATCCGTAGTATCAGAAACAAAAAGCTATCGTGAACTTTTTAATTTAGATAAAGATTACATTATTATAGAAGACATAGATGAATATTATTACTGTATTTCGTGTAAAAGCGGGAAAGTATTTACAGGTGATATGAGAACAGGTCCTGATACTTTAAAAGCTGAAACATTTTTAGATTTTTTGTATGAAAGATTTACTGAAGCCGCAGAAAATTGGGCAGATATTCTTGAAAAAGAAACAAATGAAGAGTGATTATGTCAAGCAGACATAACTCAACAAAAAGTATATTTGTTCAATAAGGACTCAAAATAGATTTATGGAAATAAAAGAGATTAAAGAAAAACTTGCGAAAAGGGCAATAGGATTTACGACCGGCGGATTGCGTCCTTCAAATTCGCAAAATGAGAGTTGGATCGGCAGAGTGTATTTGTATGGGCAATACGAGTATATTCCTTTAGATAAAAATAGGAATATGATGCTGCCTTTGTTTCAATTGTCTTTGGAGGATTTGCCTTTTGTTCCCGAAACTTTGAAAGACACAAAAGTCATTACCGTCTTTATTGTCAAACCTTTTCCTGCCGGTTTTAGGCCGAACGGCGACGGCTGGGTTTTAAGAGAATATAAGAAATCGGATGAATTAAATATAAAAGATCTGAAAAATTCTCAATCACACATAAAACCGTTTCCGCTAAAAGCAAATTTAATTGAACAGGATTTCCCTCTATGGGATGATGAATGGAATATGCCGTCGGAGATCAGAAATGAGATTATAAAACTTGAAAATAGCGGAGAGATTGAAAGTTATTATGATTTTGTAGACAACCATTATATGCATAAACTGTGCGGATATCCGGCATTTAGTCAACCCGGAGTTAATTTCGGTGAAGATTTTGAGTTTGTTTTTCAAATATCATCCGATGAAAAAGCAAGATTGAACATTATTGACAGCGGGGCGATTTTTTTAGCGAAAAATAAAAAGACAGGCGAATGGAAATATTATTGTGATTTTCATTAATGCGTGACAATGCCTGAGATAATACTCCCGATAAGTAAAATGTATAATATACAAACAGTTTATAGGGGTTCTTGAAAACTCTGGTTGTCATTCCCGAAATTCGTTATCGGGAATCTGCCGTAAAGTTTTACCGAAGATAAAAAACTGTAGATACCAGATAGAGACATTCGGGTATGACAGCGTTGCTAGGTTTTTCAAGAGATCCGATTATTAATTGTCGTTAAAAACGGAGGCAGTTATGGCAAAAGACGAAAAACTTAAAGCATTGGATTTGGCGCTTTCGCAGATTGAAAAGGATTTCGGTAAAGAAGCAATTATGAGACTCGGCGAAAAACACGCCAGAGAAAAAGTCGATGCCATACCAACGGGCGCGCTTCCTTTGGACATAGCGATAGGCATCGGCGGAATTCCGCGCGGAAGAATAATAGAAATTTTCGGCCCGGAATCGTCGGGAAAAACAACGCTTGCCTTGTGCATGGTGGCGGAGACCCAGAAAATGGGCGGCATTGCGGCTTATATAGACGCGGAGCACGCTATGGATCCGGAATACTCGGCCAAGCTCGGAGTAGATATAGACAATCTTCTTATTTCCCAGCCTGATTCAGGTGAACAGGCTTTGGAAATCGCCGACAAACTTATCCGCTCGGGCGCGGTGGATATAATAGTTGTCGATTCTGTCGCTGCGCTTGTTCCAAAAGCGGAAATCGAAGGCGAAATGGGCGATTCGTTCGTAGGCCTTCAGGCGAGACTTATGAGCCAGGCTCTCAGAAAGCTGACTTCCAATATTTCGAAATCGAAAACTTCCATAGTATTTATAAACCAACTCAGGCAGAAAATCGGCGTCATGTGGGGAAATCCCGAGACTACTCCCGGCGGGCTTGCGCTTAAATTTTACGCTTCGGTGAGGCTCGATATCAGAAGAATAGAAGGGGTCAAAAAAGGCGAGGAGGTCATAGGCAATAGGGTGAGAGTTAAAGTAGTAAAAAATAAAGTGGCGGCGCCTTTCAAACAGGCGGAATTTGAAATTATGTTCGGCGTAGGCGTTGATAAGATGGGCTATCTTGTGGATATGGGCGTAAACGATAATATCATTGAAAAATCAGGCGCTTTTTTCAGCTATAAAGGCGAAAGACTCGGCCAGGGAAGGGATAACGTAAAAATATTTTTGGCCGCAAATCCCGCGATAGCGCAGGAAATAGAAAACGCAATACGCGCCAAAGCTTTCGGCGACGACGTTGTTCCGGCTGAAGAACCTAAAGACGTTCCAGAAAAAGAAGTAAAAGAAAAACCTTCAAAATCGAAAAAGTGACAAAAGCAGGCTGTTAAACCTCTCTTTTGTCATCCCCGAGTGTTTTAATCGGGGATCCAAAGCAGGGTGTAATACTCTCTTTTGTCATTCCCGAAGGTTATTAGAGGAAGTTATTCCTCAGTAGCCTGTCCCCGAAATTCGTAATCGGGGAGGGATCCGCGTTAGCAGTTAAAAGATATAAGGGGTAAATAAAAAATTCAGTAACAATGGATACCCACCCGATTAAGGCACTCGGGTGCAGGCTGCTAAGGAATAAAGTAATGTAGCAACACTCGGGTATGACGCCGACAGGGAAAGCAATTTGTTATTGCTATAAAGGATGTTTTAATGAGAGAGAAACTGAATAATTTTTTTAACACAATAATAGAAAGCAAAAACGGATTGTTAATTTTTGCAATAGTCGTAGGCGCCATAGCTTTTTTCAACTATCTGAATGTCGCTGGGTTAAGCAGCGACAGCGTCGGTTATGCAGAAATAAGCAGAGAGATGGTTTTAACCGGAGATTATCTGACGCCGCAGGAGAATTTCATGCCGTCTTTCAAGACGAGCAAACCTCCGGTGCTTTACTGGATGGAGGCGGCAGGCGGTAAAATATTCGGTTTCAATAATTTCGGCGTAAAGTTTTTTGTGGCACTTTTCTCTCTTTTAAGCATAATTGCGCTTTTTTTGTTTATGGAGCGGTATTACGACAAATATAAAGCTTTCATAGCCTGTATAATTCTCACTTTTACGCAGCAGTATCTCCACCATGCCAGAAGCTGCGTGACCGATGGGCCGTTTGCCGCATTTTTTGTCTTTACGCTGGTTTGTTTTTGGATAGCAAGAGCGGAAAACCGCAACGCCTTTTACTATCTGATGGGAATATTTTTCGGAATAGCCGTGATGACAAGGCAGATGTCGGCCTTTTTCATAATGTTTGTCATATTCGCTTATATAATATTAAACAGAGAATTTAAGATTTTGATAAATCCGCACTTTATCGCCTCTTTGTTTATCAGCGTTCTCATATTCATGCCGTGGCACATAGCGATGTATAAAATTCACGGACAGGAATTTTTGCGCGATTACTTTACAGCCACATTCGGAACGATTGCGGGTTATGACTCGTCTATGGACGTGCCATACGGAATGCATGAATACATAAATATAATTGCCGCAAATTACTGGCCGTGGCTGATTTTATTCGTCTACGGGCTTTATAAAGAGCTTAAAGCTTTTAAATCATTGGAAAAAATCGATTATTTTTTCCTGCTCTGGATTGCGGTTCCGTTTGTAATATTTCATATGATGAAAACCAAGCAGTCCCACTATTTAAATCCGCTCTATCCGGCTTTTGCTGCGGTTTGCGTCGGCTCGTTCAGGGATTTATCAGCGGAAAAAATGAAAACGGCCGTAAAAGTTTTTATGGCGATTGCAATACTGGTATGCGCCGTATTTATCGGCTTTAAGCTGTTGCCGAATACTCTGGACGACCAGCATTACAGATACGCCGTACAGGCCGTTCCGTATCTGAAACAGATAGATAAAAACGAGAAAATCACAATAAGGATAGCAGATAAATTTTATTTATCTTCTTTTATGCTTTTTTATGCGGATAAATCGTCAACCGTTCTGGACGATATAGCTTTTATAGAGGATTTGGAAAAAGCGCCTGCCGGAAAATATTTTATGATGCGTAAAGACGGCTTTGCCTCAGACATTTTAAAGAAATATGCGGACAAGATTGATAAGGTCGCAGAGACCGGAAAAATTATTTTATTCAGAACAAAATAAAACTAAGTTGTAATTCTGCAAAGATTTAAGTATCTAAATTGGAGATGCAAAATGAATAAATACCTCAAACAAATTTTTCTAAGGCTTATAGCGCTCAACTTTATATTTCTGCTTGTAATGTCCGTTTACAGGCTTATATTTTTCCTTTTTTACGGCAAAGGTATAGATTTTACCGGAGCGGGCGCGGACATATTAAAAGCTTTTTACATGGGCGTGCGTTTTGATTTGGCCGTGATTGCCTATCTGAATATGCCCGTTACGCTTGCGCTGGCCGTTTTCGTCTGTATCGGCAACGGCGAATATATGAAAAAAATGCTGTCTGCGGTTAAATATTATTATGCCGCCGTTATAGGCAGCCTTTTTGTGCTTTTGTGCGTTGATTTCGGCTTTTATTCGTACTTTCAAAACCATTTTAATATTCTGGTTTACGGGCTTTTCGAAGACGATACAAAAGCGCTGATATCGACTCTGCATGAAAATTATCCGCTGGCGCTTATATTTTTCGGCTTTGTCGCGCTGTACGCAATAGTGTTCATGCTTTCAAAGTATATGCTGCGCATAAAGGAGGAGAGGAAAAGCCTTCCGAAAAGCGTCATATTTAAAGTTGTTGCCGCAGCCGTCATGTTATCCCTGAATTTTATCGCCGCAAGGGGGTCTTTCGGCATATTCCCGCTGGGCGTGGACAATGCGGAAGTTTCTTCAAACACTTTTCTAAATAAGGTTGCCATCAACGGTATTTATACTTTGCAGGCGGCAATAGAAGCAAGAAATAAGGAAAACAACGGGTTCGATTATATCGAGAAGGCGGGATACAAAGATAACATAAGGCAGGCTTTTGCGGATTTTTTAGGCAAAGATATAGAAGATATTCCGCAAACAAACCCGGAACAGTCTCTGGTTGTCAAATTGCCGTTCAATAAAAATATAGAAGACGTGAAACCCAATGTGATTTTTATCGTTATGGAGAGTTTCGGCTCGGACCTGATAAAATATAACTCCGACACATTTAACGTGCTCGGCGAGCTGAAAAAGCATTTTGACGAAGACTATGTTTTTCTCAATTTTCTTCCCGGGCATCAGGGTACGATAGGCAGCCTTGAAGCCGGCATAACAAATGTTGTCAGGCGGCCTTTGTCCAGGTATCTTTCGCAGTCAAAATACGCCTACAAAAAATATAAGTTTGCAGGCCCTCTTCCGTATAAATCAAAAGGATACGAAACGATATTTATGTACGGCGGCAATGCGGGCTGGCGGAACGTGGGTTCGTTTATGCCTGACATCGGCTTTGACAAAGTGCTTGGCGAAGGCAGCATGAATAAGGAATATCCGCGCAACCAATGGGGCGTATATGACGAATATCTGTTTGATTTCATATTCCGGACGCTGGAGTCCGACGGTAATAAAAAGTTTATATACGTTATGACTACCTCAAATCATCCGCCGTATTCCCTCCCGGATGATTACAAAAAACTGCCGCTTTATGTGCCCGCGGAGCTTGAAAAGAAGATTACCGGCAAAGAGCTCGCTCCGAAGAGATTCGCGGTTTATCAGTACGCAAACGAAATGCTGGGAAGATTTATAACCAGAATAAAAAATTCGAAGTATGCCGAAAATACCATAATAGCGGTAACCGGCGACCACAATTTCTGGAGCGTATTCACATATCCCGGAGACAGGCTTTTTGATTCGCTGGCTGTCCCTTTTTATTTATATATTCCGCAAAAACTGAAACCCGCGGCGGCGGATACTAAAGTCTTCGGATCGCATACCGATATTTTGCCGACGTTATACAACTTGTCGCTTTCCGATACGGAATATATGGCTATGGGCACTGATCTTTTTTCAAAACAGGCCGAGAATAATTTCGCTTATAACGACAGCGGCGCGCTTATGGACGAAAACTGCGTCGTAAATTATAATTTTGCGGCAAAAGAGGCGCTTTGCTATACCTGGAACGCCGAAAAATACAGGTCGATAGTTCCGTCAAAAGAAGAAGACATGCATAAGAAAATGATAAAACGTCATACGGCCGCTGTCGCCATATCGGATTATCTGATAAAATATACGGGGTACTAAATGAAGATACTGATAACCGGCGGAGCCGGATTTATAGGTTCTAACATTGCCGATGTTTTGACGGCCAAAGGCCATAAAGTGGCTGTCGTTGACAATTTGTCTTCCGGCAGAAAGGAAAATCTGCATAAAAAAGTTAAGTTTTATAAAGCCGACATTTGCGACGATAAAAATATTTTGAATATATTTAAAAAGGAAAAGCCCGAAGTCGTCATACATAACGCCGCGCAAATCGACGTGTATAAGTCGGTTTTGAATCCCGTTTACGACGCCGGGATAAATATTTTGGGCTCTCTCAATATTTTGCAGGCCTGCGTTGCAAATAAGACTAAAAAGATAATTTTTGCCTCTTCCGGCGGAGCAATTTACGGCGAATGCCTGAAAAAAGCCGCGGATGAAAACGCGTCCGCAAACCCTCTGTCGCCGTACGGGATAGCCAAATACGCTTTTGAGCGCTATATAAAGTTTTATTCCGAAATGTACGGATTAAAATATACGATTCTAAGATACAGCAACGTTTACGGCCCGAAACAGGATCAGAAGGGAGAGGCGGGAGTGATATCGATTTTCGCAAGAAGGATGCTTGCGGGCTTGCCCGTGACTATCTTTGGCAGCGGCGAACAGACAAGAGACTATGTTTATGTCGGCGACGTTGCGGAGGCAAATGTGAAAGCATTGAAATCCGGCGATAATCAAATAGTCAATATTGCGACCAATACCAGCCTTTCGGTAAACGGCCTTTTGAAGTTGATGTCTAAAATGATAAACTGCCGCGCGGGAGCGGTTTATAAGCCTAAAAGGGACGGCGATATTTTTAAAAGCGTTCTGGACATAAAAAAAGCCTCAAAAGTTTTTAGGTGGAAACCTGAAACGGGTATTGAAGAAGGACTTAAGAAAACAATCGGTTATTTTAATAAGGATATAACAGGAGAAGTAAAATGCTGAACAAGAAAGGTTATTTTTTTACGTCGGAATCGGTAACGGAAGGGCACCCGGATAAAGTTTGCGATATAGTCTCGGATTCTATTCTTGACGCCATATTGAAGCAGGATTCAAAAGCAAGAGTAGCTTGCGAAACGTTTGCTTCCCCGGGAATGGTGATAGTCGGAGGGGAAATTACCACAAACACTTATGTAAATATCCAACAGGTAGTAAGAAACGCAATTAAAAATATAGGTTATGATAAATCCGAATTCGGATTTAGTTATAAAGATTGCGCGGTAGTAAACGTTATAAATTCCCAGTCGCCTGATATCGCGCAGGGCGTTGACACGGGCGGCGCGGGCGATCAGGGGCTTATGATAGGCTTTGCCTGCAAAGAAACTCCTGAACTTATGCCTTTGCCGATAATGCTCGCCCATAAACTTGCGATGAAACTTACCGAAGTCAGAAAAAAGGGAATTCTTCCGTATTTGAGACCCGACGGCAAAACGCAGGTTACAGTTGAGTATGTCGACTGGAAACCTAAGAGAATCGACGCCGTTGTTCTTTCCACGCAGCATACCGAAGCAATCCTTGATAAAACGGGAAAACATATTACGGAAAAATCCAAAAAAGAAATCCGCGAGAAAATCATCATGCCGGTTTTGGGAAAACTCATAGATAAAAAAACTAAGATTTATATAAATCCTACCGGAAAATTTGTAATCGGCGGACCTCAGGGAGATACGGGTCTCACCGGAAGAAAAATAATAGTGGATACTTACGGCGGAATGGCTGCCCACGGCGGCGGCGCGTTTTCCGGCAAGGATTCGACCAAAGTCGACAGAAGCGCCTGCTATATGGCCAGACACATAGCAAAAAATATCGTGGCCGCGGATTTTGCGGAAAAATGTACGGTTCAGCTTGCTTACGCCATAGGCGTCGCGGATCCTGTTTCAGTAATGGTTGACACACACCATACAGGGAAGATCTCCGGCCCTGAACTTGAGCCTATAGTTAAAAAGATATTCCCGCTGACGCCTAAAGGAATATCCGATTATTTGCAGCTCCGCCGGCCTGTTTTTGCCAAGACTGCGGCATACGGGCATTTCGGCAGAAAAGGAAAAGATTTCACCTGGGAAGCGTTGAATAAAGTCGAAGAGCTGAAAAGACAAGTAAAAAGTAAAAAGTAAAATGTAATAAATAAGTAGTTATTGTCGTCATTGCGAGGCCGCAAAGCGGACGTAGCAATCCAGAAGGTTATCAAAAGGAGTTATTTGTGAAATACGATATAAAAGACATTAAATTGGCGGATAAAGGAAACAAAAGAATAATCTGGGCTGAAAAAGAAATGCCTGTTTTAAGGCAGATAAAAGAAAGATTTGCAAAGCAGAAACCGCTGAAAGGCAAAAAAATATCATGCTGCCTGCACGTCACCACGGAAACGGCAAATCTGGCAATTACTCTTAAAGCCGGCGGCGCGGACGTATATCTGTGCGCTTCAAATCCTCTTTCAACGCAGGACGATGCGGCTGCTTCGCTTGTAAGGTATCATAATATCCCTGTTTTTGCGATAAAAGGCGAAAACAACAAGACTTATTACGGACACATAAACGAAGTTTTGAATATTAAACCGAATATGACCATGGACGACGGCGCGGATTTGGTTACGACAATACTTTTGAAGAGAAAAGAGCTTCTTAAAGATATAATAGGCGGCACGGAAGAGACCACTACGGGAGTTATACGCTTGAGAGCCATGGCAAAAGAAGGAGTGCTTGCATATCCTGTAATTGCGGTAAACGACGCGCTTACAAAGCATTTTTTCGATAACAGATACGGCACCGGGCAGTCGACAATCGACGGAATCGTCCGCGCGACAAATATTCTTTTGGCGGGTAAAACAATAGTCGTTGCCGGTTACGGCTGGTGCGGCAGAGGCTTTGCCATGAGAGCAAAAGGAATGGGCGCTCACGTTATAGTGACTGAAGTCGATCATCTTAAAGCCATTGAAGCCGCTATGGACGGATACGAAGTAATGCCGATGGCGGAAGCCGCAAAGAAAGGCGACATCTTTGTAACTTTGACAGGGGATCTGAATGTAATAGACAAACGCCACTTCGGCTTGATGAAAAACGGCGCTATAGTCTGCAATTCCGGTCATTTCAACGATGAAATCAATCTGAAGGCGTTAAGGCAGATGTCAAAATCAATTAAAATCGTGAGAGATTTTGTCGAAGAATACACGTTAAAAAACAATAAAACCATATGCGTTTTGGGCGAAGGCCGTTTGATAAATCTGGCCGCGGCCGAAGGACATCCGGCAAGCGTTATGGATATGTCTTTTGCAAATCAGGCTCTGTCGGCCGAATTTATGGTAAAAAACCATAAAAAACTCGGAAAACAAGTATACGTTATTCCGGAAAATATGGATAAGGAAATAGCAAGGCTTAAATTGAACGCCATGGGAATAAAAATAGATACTCTGACAAAGGAACAGAAAGAGTATCTGAACTCGTGGAAGTCCGGAACATAGACGACATATAATAAGTAAAAAGTAATAGGTAAAAAATGACAACCCGATATAAACTTAAATGAAAATAAAAGACGGTTTAAAATCTTTAAGAAAAATCATTGCGAAGTTTTTATTTGATAAAAAAGAAAGATCAAATAAAAAACTGAATTTTGAAAATGTAAAATCGATTTTATTTTTGAGAAACGATAATAAGATAGGCGATATGGTGATTTCTACCATGCTGTTCCGGGAAGTTAAAAAACGCTATCCTTACATAAAGATAACCGTATTGTGCGGCCCGGATAACAAAGAGATAATAAAACATAATCCGTATGTTGACGAAGCAATAGAACTGCCGAATAGTTTTTTCAAAAAACTCTCCGTATACGCTTACCTGAGAAAAAAGAAAACAGACATTGCCGTTGATTTTTTTCCTTTCCGGCCGCGTCCCGGCCATATGTTTATGCTGAGGCGCATAAATCCCGGATATTTAATAGGGTTTTATAAAAAATCATACAATATGTACGATTTTTCTTTCGAAGAGGATTTCTTCGATAAGCATATATCGGAACGTTACTCAAGAGTTTTGAAGTTATTCGCAATAACGCCGGTTTCTTTAAAGTACGATTTATATCTTGAAAAGAAAGACGAAGAAAGAGTTTCGGAACTTACGGAAAAAAGCGGCGGTAAATTCAAAATAGTCATAAATCCTTTTGCGGCCAGCGTACATCGGACTATTTCTTACGATAAATTAAAACGGTTGATTGAGATTATTAAAGGTTATGCAAACTGTCATATATATGTGCTGGCTCCGGATATTAACGCCGCGAAATTAAGCGGTTTGTCGGCTCAAAATGTTTCGATATTCGATTCAAAATCAGTTTTGGAAAGCGCGGCGTTGATTAAATATTGCGATCTGGTTATTTCTCCGGATACCGCGATAGTGCATGTAGCCGCGGCTTTTGAGAAAAAACTAGTGGCATTGTATCTGGATTATTCGAATCAGAGTGAAAAAATAGACCTTATATGGGCTCCTAATTACGATAAAGCGGTTCAAATTTCTGTTGATACGAAAAACGGCGTCGTTGAAAACGACATAAACAACATAGATAATGATTTAATAGCCGCAAAAATAAAAGAACTCAAAGGGTAACAATCCATGCTGGAATTTTACATTTATAGCGAAATTTTGTAAAATTCTAAAGTTGCTATAAATTCTGTACATACCGTACAAGATAATAAGGAGCAAGAAAGATGGCATTGGAAAAAAAGGCAGTTGTGGAGCAGTTTAAAACTCATGCGACAGACACCGGTTCTCCGGAAGTTCAGGTCGCTCTTCTCACGTCGAGAATCAAGTATCTCTCGGATCATTTCCAGAAATATCCGAAAGATTTCGCTTCAAGAGTGGGTTTTTTGAAGATGATAGGACAGAGAAGACGGCTTTTGGACTACATTAAAAAGCACGATAAAGACGGTTATTCCTCCCTTATCAAGAAGTTGGATCTCAGAAAGTAAAATTAAAGTCCCGGCGGGCCACAAAGGATGCAAAGAAACGCCGAAACGGCAGATGCGAGGATGCATAGAGGCATAGACGCATGGCGAAAAACAAAAGACGGATAGTTATTGCTTTTGCCACGCATCTACGCATCCAATCATCTAAGCATCATTTCTAAAAGCGTTTGTTTGGATCTTTTGTGCTCGTAAAGCCGGGCAATGGAGCGTAAAAAGTGGAATATTTTAAGAAAGAAATTGATGTTGCCGGGAAAAAATTTATTATCGAATCGGGCAAGCTGGCAAAGCAGTCAAACGGTTCGTGTACGGTCAGAATAGGCGAGACTACGGTTTTTGTCGCGGCTGTTGCTTCAAAAGAACCGAAAGTCGGAACCGATTTTATGCCTTTGACGGTTGATTTCAGGGAAAGAACTTATGCCGCCGGAAAAATTCCGGGCGGCTTTTTTAAAAGAGAAGCAAAGCCCAGAGACAGCGAAATACTTGTCAGCAGGCTTATAGACAGAAGCATAAGGCCGCTTTTCCCGGAATATTGGAGAAACGACACGCAGATAAGCGCGATAGTCATCTCTCATGACGGGGAACACGATGCGGAAATGGCGGCGATTTTAGGAACTTCGATAGCGTTGATGACTTCCGATCTTCCTTTCGCGACTCCCATAGCTTCCGTAAGAATAGGAAGAATAGACGGAAAATATATAGTAAATCCTACTTTGGAAGAGCAGAAAACAAGCGATTTGGATTTGGTTGTCAGCGGCACCGAAGAAGCTCTCACAATGGTTGAAGCCGGCTCGTTGGAACTTTCCGAAGCAGAAATGCTTGATGCTTTGAATCTTGCCAAAGAGACGGTAAAAGGAATGTGCGTTTTCCAGAAGAGTTTGCCTGCGAAGCAGAAAGTGCAGGTTAAGGCGCCGGAACATAATCCGTCTCTGAAAGCGGATATAGAAGCGGAAGCAATATCCAAAGCCGAACAGGGCGTAACCATAAAAGAAAAAGGCGAAAGAGAGTTTTTCTGGGCGTCATTTAAGAAAGATATAACTGCAAGAATGCTTGAAAAGTATCCGGAAGAACAAGCCGGCGCAATAGATATGATGCTTGAAGATATTTTCTACAAGAAAGCCAGAGAGCTTGTCCTTACCAAAAAAGTCCGCACGGACGGCCGCGGTCTTGAAGAAATAAGGCCTATTACGTGCGAAACCGATATCCTCCCGAGAGTACACGGCTCAAGCCTTTTCACAAGAGGCCAGACGCAGGCTCTTGCGACGGTTACTCTTGGCACCCCGGGCGATATGCAGATAATGGACGAGCTTAAGGGCGAGTACAAAGAACGCTTTATGCTTCACTATAACTTCCCGGGATTCGCCACGGGCGAACCCAAAGGCGAAAGATCAACCAGCAGAAGAGAGATAGGGCACGGCGCGCTTGCAAAAAGAGCTCTGAGGCCGATTCTTCCTAAGGAAGAAGATTTTGCATATACAATAAGAATAGTTTCCGATATCTTGGAGTCAAACGGTTCGTCTTCAATGGCTTCCGTATGCGGCGGCTCGCTTGCTTTGTTTAATGCCGGCGTTCCGGTCAAATCAAGCTGCGCGGGCGTTGCAATGGGGCTTATGAAAGA
>Ga0123357_10002869_pt1 | contig 19433 bp, 16 predicted proteins | sample TergutEmb28metaG_FD_89873 | JGI IMG/M metagenome (GOLD analysis project Ga0123357, IMG submission 89873) | Embiratermes neotenicus P4 segment gut microbial communities from Petit-Saut dam, French Guiana - Emb289 P4 | ecosystem: Host-associated > Arthropoda: Insects > Digestive system > Gut ...
AGATGTGCAAACTTCTTTTGTCGAAATTCTTCGGCTTGCAATCCCTGTAGATGTGACAATTTTCTCTATTTCCTCGCCGGAAAGAAAAGATAAATTTCTATTATCCTCTTTGTTACTTGGAACGCAAGCGGATATTCCTCTTATTGCAACATTTTTGACTTCAAAGAAAGCCATTATATTCTTGATTTTACAATATTGTACAGATCCTCAATGGTTGAAGAACTACGAATATCATCACCCTTGATTTTTACTTCATATTCTTCGTCAACCATTGCAATAACAGACAAAGCTATCAATGAAGACCATTCTTTCACATTTTTGAATTGAGTTTTTGGAGAAAACTCGTTGATGTCTGTTTCCTCAAATTGGGAAGCAAAGTTTTTTACAAAATCCGTTAATTCCATATTTATTTATATTTTAGTATTTTAGTTCAATTAGCTTCCACAAGCATAATGATACTCTCGTAGTAATGTTTCTAATTCAGCCAATATCAATTCAATGCGTTTACAAATTTACAGGCATTTGCAGGAGAATAATGAACAGAAGCTAAAATTGAATTGTTTTTATATTTCATTTTCTCAGTCTCCTTGTTTTTCAAAGTAGAAATAAATTCGGATATTCCTTTGATATTATCTTTGGAAAAGCAGGCGCCAATATCATATTTTTCTATCAGTTGATATATTGCCGAGTTTTTTTCGGCAATGCCTAAAACGGGAATCCCTAAAGGAAGCAAATTATAAGTCTTGCTTGGAACACAAACATTACCTGCTCCAACAGGAACTGAAACGACACTGATATCCGCAGCAGATAAAGAGTGTGGTAACATTTCTACAGATTGATAAGGCAGCACCATACAATTTTCCAAATTTATGCTCTTTATCAAATCTATTATCAATGTTTTTTTCCAACCTTGGCCTATAAATAGAAAAACAATATCTTTATCTTCTTTCAGATCATTTGCAACATGCACAAGAACATCAATATCATGGCCTTTCCCCATATTGCCGGAATACGTAACAATAAATTTATTTTGTAATCCGTTTGATATTATGAATTTATTTGAATTTTTATCTTCAGGCGCTCCCTGCAACTGATTATACCAAACAGGTATTGTTTGCACTTCTAAATTTGGATTGTATGTTTTAATTCCTTCAGCCATTTCATCTGTTATGGTAAAAATATGTTGGGCTTTTTTGTAAAAAGTGTAATTAAATCGACTCCATATTTTATTTATCCAAGAACTTTTTGAGATGAAGCCGCCAAGAACGAGGCCTTCAGGATACACATCATATATTAATGTTGAATATGAGTTTTTACATAATAATGTTATAAAAGAAATGGTTGGGGGATTTGATACCAAAAACAAATGATACCCTCTATATTTCCTCAATATAATGAATAAAGATTGAACAGTTCCAACAATCCAGGAAGTTAGCCTGTCTCTTAGACTATTTCTATTGTAACGTCTGATATGAGAAATTTCCACTTGCTTGTTCAATCGTTCTTTTTGCGAAATATCGCCTGCAATTAAGGCCATTTTCTCATAGTTCCCGAGTTCCACAAACGCATTAATGATGTCGATCATTAAATATCCAGAACTTTGATTGACAAAAACAATTTTATTACATTTAGCTTTCATGTTTTTTTATTTGCTCTTCCGCTAATTGTAATATTTTACGTGCACGCTCCGAAGGCAAATCAAATTTTTGCAATTCTTTTTTACCTTTTGCAACTAACACTTCATATAAAGCAGTATTATCAATAAGCGTTTTTATTTTATCGGCAGCATCGGCTCCATTCATCGGCTCAAAGAATAGTCCTGCATTACCACAAATTCCACGGGCAAATCCCAAATCTGTTGTAACAATTGGTAGTCCCATAATCATAGCTTCAGGATATGATGCGGAAAAACATTCGGCTAATGTAGGTAAAAACATCACATCGCATTCGCAATAAAGTGAAGGAGCATCTTTTGGTTCAACAAAACCAACATTACACACCTTACTATGATATTCTTCTGGAATAACCCTTTGATAATCCTCATCTTTAAGTGTAAGTACAAATTCTACATTATTAATTCCTTTTTCAGTTAAAGCCTCAATAACCGAAGGAATAATTTCGAGATTTTTGTGAGAGTAATATGCTGTAATTGTTAGCAATCTTATTTTTCCGTCCTTTTTTTTACCTATTATGGGTCTATATTGTGAGAACTCCCAAAAAAAAGTACTGCAATTATTAGTAATTGTAAAGACTTTTTCTTTCCCCAAAACTTTTCTGACACGCTGATTAACGTCGTCGGTCTGAGTAATCACTATGTCAGCTTCACGTTTAAAAAATTTGTTTTGGACATACTTTTTTAAAGTATATTTAATTTTTCTTTTAGTTGAAAAAGTATTCAAATAAGGAGTTTCTGGATATAGAAACAACCCCAAATTATAACCAATAATTGTTGTAGATTTTGGTCGCCAATATATCGGGCCTGTATTAGAAAAAACAATATCTGGTTTTATTTCCTTTTCGATTTTTAACATCTTTTTTGCCCTTTCTGAAATCTGGGTGGGTTTTAAAAAATCCCAATCGAAAATATAAAATATGAAGTTTGCTCCAAAAGACTCAATATCCAAATTAGGTTCAAGTACCTTATTTATACAAATATGATACTCATTGTCAGGAAATTTCTTGAACTCACTGATAATCGAAAGAGCAACTTGTGTAGCACCGCCTTTCTTAAGACCCGGTACTGAATATAGGATTCTCATAAGAGCAATATCATTTTATAAAATTAGCGACTTCTATTTCAATCTTTACTTTGGAAAAATTTCATAATTGACCTATTATGCTATACACTTTTGCTAATACAGATTTGTCATTAAAAATTTCAGCCCTAATGAGAGATTTATTTGAATAGAAATTCCTCTTTTCTTTATCACAAATCATTTCTTTCAGCGAATAATATATGCTCTCAACTGTTTGCTCAGCCACGAGTCCAAATTTTCCACTACCAACAATCTCATTACAACCAGAGCAATCAGTTACAGCAACCGCAACCCCCATAATCATAGCTTCTATCAAGGCGGTAGGCAATGCCTCTGAAATTGAAGTCATTACAAAAATATCACTTTCTTTTAGAATAGGATAAGGATTTGATATAAATCCCATTAATGAAACTTTTTCATTGAGTTTTAAAGTGTTAATTTGCCGCTGTAAGTTTTTTCTCATTATTCCGTCCCCTAATATTCTTAGATGAAATTCTATTCCGTCTTTATTTAATAAAGACAAAGCACATATTAATTTATCATATCCCTTTACTTCCAACAAATTACCTAAAGCGATAATATTAACAACGTTATGATTAAAAGTGCAATCAAATTTTTCTCTACTTTTTGCTATAATTCTATCCTTATCAATAATATTATAACAAACTTCCATGTTGGTAGGGATTCCAAACATTCGAACAAAAGAATCTTTGGAATCCTGACTGACGAAAACAAGACAATCAAGTTTAGAGTAACGTCTTTTTATTAATTTCTCTTTCTCACGTTGATTCTTATATTTTTGATATGTTTTACGAGTGAAATAGCTTGAATGTACCCACGAAATTTTTTTAGTTATTGGAGCCTTAAAAAAGAATAATAAGTCTGCATAGGAACTATCTTGAAAAGCAATACCTACATCAAACTGTCTATTATTATATCGTTTATAAATTAAAAGTTTATATAGCCAACAAAATCCTATACTCCTATATAGTTTGTTAAATATACGCCCTATAGATGGAGATTGAAAAAGCACTTTAATCTCAACTTCTTGAGGTATTTCATTAAAATAGATTCCTTCATTATTTACAACACATAGTGAAACATTATATTTTTTGTAATTAAAAATGTTAAGAAGATTAACCAAAACACGTTCAGCTCCACCTCCTCTTAAAGACGGAATAACAAACAATATATTCTTTCCTGTATTGTGTTCCATTATTTTCTATTATTATCAATTATAGCTCCTAATTGATCGCTTGAAAGAAACTCCACGTCCGGCCACCTCTTCACAATTGCTTTAAGTAATTTCGAAAACATGGACAAAGTATTTGCTCTATTTTTTTCATCAATACTTCCTATAAAATTTATCCTATGGGTGGAAACTGTAACCGGTTTATGATAAAAGAAGGAAATCTCCATTTCTCTCAAACAATTTGATACCCAATCGCCCGCATGTTGAGATGGTTCAAAAGTTGCATTACGCATTAAATATCGTTGATTGTATTGATTCGTTTTTCCTATATATTGTCCAACAATTTTTAACGTTTGCGTATCTCGCCTCCGTGGAGCACCTTGAATAAATCGTACTTCATTTAAATTAAGAGCCTTTTCGATTTCATCTCCCCAACAATGACATGAAGCAATAAAAGATTTTGATTTATAATTAAAAAGAGATTCAAAAAGTGATAATCCATCTTTTATAATTTCCTTATATAGAAATAGTTCTTGTTCTGTATTACCTGAAAAACTAGCCATATATCTTCTGGAATTATTAACAGAAAAAGTCCAGTTTTTTTGCAAGAACATTTCTTTAGCGGCAATGTTTTCATTGCGTAAATCGTATAGCCAATTTATTATATTCAAATGTTCTCTTCCATGAAACTGAGGCTTAAATATTCCGTCATTCATTCCTTGGTTCCAAACCTTCCACGAATTGGCATGAGTAGCTCCGTATCTATCATAAGTTCGAGTAAAAGGTTCATAAAAATATTGGTTAAAATCGGATAATTCTATTTTTTCAAAATCAGGATTAGCAACTACACAATTTGCAGTGATTACAGGATGATTACCATTTTGATCTTTCACAGTTTTCAGTACGTCAAATAATGCACAAAGGTCATCTTCACTTTCTAAAGAATCATATTTACAATAAAAATCTTTATCTACTGGGATACTCTTCTTTAATAAATATTCATAAACTTTTTTTGATGGCATACGAATACTCCCCCAATCGTCACTTTCGAATACGACAATTTTACGGCTTGTACGCCATCCATAAAAATTGTGAAGATTTCTAGAAAAAAAATTTCTAATGTTATGTAAGTTCATTTCAATAATCCACTACATTAAAGGTAGTTGATGAAAAAATGATAATAGCCAAATACTTTCCCATCCGTTATTTTCAACAGCAATACTTTTTCACTTAGCATGTCAATCTAATGTGTTTTATGCCATCCTAATATATGTTTTATTCGATTAAGCATGTTTTTTTGTCGTTAAATCAATAAATTTTTTTGCCACATTTTTGATATTATAATCTTCCAAATTATCTACTATTAATTGAGATGAATAATCTCTATGTAAAAAAGCAGATAATTTTTGAACATCTAAACTCTGAGAATCTAATGACAGAATTGGTCTATCCGATAAAGCATAATCTATTAATTTACTTGGAATTTGTGCTGTAGTCCCATTTTCGATATTCAACAAAAAATCCATTCCGCTCATAATTTTAATTAATTCTATCCTGTCAACATAGTCATTTATTATCAACTTGTTTTGTAGCTTTTGGTCATAGCCGGCAAATAAATTTTTTTGCTTAGTATAAACAATAAACTCAAATTCAACATCTATCCTTTCTAAGGCATCCAAAATAGGACGAGGATCCCTTCGGTTGGGAATAAATCCTCCAGCATAACAAAAGCGAATTTTTTGTTGCGCTTGATATTTAATTTTTTTTACTTCTTCGAAATTGAACCCTTGAGGAATGACTATAATCTTATGATGGAATTGCTTATAGTAGCTACTCCTGCCCGATTCGACCGGTATGGTAATAAAATCAGCTTTCTTGCAAAATAATTTTTCTAAATAAGAAAAATAAAACGGGCGTTTGAACGATCCAGTTTTAAGTCCCATATACGGGTCTCCACAATCTGCAACCCATGTTTTTGAAGGATTCATTCCTTTCTTCATACATCGTGCTATTCCCCAATGTATGGGATGTGGAACTGCTATTGAGATTAGCAGATCATATCCCTTTTCATTTTTAAGAATTTGAGGCATTTTCAGATACCATTGAATGGAAGGATACTCCAAAAATTGAATTAGAATTCTTCTAATAATTCGGTGTATCCAATATTTCAATCTACTACCACTAAGTTTAACATCTCTCCAAGCCAAGTTTCTACATAAACGAATATCCAAGGTTTTATGATCCTTTATTAATTCAGCATAATTGTATTTAATATTTGGAATATATACTCTCACTTCATGACCTTGCTCTGCCAACTCTTTAGCTAATTCTGTAGTGCGAAAAGCTCTAGGAGTATTTTGGGGATAGAAAGAGCCCGAAATGATTAATATTTTCATTTTAAAAAACAGATTTAACAAATTGAATAATAGGTTTGTTATCATCTACAAACAAAGCAAAAAATGGATTAAAAAACAAACTAATCCCATAATAATCACACCCCATTCGTAATGATAAAATAATAGGAAGAAGCAATATCACAGGCGTTAGTTTGAAAGCCAAAGATATACCCTTTTTTCTATATTTGTTTTGTTTGAAAAAAATGTAAAAAAATATTACTGAAACAAAAGCAAACATTTGAGATAAAGTAATAAAACGTCCAACAGATGGGATGGATGCCAAAATATTACAAATTGCATATATAAATAAAGAGAAACACAGCAAATTTAATAATGCTTTATGAGTTTTTATTATTTCTTTACCCCAAACACAAGATACGAAAAGTAAAATTGAAATTGCCCATCCAATAAGAGTTTTAAAACCTTCTACATAAAAATTTAAATTACTTTTCAAATCAATAATTTTTCGAGCATAATCTTCATTTGTATAACTATCAATCCTACGTGATAAAAAAGAAGGCATAAAAGAGGATAAAAAATTTCCAACGTGTTCAAGGTTTAGCTCTTTAATAAAAAAAGAAATAATATAAAAAAACAAGAAGAAATTTATTGATTTGGGAATAAACCGGTATACTAATAATATGGATAGAGGCAAAAAAAATGAAAAATGAACTAAAAGAGAAGTAAAACACCAAATTAATTTTGATTTATCTGAATTGTATAAATAAGGTAATGCTCCATACACAAATACATGAAGAGCTGTCCACATTCGAACACCGTTAATTTCCCAAATTGGACAAATAAGGATGTAATAAAACGTTAATAAAATCAAAGGAATCCCAATGATTTTAGGAAACTTATCCAACACAAACCAAATATTTCTGGAATAAAAAAAGCCAAAAACTAATGCAAATATCAAAAATAACAATCGAGGATTATCCGTTATAATAGATAATAAATAGGTTATGGTGGGCTGGTAAATATCTATATACTTTCCATTTTCGTAAAAAGAAGAAACAAAATTATCTATAGAAACAGGTTTATGATTAAGTTCAATTAATTGTTGTACATATCGAGTTCCATCTGTCCCACTCCCACCTTCAGGGAAATAAATATGAATCATCCCCAAAAATATGCAAAATAGCCAAAATAAGTTTTTGGCTTGCGGCATTCGAAAATGCTTGAAGCTTAAAAAGAGAGACCATAAGGGAAATATCAAAATAGTAAGATATAACCGGTCTAATTTTGTTGCTTTTTTTATAGGCATTTGTATAATATTTACGAATTATTATTTATTAAATCTCTTCCTGTCATTATTTAATAGATTCGATAGAAACATGTTAGAACGTAAATTTACACAGACCCTCTATCAATCTTTTTAAGTCTGCGATGAAAATTATCCAATCATTTTGAATATACTTTTCAACATTATAAACAGGTAGGATTAATTTCATTAAAATCTATTTTAATGGTATTATTTGGAATTATTACTATTTTTTCTTTTTCTTCCAAAATTGAATATGAAGGCGAATAGAGATATTTTTCTTTGAAAACATCCTTTGCTCCCGAAATAATTACCTCAAGACCGCAATTATTTATTCTATTATCTTTTATTTCTCCTATCCAATTATCTGCAAAATGTATAGCTGATAATAATTCTTGGCTATTACCTGTGATTCTGTCTTGAATGGTCAATGATCTTTCATTAAGTATAAATTTTCTTTCAACAGATAAATCATTTTCAAAATTTGTCCTAATTATCATTAAATTCTCGGAGCAGGAAACAACTTTTACATCCAAATCAACAATTATTCCAAAATAACCAATATTATTTGCATTTGGCTTTTTTCTGTAGTAAATATTATGAGATGGATAATCTCGAAGCTGTTTTCTTATTTGAAGATTAGAAGTATAAACTCCAGTACCGGAATCTACAATGATAGGTATCCCTTTATATGACAAGGTAAAACTCCCTGAGTCAAAATGTCTGTGACCAACTCTGCGATTGTTTAGTGGACAGAAGACAGATATTGAAAAATTATTATTCTTAAGAAAATAATATCCTCCATCTGTAAAAAATATAGATTTACTGCATTTTCGTGGTTTAATTCCTATTTCGGATAAGTCAATTCTATTTATATTGTTCTTAAAAATTGGCAATAAATATTTGCGATTATCTTCTATTTCAAATTTATACTCATAAATTTGTTGTCCGAACTCAAGTAGATATTGATGATTTTGTTCTTCACAATACGATAATTTGACATATCTGCCGCTATCATTATCTCCTATTTGGGGGGCATTACCTTTGCTGTCAATATATGCGCTAACAAACTCAAACATTTTAAACAACTTGCCATAATAAACTTTAGAAAATTCGATATTATAACTTCTTCCTAAGATAGCAGGTACAGCCAAAAGTTCAAGTACCAATCTATGATATGGAATAGAATATTCAAAATCTGTCCCATCTTTGAATATTTGGTATTCTATGCAAAGTTCTAAACCATTCTTCGCTATTTTAAGCCATCTTTTGCTCCTATTTGTATTTATAAAACTTAGAGCTAAAATAAATAGTCCACTATAATTAGAAATAAGATGATTATGTCCTTTTCCTTTGCGGTTTTTTCTTGGAAATTTTTCTATATATCGAGCATGATTATAAAGACTCTTACTTATCCAAATTACAAAATTTTTATCTTCCCAAAAGATATTGCCAAACATATTGATAGTTACAATCCAATTAACAGCTCTTATTGCTACATCCATGGTAGAGAACCAATTAATACCTATGAGAAATGGATTCTTGTCCAACCAATCAATCACTAAGTTTTTAAATAGGCAATAATATTTTGTATCATTACTTTGGTGGTAGCACAATGCAAGGTCAATTCCAAATTCAAAACGAGACAGTTCCCATGGAAATATAATATCAATACCTTTATTATAAATGTTACCTGTTTCTATTTTATCAAATCTTTGGTATGGATAGATATATCCCGATTTATAATCTTTATGCCAATCTATCGTATTATTACAGTCTATTTTTTGTCCAAAAATCTCTATCACAAATTTTTTATCAATCGGTTCAATATTATAATTGTAATTTATTCCTTCCATGGGACTTATTATAAAAGGAGTATCTTTATTTAGTTGTAATATGAATATTTTTGCGAGTTTAGAAATTTTGCATCTAATCCTATAAAAGAAATTACACCATATAGAGGTGATGTGCATAAATGTTTGCAACATAAGCGTTTTTAATTAAGAAGATTTACAATAAAAAAAGCGAACGAGCTTAACAATTTTCAATAACTTTAATAAATAATATTTTATTTTGTACCTTAACGGCAAATATTTTGTTACAGTTATTTTAGGATTAAGTTCAACAATGTCAGTCATTGTATGAAAAAATCGAAATTTGGTGTTAATGTACAAACACAATTTAGCGGGCAACCATTTTTTATAGATATAGTCAGATATACAAGGGTCGGTCTGAAAATATTCTTTTTTGTCAATAAAATTCAACAATTCATTAATACAACGAATAATATCTTTACTACTATCTTTCCTTGTTTTGGTAATTGAATCAGGATTACTATAATAAAAATAATTACGTTTATAATATAACATTATGGATTCGCAACACAATGCACATTGAATCGAGAATAGCTGATCTTCAAGGATTTTCAAATTTTCATCAAGAACTAAACTATTATTTTTAATAATGGAAGATTTAACCATTAAAGAAGCGATAAATCCGCCGACATCACCTTTATAGAAATACTGATCTTTAGTTAAAATTTTCCATTCATGTTCTCCGCATCCTTTGGGGATAGAGAATCGTTCTTTTGTTTCATTACAATATAATCTTATGTAATCAACGTCTGAATTTTCAAGAGCTAACGCAATATCTTCATACATAGTTGGGCTCAAATAATCGTCAGCATCAACAAATGAAACCCATACATTAGATGAAATTTTAGATAAAGCATAATTTCTTGCTGAACTTGCACCTCCATTGGTTTTATGATAAACCCTTATTCGTGAATCTTGCTTAGCATACAAATCCAATATGTTTCCACTTAAATCAGTAGAGCCATCGTTTATACATATAGCTTCCCAATCTTGATGAGTCTGTAACAATATACTGTCTATACATTCTGAAATATATTTTTCAGAATTATAGACCGGAATAATTATTGAAAAGAACATTGCTGGTTAAATAAAATTTTCTTCCTAATCAGAATTTTAAAATACATCTAATAAATAAGTTATCGATTTATCTCTTTCGTCATCTGATATTCTATTGATTTTGGAATAATCGCGATGAAACAATTTTGCATCAAAATCAAAGTCTTGTTATTATATCCTCTAAAATTTACCAAGATTGAAAAGAGCCAAATCAAGGTTTTTAGCAATAGTCTTATAGCTACAAACTTCTCTATCATCCAGATCATCAGATTCCACGAACAGTAAAATGTCTAATGTAAAACATTAGTTCATAAATGTAATAACCTAACAATGGATGAAATTCATAATGAATATTTCTTATATATGTCTTTTTTGAGAAATTTTTCAAAGAAGAACAAGGTAGAATATATGTGCGAAAAAAAGCATAAATTTGTCTACGCTTAACAGAATTACATTTATTGGAAATAATTCCATAAAAGATTTTCGTTTTAAATGCCTCTATAAAATTATAGGCATTAACATTAAATGACAAATCATTATTTATTGCGTAATTTATCAGTTCTTTCGTAATTTTTAACAAATGGGGCAATCTGTTTTCAAAATTAGTTTGCATAATAGAGTCATCTCTTATACAATAATTATAAGTATAATCTTCAACAATACCCATTGATTTTGCTTGACAAGCCAACATAAAACTCCACAATTTATCTTCGTTTAATAAGCCTTCCTCAAAAAATAATTCATGATTCAATATGAATTCTTTATTCAATAACTTATTCACGGCCATTTCATACCAATTACTCACAAAAAAAGAATGTGATATTTTATCGTTTCCAAACAATATTCCTTGTTTTAATTTTAATTGTGAGTATTTTTTTTCACTGCCAATTACTTTATAATTTCCAATTACAAAATCCAATTTCTGTTTTTCTAAAGGTTGTGATAGTTTCTCTATACAATCAAGAGTTATTTCATCATCGCTATCTAAAAAATACAAATATTCTCCAACTGCCGACTCTATCCCAGTATTTCTTGCCGCAGAAAGTCCTCGATTGTATTCATGTTTCAAGATACGAACCTTGAAGCCATTGGGATGATTTCCTACTACTTGTCGAGCAACCGCCATGCCATTATCCTGCCCGCAATCGTCTACCAAGATTATTTCTATATCTTGATAAGTTTGATTTAATGCAGATAACAAACATCTTTCGATATATGGTTCGACGTTATAAATAGGAATAATAATAGAGACTTTCATAAAAAGTGTTTTAAAACAGCTCTTGCTTTATCTAATATATGCTTATTTGGCATATTAAAAAATTTCCAAAATTTTTCTTCAATTCTTTGGTACTTGAGATGCCATGAAGCGGAAAAATGGTGGATTGAATAATTTACTTCGCCATCCTTAAGGGTACAGAAATAAAAATATGGGTATATTACGCCCTCATTACCTAATGCTGTTATTTTTGTTCCATCATACGGGGCTGTTATTCCATATTTATTTGCAAAAAATTTTGTAATTCGGACTGTATTTGTCGTGTAATCAATTGAACCATCGCATTTTATAAATGAAATATGCTGATACTCATCCAATAAAAATTTTACAATCTCATTTGATTCTTCTGCACCCATCAATGCTGTAACTGGCGATATATGTTCTTGAAACTTTTCATATCCAGTTATAAATTTGTTATTGTGAAATGAATCAATAGATTGGGTAATTTCTAAGTCAGAATCAAAATAAAATCCACCATATTTATTCAAAGCATATAATCTTATATAGTCTGAAACAAAAGCCCACTTTTTTTTCTCATATGCTTGTTTAACATAGGTATTGTTAATGTCTTTTAATGAATCATCATTCCATTCCATTATCTTGTAATCAGGGCAGTGCCTTTTCCAACTTTCTATACATCTTAGGACTAAATCTGGCTTAGGATTTTTTCCAACCCAAACAAAATGAATAATTTTAGGTATCATTAACGTAATTTTATTAACTTAATTATCTTCAATATATTTACTTTTTACAAAATAAAACAATATAACAGGAAAGCCTATTACAGATAGCCCACATTTCCTCTTCTTGCAATTTCAATTAGCTAAATACCTTTCTTTTATCAGATAGATTAACTTTTTTTTCTGACTTTTATTTAAGATAAAAAAACTCAATAAGATAATTGTAATTACACACATTAAGGTTGCAAGCACTATAAAATTGCCCCAATTATTTATGACAAAATATTTTTTCAACAACAAGAAGCAAACTATTGCAATTATAGATAAAAATAAATTTTTAAATATCAACGGATAAAAATAATACCATTTTAGATTTAAACACTTAGCACCATATATTGGTAAAAATGTTAAAGAACATATTACTTCACCAATAAAACGTGCCATTACAATAGAAATTAATTTATAGTATTCATTATCAAAACAATAGAAACAAATTATGATAATTATCATTATTAGAAAATTAACTAAAAATATATTTACTGATGATATCTTTACTTTGTTTGTAATTGTAAATATATTCCAAAGGCTTTCCTGAGGCACTGCAATTAAGAGACTACAAACAGTAATAGAAGAAAGAATGTACAATACATGGGAATCTTGCGTAGGTACCCAAAGGTGGAAGAAATCTTTTCCCAATACAAGGAATATAACTAATGGGAGTACGGAAAACAGTCCCATTATTCGAATATTATTTAGTAATTCATTTTGTAAAGCATCTATTTTCCCTCTTGCATACAATTCTGTTAATTTTGGAGCAAATACTGCTGCCATAGAACCACATAAAGATAGAATTACTGTTGGTATTGTCTTACTAATAGAGAGCGTACCCATAGCTATAGCATTAATAAAAAGGTTGGCTATTAACAAATCCAATCCTGTAGAAAGAACTTGGCTTAACTTTGTCAATAAATTCCATCCACCTGAAAAAATAAGTTCTTTTACAAGTTTAAAATCAAATAATGATTTATTTATTGTAAAATCGGATAAAAGACTCTTGGTCAATAAACGGTTGGAAATAACTATAAATAAAGTAGCAACTAACGCAGAAATACCATAATACCATAGATGAGGCTTAAATAATAAAAATGGTAACACAACAAAAACCACTCTCAATAGATTAGATACAATGTTACGAAGTGAGGATAAATCAAGCCTGTTTCTAACAAAAGTAGCTATCATATAAACATTAGAAGTAAGCGCTATAACTGAATTCAAAAATGTTAATCCAAATAAAGATTTAACATCCCATACTAACTCATTTGGAATGTGTATAATATAATTTAAAAATACTACGGTAAAGATTGCAAATAAAACAATAATTATAGATAGAAAAAGATTAGAATAGTAAACAGAAGAAAAATATTTTTTTGCTGTCTCAATGTCTCCTTTATGAAAACTAATTGTAATAAAGCGAGCAGCCATAGAATTAAGAGCAATCGTTATAAGGCTCGTATATGAAACAAAATTATTGGCAAGTCCAATAAAGCCATAAGCTTCTGTTCCTAATTTTTTAATAACAAAAGGGGTTAAAAGAAAATTAATTATAAATCCTACTGCAAATGCAAAAATTTGCGCAAAGAGATTTATGCTTAACCGTTTTTTATCTTCCATATTTAGACTCTTTCTTTTTTTCTTACCCCGCAAAAATCCAATTCAATTTTTCCACCGTTTTTAGGTATATCATAAAAAGGCCTATGAGCCACCAACCAAGCAACAACATCCGCTTTTTGGTATGCCTCCATATAATTGGTCAATTGAAACGTTTTGTGTTGAGAAATATTCGGCTCAACCACCAACACTTCGGCATTTGATTCGCTGATGATTCGGGAAGCAACGTATTTTGCCGGCGATTCCCGCAAACCGTCGATGTCTGGTTTGAAAGCCAAACCCATGAATACAGTGTCGATTTTTTCGTCTTTCAGCATGCGTACAAAAATTATGAATTATGAATTATTTTCCAATACCCGCCTTTGTCATGCCCAATACGTTCTAATAAACCACGAATTTTAAGTTGCTGAATATTCCATTCTATACCTCTCCTTGACAATCCAGTCAGATTAACAAGTTCACTTATAGTTATTCGCGGATTTTTATTTATCAGTTCAATTATTTTCTCCACAGTTTTCTCCACAGTTTTCTCCACAGTTTTCTCCACAGTTTTCTCCAAGCCTTCTGTCCCCTTTTCTCCAGTTCTTAATTGTTTCTGTGCATAAACTGTTACCTGAAAACCTTCGGAAATATTTTTAAATTCGGGAACAAATAATCCTTCGCTTTTAAAATAATCAACAATACGTCCAATGCCGGAACCGTATTTTTCAATCAATCCCAAATCTTTGAAAAATTCGGCTATTTTTTTATTACGAGGAGTTGATTTATAATTATTCGACAGTAAGTCGGCAATGGAAATAGTATCCGGCAATCTACCCGGATTATAAAACTCAATTTTATCGTTGAAAATTTTCACAATAGAATCGGAAGAAGAATGGTAATCGCGATGTATAATCATGTTTAATACAATTTCGCGTATTGCTTCCATCGGATATTGCCATTTCTGTATATTTTGAGCGCTACCGGTTATAATTACTTCAAGATTTATATGTTTTTTTACATAATTCAACACTTCGTCAACTTGTGTAAGAATATCCGATTTTGTTCTTGCCGTATCTTTAATGGTTATAAGGTCTTGAAATCTGCCTAATTCAATTGTTGTAGAACCGGAATCCGTGTTTTTAAACATTAAGTATGCTGCATTTGTTGGTCTGCCATCACGCAATAAATCGTATTTTGAAAGAAAAGAAAGAGTTGACTCATTAATGGTTACTCCATTACTTTTCAACATTTCCATACTTTTATTCACTTTGTCAAATGCGATGTCATCCAACGAATGAATCGGGTCGGGATACATATCCCAGCTCGAATTTATTGTTTTCAAATGTTCATTAGCAATCTCACCTACACTAAGCAAATGATTGGAATTACTCACACGTTTAAAGCATTTCCCTCTTGTCGAAACAGGCTTTATCGGATATTCCGGCACAGAAAATTCAACTATCTTACTCCCATAATAATCAATAATTTCACAATCAGGAATAACCTGTGGCTGCGTTTTAGTTTTAACTTCGTTAATCCAATTTTGAATGCTTTCATTACCTATAATAAAGCTCTTGACTGGTTTTCCTTTATCATCTACGCCAACAAATATTTTCCCGCCTTTAGTATTGGCAAAGGCGACCAGCGTTTCAATAACATCTTCATTGAAACTCGGCTTAAATTCAATATGTTGGGTTTCTTTTACCATATATATATCCATGAACCAATACTACATCAAGCTTGAATCCTTTTAGAATATCGCACATTCGATTCTCTGATGATTTGGGAAGCAATATAAATAACATCTTCCACGTTCCGAGCGTTCTTTGAAAATCAATGCCGCTATTTTTTCATCTTTCAACATGTGTATAAAAAGTATGAATTATTTTCGTATTCCGCAAAAATCCAACTCAATTTTCCCTCCATCTCTGGGTATATCATAAAAAGGCGTATGAGCCACCAACCAGGCGACAACATCCGCTTTTCGGTAAGCTTCCTTATAATCTGTCAATTGAAACGTTTTGTGTTGCGAAATATTCGGCTCAACCACCAACACTTCGGCATTCGATTCGCTGATGATACGGGAAGCAATGTATTTTGCAGGTGATTCCCGCAAATCGTCAATGTCGGGTTTGAAAGCCAATCCCATGCAAGCGACTACAGGGTCTTTGCCGTTTTTCCGTTCCAGCTCCCGGCATACTTCCAATACCCTGTTGGCACACCAGTCGGCTTTGTAATCGTTGGTCTCCCGCGAGCGCTTGATGATTTGCGCCTGTTCGGGATAGTCGGAAACAATGAACCACGGATCAACCGCGATGCAATGTCCACCAACGCCGCAGCCGGGTTGCAGGATACGGACACGCGGATGTTTATTCGCCAATGCAATCAATTCCCATACATTGATGCCGGCTTTGTCGCAAATCATGGATAATTCGTTTGCAAAAGCGATTTCCACATCACGGGACGAATTTTCCGTTAATTTGCACATTTCGGCAGTACGGGCATTCGTTGGATGCAAGGTTCCCTTGACAAAGCGGGAATAAAATGCCTTGGCTTTTTGCGTGGACTCGGGGTTGATACCGCCAATCACGCGATCGTTGTGTTCAAGCTCGTAAATCACATTGCCGGGCAATACCCTTTCAGGACAATAAGCAATGAAAATAGTATCTTTCAGTTCCGGGCGTTCTTTGAAAATCGATGTCGCCATTTTTTCGGTCGTCATGACCGGAGAGGTAGATTCGATAACGAACAAATCGCCGGCTTTCAGATAGGGGATAATGGTTCGCGTTGCCGTTTCCACGTAAGAAATATCCGCTCTGTGATTTTGTTTGAAAGGTGTCGGGACTACAATAAAATAAGCGTCGGCAGTTTGCGGCCGTACAGATGCCTGTAAATGTCCCGAACGAACCACACTCTTTACCAAATCGCCCAGATGAGGCTCCACAATGTGAATTTCTCCCCTGTTAATGGTTTCTACTACGGCAGGGTTGATATCAATGCCCAAAACCTTTAATCCTTTGGATGCAGCAAAAGCAGCAGTGGGAAGTCCGATATATCCCAAGCCCATGAATACTGCGTCTATTTTTTCGTCTTTTAGCACGTGTATAAAAATTATAAATTAAAAATTAGCAAATTCACTATCCTCTCACACGCCTTCCCATCTCCATAGGGATTATGTGCTTGCGCCATCTCATTATACGTCTGACGGTCTTTCAGCAATAAATTCACATTTTCAATAATTGTTTCTGCATCCGTACCAACTAATTTCACCGTTCCTGCTTCCACAGCTTCCGGTCGTTCGGTCGTATTGCGCATCACCAATACCGGTTTTCCCAACGAAGGCGCTTCTTCCTGCACTCCACCGCTGTCGGTCAATATCAGATGCGAATGTTGCATCAAATAGACAAACGGCAAATAGTCAACAGGCGGAATTAAGTAAATGTTCGGCACATTCGCTAATAATTCATATACCGGCTTTTGAACATTTGGATTCAGATGTACCGGATAAACAATGTCTGTATCTGGATGAGCAATAGCAATCTCTTTCAAAGCTTTACATATATTTAAGAAGCCTTCGCCAAAATTTTCCCTGCGATGCCCTGTAACTAATATTAATTGAGAGTTGAAAGTTTTTTTCTTTATGGGGTAACCTGCATTTTCTATTTGTTGTTGCAGGTTTTCTTGTAAATCCTGATTATCGTCTATTTTATCCACAACCCAAAGCAAGGCGTCGATTACCGTATTGCCCGTTATGAAAATCTTGCCTGCATTGATTTTTTCCTTCAACAGATTGCTTCGAGAGGTTTCTGTCGGTGCAAAACAATAGTCGCACAAACGGTCGGTCAATTGCCGGTTCATTTCTTCAGGCCAGGGAGAATACAGATTATAAGTTCGTAGCCCAGCTTCCACATGCGCCACTTTGATTTGTTGGTAAAAAGCAGCTATAGCCGTCGCCATAGAAGTGGTTGTATCGCCGTGAACAAAAACAATTTCGGGTTGGAATTTCTTTAATACATCACGCATTCCCAACAGCACTTTTGAAGTAATGTCGTACAAGTCCTGATTAGGCGCCATAATATTCAAATCATAATCGGGATGAATATCGAATACATCCAGCACCTGGTCGAGCATCTGCCGGTGTTGCCCCGTTACGCAAACTTTCGTATCGAATTTCTCAGGATATTTTTGAAATTCCTTTACCAACGGCGCCATCTTAATGGCTTCCGGACGTGTACCGAAAACGAGTAAAATTTTATTCATTCTCTACACTTGAAAAATTATGAATTATGAATTATTTTCCAACACCCGCCTTTGTCCGGCCCAATACGTTCAATCAATCCAAGTTTTTTTAATTTTGCTATTCTTTCATTCGTTACAGAAATACCTCTTTCTATTTTTTTCGAAATTTCTGAAATTTGAATATGCATATTATTCGCCATTAATTGTAATATTTCATTATCAATTTTATCGGTTTTCTCTACGGTTTTCTCTACGGTTTTCTCTACGGTTTTCTCTACGGTTTTCTGATTACTTTCAGCATAGTTATTCTCTTTCATATCAGTCGTAAAAGGTAGTTGAAATGTTAGAATAGAATAACTTAAACTGCTGTCGAATTCAATTTTTGTATTGGTTTCTGTTTCCCATTTCAGCATTTTATCAAAACCTAATCCTGCGTTTTCTGCAAGTTTCACACTACGGAACAACCTTGCAAGCACAGGATTTCGAGGTAAAGAAATATCTTTTTTCAAAAATTCTGAAACGGGCAAAGGAAATGCGCCGGGATTCCCAAATTCGATGCGATTAGTAAAAACCCGAATTCTTGGACGCATTGCGCTAAAATAATCGGCGTGCATGAGCATATTAACTAACGCCTCACGAATAGCATTGAATTGTGGACTATCCTCATAAGCAAAACCCATATCATTCATTCTAAATGGTATAACAGGAATTTGCCGTTTCAATCGTTCAATAAGTGCAAAATAATATTCCCACAAATTTTCCTGTTCTTCCAAACGAAAAGTGTAGCGCGTAGTTGCTTCAGCATAAGAACGTGCAGGTATTTCGAGTAAATCGACCCGAAAATCCGGAAATGTTTGGTTGATCGCTAAGTTCTTCCCCATAAAAAGTAAGCCCCCATAAGTCAAATGTTCTTTTTCTACAATTTGCAATCGAGTTAAAAAATCTTCTTCTGACATTGCATTGTAGATCATAGAAGGATTCATTCTTGCCATATAATCACGATATCGTGACAATGTCGTGCGGTTTAAATCGTCAAGCGTAGTGCGCTCA
>Ga0123357_10002870_pt1 | contig 19430 bp, 18 predicted proteins | sample TergutEmb28metaG_FD_89873 | JGI IMG/M metagenome (GOLD analysis project Ga0123357, IMG submission 89873) | Embiratermes neotenicus P4 segment gut microbial communities from Petit-Saut dam, French Guiana - Emb289 P4 | ecosystem: Host-associated > Arthropoda: Insects > Digestive system > Gut ...
ACCTACATCTGCTCGCCATAGCCGCCTCACATGACGCCCAACTGGTGACATTCGACACCAGGATTGAGGCAGCACTACGTCCGAAAGACCGCAAACACCTCCAAGTCCTAGCCGAGGCAACGCAATGTCAGTCGTAGCTAAAGAGAACGACTCAGTCGAGCGGTTCGCAGCAGACTTGCGCCAGTTGCGTCAAGCCAACGTGAACCCGATTCTGGAAGCCCTGGCCACCAGGACGGGTTTGGGGCGGACCGTGCTATCGAATGCTTTCCGCGGGCAAACATCGCCGCCGACCAGCAGGCATGCGGCTCAAATGGGTGAACGTTTGAACTGTTCCTCTACTGTGTTTCTCGCTGACGCTCGTCACCAGGCTGCAATCGGTCCGTGAACGAGCAAGCTCGCTCCCCGTCCCTCAATTGCCTGTGCTCCCGGCCGGATTCGAACCGGCACTTGACCGAGTTTAAGTCGGGTGCCTCTACCGTTGGGCTACGAGAGCAAGCGCTGCACCGTCAAGGATATCGGTTTCCCGGACGATCATGGGCATCCGCAGCCTTTTGACCACCTCTTCACAGATCAGCGCCCCGGCGCAGATCACCTCGGCACGCAGCGGCTCGAGTGTCGGATACTCCGCCTGGACGGCGTTGATTGGGGACGACAACAGGTGTTCTGCCAAACCACCGATTTCTCCCGGCGTAAGCACCGAATTGTGGACGCGCGAAGAGTCATAGCTTGTCAAACCCATATTCATGGCCGAAAGTGACGTGCATGTGCCTGCCACTCCCACAAAGCTGTCACCCGGCACACTGACACCCTGGCCGACAATATCCAGCGACCCGGACCCTGCCGGATCAATCTGCCCAGATACGAACTCCCTGGCTGCGGCGATTTGCTCGGACGTCGGTGGATCGTCCACCAAGAAGCGTTCGCGCAACCGCACCGAGCCCATGTCGTACGACCGCGATGCCAACACCTCCCCTTCTGCGTCACCGTAGATAAGTTCCGTCGACCCACCACCGATGTCCATCACGAGCACGTGACCCGCGCCAAGAGGCCCACCAGCCAGGGCTCCCAAGAAAGACAACCGGGCCTCCTCCCGCCCGCTGATCACGTCCGGCACCACGCCCAGCCGGGCCTCCACCCCGGCGAAGAACTCGTCCCGGTTGGTCACGTCGCGGACTGCGGACGTCGCCAAGAAACGCAAGGCGTCCAGCGGGCCGTACTGGGCTACGGCGGCGGCATACTTGTCCAGTGCCGCGAACGTGCGCACCAGGGCAGCCGGGTCGAACCGGCGGGTGGCGTCCACCCCCTGGCCCAGACGGACGTACCGCAACAGCCGCACCACATCGGTCAGCGGGCCTCCAGCCGGGCCTTCGGCGATGAGTAGACGCACGGTGTTAGTGCCACAGTCGACGACACCCACTCTCATACCAACCACTCTACTTTCCTGTTATGAAGATGTACGACCAAGATGTGGCTCCAGCCGGCCCAGGGCGCCCAGACACCTCCTCGACCGACAACCTGGGTGGCCACCCTGCCCGGGCGGCGGTCTGCGGTGGCGCCAGCCCGAACCGGCGTTACGCCCCATCATCCATCATTATCGAAAACCACACAGTGCCCTGAGTTGCTATCTGATCGGCGGTCCGGCATCAACAAGGCTCGTCCCAGAAGGCGCCCAACGCGGCCACCGCCTCGTCCCCCAATTGGTTGACGCCCGGCCCGGCTGCCAAGGCATGCGCCACCAGGGCATGCAAGCACTTGACCCGGTCAGGCATGCCACCAGCACTGACATCGCAATGCGGCACGTCGTCCACCCCGAGACTAGCTGCCAGCGCTGCCCGATCAGCCAGGTACGCCCGATGGGCACTCGCGTGCTGGGCGCGCAGCGCCTCGTCGTCACCCAACCGGGCGTTCATCTGCGCCATCAGTCCCGCCGCCTCTAGCCGGGAGCAGCCCGCGACCGCCCGTCGGCAAGTCAGGTAGTACGTGGTCGGAAACGGTGTGCCATCGGGCGGCAAGCAAGGCGAAGTCGCCACAACGCCGGGTCGGCCGCAGGGACATCGCCAGGCCACTCCGGCCACACCCCGGGGTGGACGCCCCAACTGGGCCTCGATGGCAACCAGGTCTGCGTCACTAGCAGGGACGAGGGGCATCATCACCGGGGCGGTTTGATCGTGGCGGGTGTTTGCGGAGTGGTGTCGGTAGCAGGCACCGGATCGTCAGCCGTCAATATGGAACCAACCAGGCGATCCCACCACATTTGTGGCGCTTCACCTTCTGGCAGCGATGATCGCGACGTAATCGTGGCGCCACCGCCCAACAACTGGCCGTCGGTGCCGATGACGTGGAACCCGATCTCGCCGGGCATCACCCAACCGAGCAGTTCACGAGCCTGCTGTTGCACATACGCTGAATCGTTCCAGCGATCCAACTGATCAGTCAAATCGTTGACGGTTTGCTGGTTGGCCTGCAATTGTGCCTTGGCCTCGGCGATCTGGCTCTGCTGGCGGAAGTAGACGCGCATGCTTGGCCCGAAGAAGACCACTAGAACGGCGAGCACCCCCAGGATGGCCGCCAACCTCCATGTGGCGCGCGTGCCCTGTAGGCCCACAGTGGCGACGGCCTTGGCCAGACGCCCGGAGTCATCGTCCTCTCCGGTGGATCGCGCGGCCCTCGAGTAGCTGGCGCCTTCTCGGGAATGTTCCACAGTGCGACGACCGGGAGAACTCGGTTCACGTGACGATGGGGTTCTAGACGGGGAAGCCATGCGTCAATCCTACCCGCCTGGCAGAGCCGATGGCAGCAGGCGCAATCACAGCCGCGGCAGGGACGTCAGCAACTCGTGGCGAGTCACCTGGCGGCGGTAGTCCTCGAACTCAGCGCGCTTGTTACGCAGGAAGTAATCGAAGACGTGCTCGCCTAGGGTGTCGGCCACCAGCTCGGAGTTCTCCATCGCCGCGATCGCCTCACCGAGGTTGCTGGGCAATGCCTTGATGCCAAGGGCTCGGCGCTCGCGATCGGACAGCTCCCAGACATTGTCCTCCGCCTCCGGCGGCAGCGTCATTGACTGCTCGATGCCGTCCAAACCCGCCGCCAGCAACAGCGCGTAAGCCAGGTATGGATTGCAGGCCGAATCGATGGCGCGGTATTCGATGCGGGCGCTGCTGGCCTTATTCGGCTTCGACAGCGGCACGCGCACCAACGCCGAACGGTTGCTGCGTCCCCAACACACGTAGGACGGCGCCTCGCCGCCGCCCGTCAGGCGCTTGTACGAGTTGACCCACTGATTGGTGACGGCCGTGATCTCCGGCGCGTGCGCCAACAGCCCGGCCACGAACGACTTACCGGTGGCCGATAGGCGGACGTCTGACGCCGCGTCGTAGAAGGCGTTGGTGTCGCCCTCGAACAGGCTCATGTGGGTGTGCATGCCCGAGCCGGGAGAATCCGTGAAGGGCTTGGGCATGAAGGACGCGACGATGTTCTGCTGCTCGGCGACTTCCTTGAGGATGACGCGGAACGTCATGATGTTGTCAGCCATGCTGATGGCATCCGCGTAGCGCAGATCGATCTCGTGCTGCCCGGGGCCGCCCTCGTGGTGGCTGAATTCGACGGAAATGCCCATATCTTCGAGCATTGAGATGGCCTCGCGCCTGAAGCTCGTGCCCTCGTCCAGCGTGGTGTGGTCGAAGTAGCCACCGTGATCGAGCGGCGTCGGCACCTCACCGGGCACCACTGGCGGACGGAACAGGAAGAACTCGATTTCGGGGTGGATGTAGAACGTGAAGCCCATGTCGGCGGCCCGGCGCAGCGCGCGTTTGAGCACCTGGCGGGGGTCGGCGCCAGCCGGCGAACCATCCGGCAGTGAGACGTCGCAGAACATGCGGGCCGTGCCCGTGAACGTGCGCCATGGCATCAGCTGGAAGGTGGACGGATCGGGGTGCGCGATCATGTCTGACTCGAACACGCGCGCGTAGCCCTCGATCGCCGAACCGTCGAAACCGATGCCCTCCGCGAACGCGCCGTCCAACTCGGCCGGTGCGATGGCCACGGACTTCAGAAAACCGAGGACGTCCGTGAACCACAAGCGGATGAACTTGATGTCGCGCTCTTCGACGGCGCCGAGGACGAATTCGGTTTGACGATCCATGTCTCCAGTCTGCCAGTAATGGCTGGTCGACGGCACAAATGATGCCGATTTGTCACCTAGTTGTGACCTGATCTCGTGCATGGCGCACACTGTGAATCGTCCATAAGATGGCCAGGCTGGTTTGGCTGGGGCCCGTCGCACCATAGAATGGCCGTTATGGCAGATGGAGGTTGGTACCCGGATCCCAGTGGTGCCGCAGGGCGCTTCCGCTATTGGGACGGTGCGTCGTGGTCGGATACGACGACCACCGATCCGCTGCACGCCAAGCCACCTATCGGTGGCGGCGGCACCCAGCCGTCGAAAAACGGCAACAATGGCTGGATCGTCGCGCTGGTGGTCCTGGCCGTAATCACCGCCATTGTCACTGTTGTGGTTCTCTGTGGCACAGGCGGCTCGACGCTGAGCAACGGCGCGACCGAGGACACCAACTCGTCCACCCCCACCGTCAGCGCTTGGGACGAGACGAGCACGCCCACGACCCCGCCACCGCCGATTAACTCCGGCGGCGAGATGGTGGCTTGCCCACTGACGAATGCCACCGGCAACACGCCACAGGTGGCCGGCAAACTGACCGCCGATACCCTGTCGGTGTCGCTTATCAGTGGCTGGACGGTGGACACCATGTGGCTTGATTCGGTGTACGACACACATGCCCAAGTGGACGACGTGTACCCAGGCTGGATGAGCAACATCGCCGTCGGCTTGCTGAGCCAAGCTGACGGGTTCGTCAACATATCCACGTCGGCCCAGCAGATGATGCAATGCTTCGCGTCGTCTGGCTACTACGACCAGTTCACTGGTCGCAAGGACCTGATCGCGGGTGAGCAGATCGACATCTCTGGTCACCCTGCCTGGCACATCCAGTCGGAGATCTTCGTGAGTGGCCAAAAGGTACCGGGCGATGTCACAGATATCATCGTCGTCGATCTCGGCCCCGACAAAGATCATCTGGGCATATTCTTCTCGTCCTGCTCAATCGGCGACACCGCCCGCTGCAAGCTGGTGCAGGGAGCGATCAGCACCCTGGCCGTCAATGGATAGCGCTAGACCATCACGACGTTGCGACCGCCGGACTCTCACGAGCACCGGCGGTCGCAACACTGGCAATCAGGATCTTCTAGATGAAGATGATCTGTCCGCCGTCGGACAGTTCGATGAAGTCGGTGGCGCTGATGACGTCCTGGACTCCATCGAAGAGATCTTCCTTCTTCAGCTTCATCATGTCGAAGGTCATGCGGCAGGCCCACATCTGACCGCCCATATCGACGATCTGCTGCAGGAATTCCGGCACGGGCGGAACGTCCAGATCGCCGATCATGCGGCGCATCATCCGGGTGCCGTACTCAGTCACACCGGGGATGCCGCCCATGAAAGCGGGGATCGGGAAGTTGGGCACTGCCGGCATGTGCATGGCGGTATTACCGAGCATGGAGAACTTCAGGTTGGCCATGCGCGACTTCGTCACTATGTCGAGGCCCCAGAAGGTGAAGAAGAAGTGCGTCTCGACGCCCTCGCCGAGCGCCGCGTTGCCCATGATGAGCGCCGGGTAAGCCCAGTCGAGGTTGCCCTTCGAGCAGATGAAGCACATCTTGCGGACGCCGGTAGACGCCGACGGCGAATCGCCGAAGTCGGGTACTTTGATATCAGCCATTGTTGATTGACTCCTTTTCGTGTCTACGCCGCGCTATACGCAGCCGGTTGGCTTGGGCAGTCCCGCGATGTAGGCCATCTTCTTGGCCGGCTTGCCGGGGAACCACTCAAACAGCTTCGGGATGGGGAATCCGCCGACGGTGCCGACGCGGCGCAGCGTCGCCGTCTCGCCACGCTCGACATAATCGGTGCGCAGGAAGCGGATCGGACCCCACGACTCGTCCGTCATCTCGACGCCGATCAGTTTCGCAAGCTCTGCACCGAGCGTCTCGTCCCATTCGTCATAGACGGTCATGAAGCCTTCGGCGTCCACGGACACCTCGTGCCCCGCGATTGTTTGCGTGCCAACAGTCTCGTTGACTTTCTTGATTTCTGCCATTTTTGTTTTCCTATTCTGTGTGTTAAACGGCGTCGGGAACGACGCGCTTGCCGCTCATTGACATCTTTGCTGGTATGGGCAGCCAGCGTCCAGGCACCAGCAGATGCCAGTAGATCTGCTCGAAGATCAGCTTACCCATGTGATCCAGCCGAGTCTCTTTCAGCAGCTTCATGGGGCCGACGCCCGGGAAGGGGAAACTGCCAGGATATGGCTGGGTCGTGTAGTTGAAGTCGAGCAACATCGCCTTTCCGTTGCCCGTCTCGACGAAGCAGTTGGCGTGCCCGTCGAACTTGTGTGTGGGCTCTTGGCCCTTCCAAGCCGCCACGAAGTTGGCGATGAAAGTGTCGATCGAGAAGTGGGCGACAGAACCGGCTTTGGACGTCGGCATGGTGCCACCGTCGCCAAGAATCCACACGTTGTCGAAGCCATTCGCCTCCATGGTCTCGGGATCGCAGGGCACGAGGTTGAGCTCGTCGCCAATCCCGGAGCGGGCCACATAATCGGCGCCCATGTTGAGCGGCACCGTCACGAGCAGGTCGAACGGCACACGGCGGCCATCGTAGCTGACAAGCTCCTGGGCCTCGTTGTCAACCGACTCGACCATGAAGTCCGTCTCCAAGACGATGCCGCGATCGCTCATCGTGCCGCCGAGCAGGCGCGACGCGACGGGCTTCGTGAAGGCGCCGTCCAGCGGCGTCACGTAAGTCATGGACGACTTGTCGCGCAACCCGTGCTTGCGCAGCCACGCGTCCATCAGGAAGCTGAACTCGAGCATGGCGACGGGACACTTGAAAGGTATCTCGGTGATGTGGATCACGACTTTGCCGCCCTGGAAACCGCGCAATGCGGTGGCAAGATGATCGGCGCCTTCCACTGTGTAGAACGTATGCACCTTGGTGCCCCAGAGAGAGCCGTCCATGCCGGGGGTCTGATCAGGACGCGGCGTCACGCCAGTGGCCAGCACCAGATAGTCGCCGCTCAACGTCTTCCCGTCTGTCAAGGTGACGGTCTTGGTGGCTGGATCGACCGTGTCGACCTCACCGGTCACGACGTCAATGCCCTTCTTAAACTGGGCTTTGCGCGAGCGGACGATCCTCTTGGGGGTAGACGTGCCGAAGGGGATGAATAGCTGCCCAGGCTGGTAGACGTGGCGGTCGTTACGATCCACCACCGTGATCTGCAGATCAGACGCCGGTATGGCCGACCGCAGTTTGTTCGCGGCAACCGTCCCAGCGGTACCGCCGCCAACGATGACAATTTTCTTCATGTGTGCTCCTTTGCCTATCTATGTTGTTCCTTGTCAGGCACGACCCAGCACTTCGATGGGAGAGCCTGTCGATCCTGTGGCGGCAGAAGCATCGTCAGCAACAATCCCAACGATTGCGACGTTGCTTGCCGCCATGCCCGCAAGTATACCCCAAGGGTATTCTTACGCATCAGTGAACACCCCACTGAAATTTGGGACGATGCGGCCCGACCGGCAGACAGCCCAAACACAAAGTTGTGCCCTATGGCCCCGCCTCTATCAGGCAGACAAATATCAGGCGGGGAACAGTGCGTCTGGGCCCACCGGTGGGGCATACACAGGATCGACGTCCTTGAACATCCTTGATACCGAACGACCCCGGTGGATGCGGTCGATGGCTTCGGCGAACAACCCCGCCACAGAACAGACCTCCAGTTCAGGCCAGCCTTCTGGCCGCGGCACGGTATCGGTGGACACCACCTCGTCGATCAGTTCGCTGGCCCGTAGCCTCTCGACGGCCTTGCCCGTGAACAACCCGTGCGTGCAGGCAATGGAGGCGGACGGGCAGTCGTACTCTCGTAGCTTGGCCACCAGTTCGAGGATTGATCCGCCTGTCGCAATTTCGTCGTCCAGCACGATGGCCCGGCAGCCCGTCACGTCGCCGACCATCGACTCGATCACCACGGTGTCGTCCGACAAGCGACGCTTGGAGCCGGCCGCCACCGGGAGGCCCAGCAGCCGGGCGAACTGTGTGGCGTTCTTGGCGTTGCCCAGATCGGGTGACACCACGACATGGTTGTGCAAGTCGCGTCCGCGGAAGTGATCGGCCAGCACACCGAGCGCCGTCAACTGGTCGACGGGCACCGAGAAGAAGCCTTGCACCTGCGGGGTGTGCAGGTTCATCGTCAAGACGCGATCAACGCCAGCCGTCGACAGCAGGTCGGCCACCAGGCGACCGCCCAACGAGATCCGCGACGCGTCTTTTTTGTCGCTGCGAGCGTAGGCGTAATGCGGAATGACGGCGGTGATCTGAGCGGCGGACGCCCCCCGCGCCGCGTTTATCATGAGGAGCAGTTCCATCAGATGCTCCTGCGTCGGCGGCGACAGAGGCTGGACGATGTAGACATCGCGCTGCCGGACATTCACCAACAACTGAGCCTGCAGACAATCATTGCTGAACCGGCTGATCACACTCGGCGCCACAGGAAGCCCCAAGATGTCGCAGATGTCATTGGCCAATGCCGGATGAGCCGAACCGGAGAAAATCACGATGTCTTTCAAAAGGCCCTCCATTAGCTGAACGAAGCCGACACCAAGAGTTTACTGGTTCGCACCCCGCCCGGCGGTCAATGACTGACACGCGACACGCGATTGGGCAGTTCCCAGTTACCTGTAAACGGCCAACCATCCCAACCCGGCTACATGCCACACACAGCATGTTCACAGACCAATCTCATATGATCGGGCCATGGGTTTTGCCAGATTGGGGTATGTTTTCTTGGCCTGCTTCGCCGCACTCTTGTACTACGGGTCGATCCTTGCCCCTCGGCTTCAACGTCCGTGGTCGATCATCGTGGCTGTCATTTTGACGCTGGTCATCCTGGCTTCAGTGGCCTGGCTGGCGATCAACCGCACGTCTGTCAGCCTTGACGCCTGGCGCCCCTTCACTGCACCAACAGCGGCGCTGCTGCCAGTGCTCCTCTACTTCGGCATTGGATTGGCGGTGATTTCCCTCGTCAACGCCGGATGGTCGATCGGGCAAGTGGCCAGTGGCGTCGGCCACTTGGAGACGCAACAACTGATACACACCGGCCGCCTGGTGTTCGTCCGCATCGCCACGGTCGTGGCGCTCATCGGCGCCATCGGCGTGACGGGCTACGGTTGTCACGAGGCCCTGAACCCGAAAATCACCAACACATCCGTGACATCGTCCGACCTGCCGGCCGAGTTCGACGGATTCCGTATCGCGCTGGTGAGCGACATCCACGTGGGAGTGGGCTTGGGACGCGGTTTCGTCCAAAACCTCGTGCGACTGGTCAACGACGCCAAACCGGATTTGATCGTCATCGCCGGGGATCTCAGCAACGGTTCAACGCAGCAATTGGGCGACGACCTGCTGCCCCTGACCAAGCTGAAAGCCGAGTACGGGGTGCTGGTCACGACGGGAAACCACGAGTTCGACGTGAACGCCGAGGCGTGGGTCGCCTGGCTCAACGATCACGGCTTGCCTGTGCTTGACAATTCCGGCGTCGTCTTGACGCGCGGCGCGGCCAGCATCGACGTGCTTGGCATCAATGACCTTGAGGGGACGGCGCCTCTGCAGCCGGATCTCGAGACCGCGGCACAGCGGCTGCACGACGCATACGGGGTGCCGGTGGACGGAGCCGGACGCTTCCGCATCCTGATCGCCCACGAGCCGTTGCAGGTGTCCGACCAGGACGATCTGGCCGCCAAGTTGGGCGTCGACCTGCAGCTATCAGGCCACACGCACGGCGGGCAGATCTGGCCCATCCAATACTTGGTGACGCTGCAACAACCCGCCCTCGACGGCACACACGTGTTGGACGGCGTCACCGTCGTCACCAGTCGGGGCGCCGGCTCCTGGGGCCCACCGATCCGGGTGGGCGCACCGCCAGAGGTGCCGATCGTGACGCTGCACCGCAGCTGACCCCACTATGACCGTATGAAAAGCACTCCGAGGGTGTTTATCCCGGCTCGTCCGTTGACGTGTCAGTCGGCTCGGTGGTGGTTGGCGTCACCGGTGCCAGGCATATCGTGATGAAGATCTTGTTCTTGCGAAACTCATAGGTGCCTGCCGCCGGCTTCTGGTTCGTGTAGACGGTGTTTGGCAAACAGGTTGGATCATTGACCACCGACTTGGTGACGCTCAGCTGGAAGCCCACCTGTGCGGCATTCTCCTTGGCCTGGGCTTGAGTCAGTCCGCTGAGATCAGGCACCTGCGACTTACCGGTGGCCAGAGTCAGCTGTATCGGGGTATCGACGGCGCACTGAGTGTCCGCGTCCGGGGAGGACGACAGAACTTGGCCGGCCACATAGTCATTCGGTTCAGTGTCCGTGCCCAGGTCGGCTGTCGCGGCGGCCGGGACGTTAGTGAAGCCAGCTTCAGCGAGTGACTGTCGGGCGGCACTTTCCGTCATTCCCGTGACATCGGGAACCACCCCCAGCGTCGGCCCACTGTTGACCCAGATGGTCACTTTCAAACCTTGTTGGATCACTTCGTTGGCCTGCGGGTCTTGGTCCAAGACCAAACCCTTGGTGATGGCCGGGCCCTCCCGTTGTTGCACATCGGGCACCAATTTGGCATTCCGGATCGTCTGTTCGGCAGTCGCAGAATCCATGTTCTTCACGTACGGCACCACCGCGGTGGTGTCCACTACCGGAGGTGGCGACAAAACAGCGTGTAGAACGAATCCACCAACAGTCAGCAACACGATCACGAGGCCGATCAGGGCATACACCAGCACGGGCACGTGGTGCGAACGGGCACCCCCTGATCCGCCAGTGTTGTCCTCAGGAAGCAGTCCATCGTCTTGTGGGTATTCGTCGTCGCTCTCGTCCACGTCGTAATCAGCCGCGCTACCGGCCACCGCCATGGGGTGTGTCTCGGTGAACCCACGCTTGGGGTGCGCGCCGGGTGGCAGACGATCGCTGAGAACCCGTGTCGATTGGACGTCAGCCGGCGACGGCAATCCGGCTCCAACCGGCGGATTGCCATCGAGCAATCGCTGGATGTCGTCACGCATGGCTTGGGCGGTCTGATAGCGGTCAGCCGGATCCTTGGCCAGCGCCGTCAACACAACCGTGTCCATTTCAGGCGTCAGCTCGGGATCGATACGGCTTGGCGGTATCGGCTGCTCGCGCACGTGCTGATAGGCGACGCTAACCGGTGAATCGCCGATGAATGGGGGCCGGGACGTCAGCAACTCATAGAGCAGACACCCGACAGAGTAGATATCGCTGCGGGCGTCCACCGTCTCGCCCCGGGCCTGCTCCGGCGACAGGTATTGGGCCGTGCCGATGACGGCGGCCGTCTGTGTCATCGTGGCGGAGGTCTCGGACACAGCTCGGGCGATGCCGAAGTCCATCACTTTGATACGACCAGTGGTGGTCAGCATGACATTGCCGGGTTTGATGTCCCTGTGCACGATGCCACGCCGGTGTGAGTAAGCCAAGGCGTCGAGCACGCCGGCCGTGAACTCCAGCGATCGCTCTGGCAAGATCTGACGTCCGTCCCGTAGCAGGTCACGCAGCGTGGTGCCCTGCACGAGCTCCATCACGATGAACGGGATGTCAACGCCGGTTTTCGGGTCCAGCTCAGCGCCGGTGTCGTAGACCGCCACAATGTTCGGGTGGTTCAGACCGGCGGCTGATTGGGCTTCGCGCTGAAAACGTGCCTGGAAAGTCGGATCGGTGGCCAGGTCGACACGCAACCGTTTGACGGCGACGTCGCGCCCCAGTCGAGTGTCCCAGGCCCTCCACACCTCGGCCATACCACCGCGCCCGATGACTTCGTCCAAGCGGTAACGGTTGCCGAGCATGATGGGCTGATCGCTCATCCTCGCTCCTCTCGTTGCGGGAAGGCCAGTATGGCTTCAGTCTCGCACATAGGTACCTGCCAGCATATGCACTCGAAGCGGCTTGCGCATCCTCACCGCGGGATTTTGAGGTGGTTTTTATCAAGTTATTAGACTGTGCACACACTTTGCCACCCCACACACACCGGCCAAGCAGGCGCCTTGTGGCCGTCTTGCAATCACGCCACTTACTTGCTGAACGTCACTTGGACTGCCGATGCACTAGTGTTGATGTTGTCCACGATTTCTGCCCCTGGCGGTAACCAGGGTCAATCCGAACAGTTGGGAGAACGACCATGTTGGTCATCGTCATCCTGATCATTATTATCGTCTGTCTTGGCATTTTAGCCATCGGCCAATACAACGCCCTGGTGCGGCTGCGCAACAAGTTGCAAGAGTCCTGGCGCCAAGTGGACGTCGAACTGAACCGCCGCTATGACCTGATACCGAATCTGGTGAACACGGTACAAGGGTCGGCGAAGTTCGAGCAGTCGACTTTGGAGCGCGTCATCGCCCTGCGCAACCAAGCACAGGCGCTAGCCGCCGGTGGCGACACCGCCCAGCGCGGCCAGGTCGAGGGTGAACTCACCCGCGCCATCGGCAACATCATGGTGACGGCAGAGGCCTATCCCGAGTTGAAGTCGACTGCCGGCTTCCAACAGCTACAGACGCAGCTGGCACAGACCGAAGACCGCATTGCCAATTCCCGGCGCTACTACAACGCCGTGGTCGGTGACTACAACACCCGCACAGAGGCTTTCCCCTCGAGCATCTTCGCCGGCATGTTCCACTTCACCAAGGCCGGTTACTTCGAGGTGGACGATCCAACGGTCCGTCAGGCCCCGACGGTGGACTTCAGCCAGCTGAACGGCACGCCGCCCGCCCCCCAGCCGACGCAGGCTCCGACGGTAGGGTTCGATCCGTCGTCATCCTTGCCGCCCACCGCCTGAGGATCAGCGGGCGTCGTTCATGAGCGCCACCAGGTCGTCGGCTAGTTGCGACGACATCAGTTCGTCCACGGGGACAGGCAATGCCAGCTTCCAGTTCGGATAGACGCCGATTGTGCCTGGCATGTTTGGCCTCTCGCGCACCATGGCGGCGTCGTCCAAGCTTACGAGTATGACGCGCGACCTGGCTCCCGCCAGCATCTTGTAGCGAGCCAGGACGGCGTCGTGGATGTCTTGCTCCGTGATCTGATCGGCAGGCTTGTCCGGGTCTATTTTGGCCAACTCGGCCAGGCCGCGACGGGTGTTGGCTATCTGCGTGAAGTCGGCGTTCTTGCCGATGCGATTCAGCTCGTCGACATCCGCCCCGGTGAGCAGCCCAGCCACCGTCACCTGGTCGTGGGTTGACGACGCGCCGACACCGAGCTCGGGAAAGTCGTCGATACCCGTCCGCATTGCCGATCTGTTGCCGAGCATGCTGATGGCCTCCATGGTCTCGCGGACACCGGAAGCGACCGTCCCCATGTCCTCGCCCACGACCCAGGCATGCGCCCGAGAGGCTTCAACCCGCAGGATGGCCAGCAACGCGTCCACAGGGTAATAGACGTAGACCCCATCGGCGGCCGCCTTCGTCAAGGGCACCCAATACAGCCGCCACAGTTGCATGACGTGATCGATCCGCAGCGCGCCCGCAGCGCTCAGAGCGGCATGCACCATGGCGATGAATGGCCGGAAGTCGTCGTGTTTCAGCAATCCTGGGTTGAAGGGCGGCAACCCCCAACGCTGTCCCTCGATGTTGTGCGTGTCCGGTGGCGCCCCTATCTCAAAACCGAAACACAGCTGATCCTGGTAGGCCCAGGCGTCTTCGCTGTTGGCATCGAACCCGACAGCCACATCGGCCACGACATCCACCCCACTATGGCAAGCAAGCGAGTATTGCCATTCGGCCACGAACTGACACCAGACATAGAAATCCACACGATCGGCGTGTTCGCGCGCGAAAGCGCCGACCTTTGGCGACTCGGGCGTGCGCAGATCGTCCGGCCAATGCTGCCAGTCCGGGGAATCGAGCTCCTCGACGATCGCGCACCAAGTGGCGAAGCGCCGAAGAGGCTCCCCCGCCGCCGCGCGCCAGTCGATGAACTCCCTTGATGGCAGGAGCTTGGTGACGTCCCAAATTCGCTGCAACGCTTCTTTCTTGATGGCCCAGACGGCTCGCCGGTCGATCAGCCGCTGCTCGTTCAGCGCCTGTCCCCGGGTGGCCAGATCCGTCAGGTCGACGCGTTCCGCCCCTGGAACCATGCCGGGCGCGATGTGCAAAATGTTCAAGTAGGTGCGGGACGCCGGAGAATACGGAGAATCCTGCGGCGTCTGCGTGGGGGCGACGGCGTGGACGGGCGACACCTGCACACATGAAGCTCCCTGCAGAGCGGCCAGGCGGCAGACCAACGCCAGATCGCGGAAATCGCCGATCCCCCAGGAGTCGGCGCTGCGAGTGGCATACAGCTGCACTTGCCATCCCCAGCTACGAGCGGGCGTCCGCAAATTATCGGGCGCGCAGATCACCATGTGCCGCATCCCGTCGTCGGTATACAAAACGTGATAGCCGATCTCGTTCAGATAGCCCACAGCCCGGTAGGTGTGGCCACCGGCCATGATCATCGTTCCGTACAAACCGGGGTGATATCGTCCGGGTGTGCAGACTATCGGGTCGCCCATCTCGTCGTCACCAAGCCCGGTGAAATACTTGCTGACCAGCCGTAACGTTTGGGTTTTAGCTCGCACGTATTCACCGGCGGCATTCACATAACCTTCGGCGACGCCCTGTGGCGCCAGTGTCTTGATCAGTTGGTCGCGGGTCAGCGCCGCGTCCCCTTCGGTCTCGCTCACATATCCATGCTACTGTGCTGACCACGCCGCGGGACACTCAGAATTCACACCCACGGCACACAGGTGCCACGCCCGCGCCACAGATCACATCTTGAGTCAACATTTACCGGCGGGTGAACTGGCTTGGACGGCGAAGATATCCGGCGCCATCCAACCCTTTGCGCGGAAAGCCTCGACGACGGCCGCACTGGTATCGTCAGCCAGTCCGGCGTCCACCAGAGCGATCGCTGAGCCGCCAAAGCCGCCGCCAGTCATGCGGGCACCGATGGCGCCGGCATCACGGGCCGTCTGACACGACACGTCCAACTCCGGGCAACTGATGCGGTAGTCGTCGCGGAGCGAGACGTGTGAGGCATCCATCAACTCCCCGAACCGGACCCAGTCGCCGGCTTCCGCCGCGGCCACGGCCTCGTCGACACGGGCTGTCTCGGTGACGACGTGACGGACGGCCCGGATCAGTTCAGCGTCGTCCAATTGGGCTAGCGCCTCGTCCAGACCAGCCAGCGTGATCTGCCGCAGCGACTGGACGCCCAGAGCAGCGGTGGCAGCCTCACAGGCCCGCCTCCGGGCGCCGTATTCACCGCTGGCATGCGTATGCGAGGTCTTCGTGTCAATCACCAGCAACGTCAACCCCGGCGGATCGAATGGGACGGGACGAGCGCTGGCCATGCCGGCGTCGTCAATATCGTCAAAATCGATGAGCAGGGCGTGGCCGGCTTGTGATCGTAAACAAGCAGTCTGGTCGAGCCCTCCAGTGGGCGCCCCGACAAACTCGTTCTCGGCTTGCTGGCACAGGACGGCCAGCTTAGCCCGGCCGGCGTCGTCACCAGTCAAGCCCAGACCATAAAGATCGCTGACGGCGACTGCCAGACAACCCTCGACTGCCGCGCTGCTCGACAGTCCAGACCCGATCGGCACGTCCGAAACCATCACCGCGTCGACGCCTCCAATAGGCAGGCCAGCCCGGAGCATGGCCCACAACACACCAGCTTGATAAGCCGCCCAGCCGGATGGGTGACCGGGCGTCATTTCACCCAATTCCAAGTCTGTTGTCCTGGACATCTCCACTGAAGTCAGTCTGAAGCGGCCGTCATCCCGTGGCGCGACCGCCGCCCAAGCCCGTTGGGGCAGAGCGATCGGAAGGCACAGACCGCGGTTGTAATCGGTGTGTTCACCGATCAGGTTCACACGCCCTGGCGCCGACCAGACGCCTGCCGGTGCGTAACCGTAATGCTTCTCGAATGCCTCGATCACACTATCCATGAGACAAGTCTAAAGGTCAGGACGCCTGGATGCTCATGTGACGACGCAAGATGCTGACATCTGCGCTCACAGTGCCGTATAATTTCCTTTTAACTGTCACATTCTTACGCCCGTTTCAGCGCAAAAGGAAACTTATGAGTGCACGTCCACCCGCCTGGCGTACAGGTCTTCTGCTTCTGCTCATGCTCGCGGTCCTGCTTGGTGCGGGATGGGTAGGCCTACAACAACTCATCTCGCCCCTGAAGGCAACCGCCCCGCCGTGCAATCCGACCACAGTGACCGGTCAACTGGCGTCGGATCAGGTGTATGTCAACGTCTACAACGGCGGCAGCACCCAAGGCCTGGCAGCCAAGCTGCAAACGCAACTCAAGGGCAAAGGTTTCAACGTTCCGAAGATTGGCAACTATGCGGACACCGTCTTGGCCACGACCATAGTCGGCGGAACGGACAATGCCCCCGAGGTTCTGCTGGTGGCCGGGTTTTTCCCTGACGCGGACATAGTGGCTGACGGGCGACTGGATCACACGGTCGACGTGCTCGTCGGCGACTCTTTCACCACTTTCAACACCAACGCGCCTTCGTTCGTCGAAGTGACATCTGCTGTGATCTGCTCGCCCACAGGGCAAGTGACGTCCACTCTTGTGCCGTCGTATCAGCCAACAGACGCCACAGAACCGCCATCCGGCACTCCGACGAGTTAGGGAACCACTGACTTCCTTATGGATGACGTCCGGATCGTCTACCTCTGCCGTCATGGATTGGTAGAAAACCCCCAGCACGTGTTGTATTCGCGGCTGCCGGGCTTTCACCTGTCCGAACGGGGACGAGCCATGGCGCAGCGCCTGGGCGACCACTTCGCAGAGGTTCCATTGACGCACCTGCGCGTCAGCCCCCTGGAGCGCGCGCAGGAGACGATGGTGCCCATTGCGGCCCGTCATCCGGACCTGCCGGTGGTGGTGGACCCTCGCTTGATCGAAGCCGACTCGCGCCTACAAGGACAGACCAAGGGACCTTTGTCGCTCGGGTTGGCCCGCCCGTCCAACTGGCACTACTTCGTGCGTCCCAGCCGCTCCGGATGGGGCGAGCCCAATGACGAGATGGCTGCTCGCATGCTGGCCGCCATCGCCGACGCGGCACACTGCGCCGGTCCCGGCGGACAGGCCGTTTTGGTGTCGCACCAAGCGCCGATCTGGGTGGCGCGATGCTACGCCCAGGGAAGACGTCTGTTCAATGTCCCATTGACGAGGCAATGCGCCCTGGCATCCGTGACGACGTTCACCGTGAGTGGGGACGAACATATCGAGTTCACCGAGTATGAGGACATCATTGGATGACAGGGCGATGGCCACAATCGTCCCAAAGCCGCTGATGTCTCCAACAAATGCCGCCAATTGTCGTGCGCGGCGGACAAGCGCCCCAAGCCTGGGGCATGGTTGAATGGCAGTCATGGCAGACCCCCATCCTTGGTACCAGTACTACCCCGACGGTGTCCCGACGGACATCGCGATGCCGACGAAGCCCTTGTCGCAACTCATTGAGAAGGCGGCGGCGTTTAACCCGAAAGGCCTTGCCACCGGCTTTTTCGGGGCAAAGATGACGTACGAACAGGTCAATGACCAGGTGATGCGGGCGGCCCACGGCCTGCAGCAACTGGGCGTTTCCTCCGGAGACCGCGTCGCCATCATTTTGCCCAACTGTCCGCAGCATATCGTCGCGTTCTACGCAGTGCTGCGCTTGGGGGCGGTCGTCGTCGAGCACAATCCGCTGTACACGGCCCGCGAGTTGCGTCACATGTTTGAGGACCACGCGGCACACGTCGCCATCTGCTGGGACGTGGCCGTCGCCAAGCTGCAGCAGCAACCCGACGACGTGCAACCGGACCACATCATCTCCGTGAATATGACGAAGGCGATGCCGCCGCTGAAGAGACTGGCTCTGAAGCTACCGCTGCCGCCGCTGCGCCAAATGCGTCGCAAGCTGACTGCCAAGGCTCCCCACACCACGCCGTGGGAGAAGCTGCTGAAGACGTCCCGGCTGTCAAGTGACTACCGGCAGGCCGAGCCCGAGGAATTGGCCGTCATCCAGTACACATCCGGGACGACAGCCCAGCCCAAGGGCGCTATGCTGACCCACCGCAACATCTATGCGAACACCGTCCAGGCAAAACACTGGCTCATCGGCCTGCGCGAAGACAAGGAAACGTTCTACGCCGTCCTGCCTCTGTTCCACGTGTTCGGCCTGACGCTGAACATGACCCTAGGGGTGTTGATGCGGGCGTTCGTGGTGCTATTCCCGACCGTCGACCCAGCGCTCGTGCTCGCAGAGGTGCGCAAGACACCTCCCACGGTGCTGGGAGCGGTGCCGCCGATCTTCGCCGCCATCGCCACGCTGGCCAAGCGACGCCATATCCAACTGAAGAAAACGAAATTCTGCTTCGCCGGGGCGATGAAGCTGACCGACGAGGTGAACGAAATCTGGGAGACCACGGGAGCTGGTCCTCTGATCGAAGGCTATGGCATGACGGAGACTTCACCGGTGTGCTTCGGCAATCCGCTGATCGGCGAACGGCGGCTGGGCGCAATCGGCGTCCCATTCCCCAGCGTGGACGCCAAGGTTGTCAATCCGGACGACCCGAACCAGGTGATGCGTCCGGGCGAACGCGGCGAATTGCTTGTGCGCGGACCAAACGTGTTCGTCGGCTACTGGAACAATCCCCAAGAAACAGACCGGGTGTTGCTTCCAGACGGCTGGTTGCGCACCGGGGACGTCGTCACCATGGAGGCGGACGGCTTCACGACGGTCGTGGACCGAGTCAAGGAGTTGATCATCACAGGCGGCTTCAACGTGGCTCCTACGGAGGTTGAGGCCGTGCTGCGGGGGCACCACACGATTGCCGACGCGGCGGTGGTTGGCCTGCCAGACCCGATGAGGGGCGAAATGGTGGTAGCTGCCGTCGTCCTCAAGCCGGGCATGGAGCTGAACGCAGAAGATCTGCGGGCATACGCCAAGGTGCGTCTGGCCGCGTACAAGGTGCCCCGGCGGATCATCGCCGTTGAGGAACTGCCCAAGTCGATGCTCGGCAAAGTTCTGCGCGCCCAGGTGCGAGAAATGATCCGCCCACTGCTCTAGGGAACCACTGATTTCCCATGTGCCGGTTGCGGTGCACCGGATCGGGCGATCTGCTTCCCCCCTATCGTGCGGTGTACTACCGGTACACGTACAAGATATGGTGTTGCATATCACGTTCGCCTGTCTGGCGTGCGCGATCCCGCCCAGCACATCCTCACTCGACACAGCGAAAATCAGTACTTCCCTAGACGCC
>Ga0123357_10002871_pt1 | contig 19428 bp, 12 predicted proteins | sample TergutEmb28metaG_FD_89873 | JGI IMG/M metagenome (GOLD analysis project Ga0123357, IMG submission 89873) | Embiratermes neotenicus P4 segment gut microbial communities from Petit-Saut dam, French Guiana - Emb289 P4 | ecosystem: Host-associated > Arthropoda: Insects > Digestive system > Gut ...
AAAAGAAAGAAAGAAATAAATAAGAAGGAAAAAGAACAAGTCATTCATGTCATATCCTGTATGTATGCACACACAACAAACTGCAAGTGTGTAAGCAACAAATAGCAATCTGTTTGCTGCTAATATGATAAATTGAAATAATAATATAACCACGACAGTTGTTACCACTAGTTATGTTAATTACCGCTTGTGAGCCCTGCTGTGAGAAGGTCTGAATGAGGTCGTCATACTTCTCCCGCTGGGTAGACTCGAGGGGACACAGCAGTGTGACATCTGTTTTTGTAGGCAGATCTTTTAGGACTTCACGTTTCAACCGTCGCAAAACAAAAGGCTTCATGATTCTCCGAGCTTGTGCTACTTGTTCTTGCTCAAATCGAGGCAACTCATCCTCTTTTGAGGTTTTTGTACCATCTCGCTGTAAGATGAAAATACAATAACATAATAATAAGACAATAATTTAAGCTTACCTCATTCCTTATAACAACTATGGAAAAGATCGGGTTTCAAGATTCATGTCTTCTGGGACATGACTCTTTATCAACTGGCATAAATTAGCAATATTTTGGAGGAGCTTGTTACTCCATTTGCTGGTATGAAGACTTGGGTACCTATTTGCCAACTAGACATTAGACCTGAGAAGATTTGGATCTTCATCAACACCACTACTCTGAGAACCTCAAATCTTGCAAATGTTTCCCATTTTGGCTGTACAGGAACAGAAAATGTTACAAGTCCATAAATAATGCATTCTAACAACATTTTTCCTGGTAAATGAATCTGAAACTTTAATTAATTACTAGTCTGTCCATGGACATTTTCCTTCAGTAATTCCAACCACCTCTCATCTTCACAACCTAATTCCCTAAGACTGATCTTCATATAATCTTCCCATTTGTTCAGCTATCTTAATGGTTATTTCTGAGAGATTCCTGCCAACCTTCTGTGTGTTCTTCCTGTCACTCATGAACAAGAGGTGCTTTCCAGAGATGGTTGTTGGTGGAAACATAATAAGCAACCACAACCAGTGAAAAAGTGGTCGTCCATCCCCTTAGAGGTTTAGCGAGAGGGTCAAAATTAAAAGCGTAAATGCATTTCTATATCTAGTGCACATAAAAAGCCAAATGGAAAGCAAGTTTATTACAAATTCCACCAGGAATTGTAGTAATGACTTCCCTAGCCTCTGTATACCTGGACAGACAAGATGTGAAAAGCCAGGAGGCAGAATCTGCTTTGTCAAAACATATGAAGATATCAAGAATACAAGCAGAATAAACAGACAGTATAATATTGGGCTCAGAACTGATATTCTTCACATTCTCAGAGCCTAGGGGTCAGCATAGGTACAGATAAATATAAGTTCAAATATAACTGAGAATGAACCAAGACTGAAAGGTATCAATTCCACCACAGCATTGTAACTACACATCTAAAACTCTGCATAACAAAAGCAAAGGAAGTAACTGTAAGTTTATTAAAACTAAAATGACTACCCGTCATTCAAGACAAAGGAGTCCATAAAAGCTAAAGTCACAAAAAACAATTGGGAAAAACAATGATGAGTAACAGAAGATAAAGAAGAGTGGACAAAGAAACAAGAGCAGTAATTATGGGAAGCCAAATATAAATTGCATTAATTGGAAAAAATGAAATCGAACTAAGAAAACTTTTTGTAGAAATGGAAAACACTGCCAGAAAGTTTGGACTACAGATAAACCAAGAAAAGACAAAATATATGATAGTGGGAAGGAAAAACAGTTTAAAGAAAAATAAAATAGGACATTTCAAAATAATAAATTACAAATTTGAAAGAGTGGAAAATTTTAATATTTAGGAGTTATACTTAATGAAGATAACAATAACCAAATAGGCTTGTAAGAAAGAATAAAAAATGCTAACAAAACATATTTAAGGTTACAAACAATTTTTAAAATAAAAACATATCAAAGAAACTAAAATTAAGACTACGAACACAATAATAGACAAAACGTTAACATATGCATCAGAAACTTGGACACTAACAAAGACAGATAGAAAGCAATTGAACATTTTTGACAGGAAAGTGTATAGAAGAATTTTAGGGCCCAGTATATGACAATGAAAAAGAAAATTGGAGGATATTAGCCAATAAAGAAATTTATGCAAGTGTTAAAAAACCTACTACAATAGAGACAATAAGGTCCAATAGATTACATTGGTTCGGGCATGTACAGAGAATGGAAGAAAGTAGAATTTGGGAACAACAAGACTGAGAGGCAGACCAAGAATTAGATGGCAAAATGAGGTGAGAGAGGATGGAAGAATAGTTGATGGAGAAGGGTGGCAAGAAGCTCCTGAGAACGGCAAGGAACCGTTGCATTCTGCACATGCCAATGGAATGAATGAATGAATGAAATATAAATTGCAGGGACCTTGTCATAAACCAATAGACTTCAATGGAAACATTCATGCATGATGATGATAATCATCATTTTCATAATACCAACTCCACCACAGTAGTGTTGACTTACTGGACATTTTGAAAACAGGCTCTTCAGGATATCCTTCTTGCCCTCGAACATGTGTGGCATGACAAATATCAGTAGTGACATCAGTTCTATGAGGTTGTTCTGCAGTGGTGTGCCTGTCAGCAGAATACGATGTTCAGCCTGAGTGCAAAAAAAAAGTATCGCAAACTACACATTACCATTATGTTACAAGCACACACAACATTATTCAAATCAGCGTTAAGTCTCAAGATATGAGAATCTAGTCATTAGACAAAATTCATACAGCAATGAGATGAGCAGCTCAATTACATCAGTGCTGCATACCTGATCTCAGGGATCATATTAGACCAGTTCTGTACTTCTCCTTATCTTCCTCTGTTCTGCAGCTAACATGCATCACTTGTGACTTGACATTCCCCACTTCTGGTCCAGGGAGAAAGAATAAACTTTTGTGATGTGCTAGACAGTCCTGTGGAGAATGAGCTGAAGAGATGTATGATGCATGTTAACTGCACTACTCAAACTGCCTTCTGTTTGGTTTCACATCCTGGACCCACTGCCAGGAAACCAACATAATCATGCTGACACCTTATATACTTTTGGGTTATGGTACTCTTCTCTACTCAACTGGTATGGTTGTCCATGGTTTGTTTGCCATCATGTCAAGAAATGCAACAAACTGAAGTTACATGTCACGTGCTATAAGATTTCCCATGTATATGTCACAGCCTGGTTTGTTGTAGTTACTTCATTTCCTTAATACCCATTCATCCATCATGCTGTTACGAATACCGCTGATATTAATTTGGTTTCACTTGTGCCCCAGTATACCAAACATGCAAAGCAAAGGCTTGATCACTCTGAACCCAAATTTCTCTTTTACATAAGTTACTGTGTGACCTCACTCATTGTTCATTAAGATACCCCTTGCCTTGCTCCCATTCCCTTCAAAGAATGACTGCCATGCTGTAGCTGTATGCAGCAAACTACAAAGAGTATATGTTATTACTGGGCCACCCACCACAGAGCAGATGTTGATGCACAATGACCAAGCTTGGAAATGTTAAGTCTAGCAATAAAGAATACTCTGAGAACCTTAATACTCATATACCAACAGTAGCCTGACAACAAACTATGCAAGACCCAAATGTGAAATTAAATCTAGGATTGGCAAAAGTGGCATTCAACAAGAAGAAGACTATTTTCACCAGCAGAGTGTACTTAAATTTAAAGAAGGAACTAGTAAAATGCTACATTTGGAGCATACCTTTTTCTGGTGCTGAAATTTGGAAACTTAATAAAATAGATCAAATATAGCTTCAAAATTTTGAAGTGTGGTGCTGGAGAAAGATATAAAAGATCAGCTGAAACAATCATGTGAAAAAATGAAGAAGTATTACAAAGGGTCAAGAAGAAAGGAACATTCTACATACAGTAAAAACAATGGAAGGCTAACTAGAGTGGTCACATCCTGCATAGGAACTACCTTCTAAAACACATTATTGAAGGAAAGATAGAAGAGATGGGAAGGAGGTGCAGAAGACTTATGTAGCTATTGGCTGACCTTAAGGAAGAGAAAAGACACTGGAACTTGAAAGAAGAAGCACTAGATTGCACTCTATGGGGAACTTGCTTTTAAAGAATCTTGAATGGAGATTAGCAGATGGTTCTTAACTTCAGAAGATAAGAGATGTGATATGCAGGATGATGATTACATAACAGGAAGCTGGGGTTATACAAGGTGATTAAAAAGTCATGCAACCAGAAGCTTGATATTTAGTACTAGCTAGGAATGAGTGTGACAAAGTTGAAATGGGGATGAATATGTTAGTATGACTGCTGAAGCTGTGGAAGAGCAAGCACAGGTCACATGACCTGACACCATCTCAACAGTGGTTTTAAAACTGTGTGTCTACAGACATGTCTTCTTCACAACTAGCTCCAAAATCTCTGGATATCTCAGCTCCAGACTTTTTTTTTTGTGGGGTTATTTTAACCCTTTAACACCAAATTAAATCCCTCCGTGCAATGGCTGCCTGCCGAGATTTTTACCCGGGGATTTTAATTTTTAATCTTTACTCCCAGGAAAAAAAAAAAAAGGCATATCTCATAGGCTTTTCCTTCAAATTCAAGGAAATAAAATTTTGCACTCTTTTATGAATTGGTAAATTTGGGAAAAATGCTCACCCATTTTTATAATAAATTTAGGCCTGAGAATGGCATGCATTATATAAAATGTGGTGTAATAGTTCATTACTCACATAATTCTGGTTGCTGCAGAAGGTCTGTGGCACCTTGGATCACTGTTTTATCATGACACACAGTATTCACAAAGAGGGTAATTTACAAATTTATTCTATAATACTATACTATAATAAGGAAGTAAAATGGCTAAAGATAAAGGTGAGGAAAGTGTACAATAAGAGAAAATTTGGGCAGCCTTACCAAGTGGAAGTGAAACGTTTATCCAAGGAATTACTGGTAGCCAAGAAGAAGGCTTAGGAAACATATTTACGTTCGGTCTTACAAGACAAAGGTAGATGCTGGACAGAGTTCTATAAGAATGTTAAACGATGCAAAGGAAATAGAGAAGGACAAAAATGGCAAGCTCATAACAGATCCAATAAAAAAGGCCAACTCCCTAAACTCTTATTATGCATCTCTATTCAGTTGCAAACGTAATAATCCGCAAATTCAATCAGCAGAATCAGGTAAACCCTTCGCCCTTAGTATTAACATTACAAGGAAGCAATTATCAGCAATCAGAAAAAAGAAATCCATCAGACCAGATGGCACTCCTGGGGAATTTTAAAGTTAGGCGGGGAAGCCATGATTCCATACCCCGCGAGATTGCTGGATATTATGATGAATAATAATGCTACTCCAGGTGACTGGAAAAAAAGCTATAGTGGTTCCCATTTACAAAGGGGAGATCGATCAGTAGTTGGAAACTATAGACTGGTCAGCTTAATCTCAGTGGTCTGTAAATAAATGGGGCATGTTATAGCAGGGTACCTAAGAGAAGTCTGGGAAATGAGTGGGTGTTTATATGAGGGTCAGTATGGTTTTAGACCAGGGTACTCATGCAAAAGTCAATTAATTATGATTTGTCAGCATATCATGGATTCACTAGATGAGGGAGTCAGGACAGGCGCGAAAATAATAGATTTTTCAAAGGCATTCAATTGAGTTACACATGATAGGCTGCTAACGAAAATCATGGTAAACGGAGTGGATTTGAGGGTAGTAGTAGGAGTAAAGGAATTTCTCTTAGGATGTTCACAGAGAGATAGATAACACAGGCAATTATCTGAGGAAGTCAGAGTAACCTCAGGAGTGCTGCAAGCATGCGTATTAGGTCCTCTACTATTTCTCACTTAAGTTAATGATATTTGGAGAAACACTGAGTCTAATACATAGCATTTTGCAGATGATTGTATAATATACAGCAAAATAATGGACAGCAGTGACATCAATAAGTAACAGATGGACCTAAACAGATTAGGGGAATGTGTGGTAGAAAATTAAATGAAGATAAATCCTAGCCAAAGCAAAGCAGTAAGCTTTACAAAAGCTAGGGCGAAGGAACAAAAAAGGTATTATTTTGGAGATCAATTAGTCCTGGAGGCAAGTAGCTTTAAATATTTAGGAATAATTATATGCAGCGATCTAAACTGGGCAGATCATGTCAATTACACACTACAAAAGGCATGAAAGGCACTTCATTTCATAATATGTATGCTCAAAAAGGGAAATAAGAATACAAAATGTTTAGCTTATATGGCACTAGTGAGACTGATACTTGAGTATGGAGTGGTGTGTTGGGACCCATACAGAGAAGGTCTGGTAAGCGCTTTATATCAGGTGCAAAAGAGAACGGCTAAATTTGCAAATAATATAAATGAGTCAGGTTGGAAAACTTTTGGAACCATCTCCAGGAAGTCTCATATTTAACTGTTCAATTTTCAGTACAACAACTGGCTTTAAACACTCTCCAAACGTGTTGGTAAAATGCAGCCTTCTCACTGATGCACTATTTTTCAAGATTTCGCCAAGATCATTTGTAATGAATAATAGTTAAAATCCCATTGTCACATAACACTTCACTTTGATGTGGTGTTTTCAAAGTAACTAAAACATTCACTGTGATGTGGCATGTCAGCCGACAGTTAAATGGTCATAAATGATAAAACACATTCAATACTTTTATGTTGTTTATGTAGTAACAGGTAACATGATGAATGTAGGCTTGGTTATGTCAGTTGTTTAGCACTGCAAATCGTAGAATATACATCCACAGTTGGATGTCATCTGTTAAGAGGACAGACACTATTGTATGGTTGGCTTGTTCTGATTATGTCCTGTGTGATTTGATCGGGTACGTCCTTTGTTTTTATGGATCTATTTGGAATAAAGTTCTGAAGACGGCATTTTGTTCTATGGTATTTTGATAACTGAGTTTGTAATTCTTCACTGTTCTGCCATCACTCATCAATACCTCATACCTGTGGTGGCCAAGCATTTAAAAGAATGAAATACACAGTACAAGCAGTGTACTTCCTACAAATGGTTACATTTGTACTCACATTAATTCTTGCAAGATTGTCATATCTCACAGTGGCCATGTTCTTCAGCATGTGCGCTTCATCCAGAACCACATACTGCATACGCAGAATCCTGAACATCTTTCGTTCTTCTGGAGAACTACCCACTATGCTGTACCTGCATCCAAAAGAAGGATTACCATATTCCCAGTTTAACAGGCTGTGGTGAAGCAATTCTTGGGTTGTGAACTTGATCATGTATAGTTAATGCATACATTTTTATTTCCTCAGTGTTTTGGAAGGATACATAAAGTATAAGCTATCAGGTGACACAATATAGTAAATGCAGGTAAATTTAATATATTCAGTGCCAAAAATTAATGTTAATTTCCTTTATTATGAGAGCCTTTAACATTCCCATAGTGATGTAAGTTGCCTTACTGCACCTCTCCTTATAACATGAACAGGATCTACAGTAGCTATATGTTATCTTGGTGAGAGTTTGAGAATCCCACTTACATATTCTCATGGAGGCCAAAAGTTGAGGAGTCTTAACAGTAGAGGAAAACACAGAAACTGTGAATGAAAGTAATTCTTATACAAATTGTACATTTTATACCAAAATTGAGTCTACCAGAATTATTATCAAATGACAATGAAGATGAGATGAATGGGGCATGTGTCATGTTTGGGAGAGAGATGAGGTGCAGGTGCATTTTGCATTCCAAAACTGACTACCTGGAAAATAGTATAACACCTCACGTTATGCAGATTATCATTGACCAAAAAGCAACTTACAAAACAGTTGAATAATTAAGTCTTCCAGTATGTTATGCCACATAACGTAGTTGTTAACTGACATTTCAAGGGCTATAGTGCCTTCATGTTTTGGGCCAAGCAGCCAAAGCACATCTAAAAATCAGACGCAAAGCTTTGATGCAATAAATAGCAGCAATCCATAACAATTAGATACCCGAACAGTACATAAACCCAAAGTGGAGCAGTACAAAAACATATTCAACACTCCAGTATTTTGTAAATTTGCAGCAAGAAACATACTTCAGATTTCTTCACTTGAACAGCACCACTGCAGATACCAACACTAACTGTCTACACATAACACAAGTTATACTATATATGTGCATAAAAAAATACACATATACTATATGCATTGAAAAGAGTTTTCTCATTACCAGTGCAGGCTGGCATGCATAGGGTGGTTGCATGTTCAAGTGCACAGTTCAGGAAACATTCCAAAGTACTGGATAATAGTACATATGACATATAAGAGTGTATGAGGCTACACTTGGAACATGCAGATTTTGCATACTTCATGGAGTTACTTCAGAACCTGAAGGTTGTTACACATTGTCCCACTCCACTACTGCCTACTAGACATAATGTAAAACTTTCATTCTTTTTCCTTCTTTTCTGAAACTTTCACAGCATGATTTTGTTTCAGACGGCACAAAACCTTATGCCCAGGCCTTAAACCATGGCACTTAAAATGAAGTCTGGATTCAGAAGCTTGGGAGTGAATTTGTTAATGTTGTCCCTTTATCTAAGCACCACTTCATACAGCAGGGCACCATAGTGAAGTAAATGGTCAGTCTGAATCTCCTGCCCTAGGCACAGTGGTGAGGATGGGAAAGAAAAATCTCTCTCCTTACCAGTAAACAAACCTGTTTTCCAGCCTCCAATGTTAGTTTACTGAATATTAAATTATGACTCACAGTAATATCTGGTTTCAATGTATTTTGACAAACAAACACAGAGATTTTTGTCTGTGTACCGAAGATACCTGTTTCACTTACGAAAAACATCCCACACAAAATTTATAGACAGAGTAGTAGTCCATCAACTCACCATACTGAACATTTGTAGATACACTGCACCAGTAGCAATAAAAATGTTTCTCATTGATTTTTTCCAATCTGCCACACATCAAAATCCATATCTGTACAATGATATGACTTTAACTGTGTACTCACGTTGTAAGGATAATGTCAACACCCTCAAGACCACCCTTCATCCAACTAATACGCATGGCCTTGCGATCCTCTGGAGAGCCATAGTAACTTACAACTTGCAATGAGGGACACCATCTAGCAAACTCAATACTCCAATTCTCTGAAACATAATTACTTTCTCCTTATTCTAAACAGAGCTTCATATAATTAAAAATCACTTACAACAGGTTATTTTGTATAGTGTAAACAGCATATGTAACACCTTAAACTTATTTCCATAATACACACCACAAAATATTTTACTAAAGTTTACTGAAGAATGAAGTGTGAATTAAGAATTAACTTTCTATTTTCTATAAACTTGCTAATTTTCATTAATTACTTTTATACCTTCTTCGGTACTGTGAAGGTACATTTTCTTTGAAAAAATTAAGAGTTCTTTGTCACACACTTGTAACTTAGACCCTTTTTGGATAGAAGATTAGTTGGATTATTACCCACATCAAAAAACAGAAAGTGAAAATGTTTTACGAGTCTTCTCAAGCAGAAAAACCTCTTTACCAGTGATGAGGGAAGTGTTGACATAAAACGTGTCCTACGGCTAAGAAAGCCGCAACCTTATTATTGAATTTCATACTTAGTGCTAAACATTATTTTTTTATAAACAAAAAAACTTCTGATACCCACAGAAATTTCTGCATACAATGCAATAGGTTACAAATATGACAAATAAAGTTACACATGTCTAAGAACCATGCCATGAAGGCTCTTAAAGAAAATCAGTGTGTCCAATGTGAAGGCCACTGTAGGAAATATAACAGATGCTTGTTAATTTACTTAAAAACAAAACTAAAAGACTGAGAACATGACAGATTATAGGTAAAGGTAAAAGTTCACCCTAGAACAGACAATGAATTAGTGGTATTTCTCTACTCTTTCTTAACCTCAGCATTAGAGGGAGTGGGTGGTCAGTGCCATGCCCCAGCAGCTTTACCCTCAGAAATACAGGGACAAATATAATAGACTTACAACTAGAGGAGCAGATACAAGAATGGAAACTTTTATTTCACATTTAGTCCACACAAGGCGGCACAAGAGGAGGAGCAGGAATGCAGGAGTGCAAACAGCAGGTTACACCTATTATCACAACTTTCACTGCATATACTAGAATATAAGAAAGATTTTTTTTTAAATTCATCATCTAAAAATGAGAGGTAACCTTACAATCATGCACAAATCTAAACACTGTCTGTATAGGTATTTTCCAGTATACTGAAGATTAAGAACAGAGGTCATCTAATATGCAGCACCATATTACATTTCAGTAAGTATGGTGTACACATGACCATTCAGAAGATACACATCATACCCTTAACACATTTCACCCATCTCTGTGGTCATCGCCAGGAAGAATAACATTTTATCAACACACAATCTATGGTTACATGACCTGAAGAGTGTCTGTACATCACACATATAAAAATGTCATAATATACGTAGCTACTGATAACATTAATGTCCTGCCCTCTATGTAACTGATATTATTGATACACATTAAATGTTATACTGTGTAATACGTATCAAAACCTCAAGCGAGCGTAAGTTTTCTCTCTATCTTCATTTTTATGTTCCATATGTTGAACATAATGATTGTGGACTAGTCATTGTGTAGTGTACTGGTATACAGTCCACATCAAATAGTCCAACTGTATTATAGCACCATCATGATATACCAAATTGTTTGACCAGTAAGTGTGATTCAGCCTTAATCTCCATGACAGCCTCAAAACTGTGACACTGTAACTGGATTTGTGACGTTTGGAACAGCAGAAAGTCACAAGGGGCTAGTTGTTCGAGCAGGGGGATGAGGGACCACTGCCATATTGTTTTCAGTTAAAAACATAACAGATGAAGCTGAGTGGGATGACATGTCGTCAGAAAATGCACCAGTCCTGAGTGCACCACCTGTATGCAGGTCTTCTCCTGACACCAGCCCCCCCCCCCCACCTCCTCATATGCCTTAGGATCCCTATGTATAACTGTTGATTCACACATCAGCCTTGAGGAATGAACTCCTTGTGAAGAATCAACGTTAATAAAATGTACTTCTCCCGAGGATAACAATGAAGATGGTCTAAACATGCTGAAATGAATGTACTTCACAGGCACATACTGGTACATAGTGCACTGTACTTTTACAATGTTTTATTTCATGTTTTGTCATGCCACATGTTTTGCAGAATACTGTACAAATGTGCCTGCACAGATCTCTGTGAACTGTGTCTTAAATTATACAAATTAAAAACAAACAAAATATACTGTTTCAAGGAAGGCATCTCTAGTTGTCTTTATAATCAGTCTCCTACATGTGTTGCTCAGCTAGGCCATTATCTAGGAGCTTACAGAAGTAAAATAAGGAATGTATAAAAAACTAATGGTCCACATAATCGTAGTACACAGATATACATATAAAATGTAATAATAATTTGTAATTTGATTAAAAATAGAAACAGTTTTCTACTGCCTTTATTACATGAATTTTATTGCCAACAATCTTATGGATGAAATAGTGCTTTTGTTTAAAATGACTTTTTGGCTATTTTTGCTGCACACAGAACTACATAAGTAAACCTGAATATAAACAGTTTTATGAAAGTACATGTTACACATGCAGTCCTAGATAAAGATTGTATTTCCAAACATCTGAAAGGAATTGTGTTATTAAAATATGTAATAAAAATGTGCAACATTTTCAGTGAGGTCTAGAGTTGCTGTCTGTAAAGTGTGTATAAGTCTTTTACGAAAAAGCAGTATTCCATCCATAAGACTGTTGGCGGTAGGATCATTGTAAAAAGGCAACATATAACTTACATGTTTTTAATAAAATCACAAGTTATTTTTACCTCTTACACATATATATGTTTTACTGTTATATGAATTGTTAAATTTTTATACATTTCTTATTCCACTATTGAAAACTCTTTGATAATGGCCCAGCTGGGTGCAAACATGTTGGAGATTGTAATTTTCAGATGAGATGTCCCTGTTGTGTTCAATAATCAGTAGAATATATATAATTGCACAGTCTAACACAACATTTTATTAAGTTATTGCAATTAAAGATTATTAAATCATTTTTAACAGCAACATGTTTTGGCTCCTCTTATAGAGCCATCTTCAGGCTAAGCCCTAAAAAGTTTTAAATACAATTAGCAATGCTTTATAGAGTATGAGATCTTGTATTACATGTTATTAATATATATTATGAACAAATCACAAAAGAAGACTGGAATCAACACTCTACTCTCAAAATACCCTACATATCCAAATTAAATACATCAAACAGTGAGTGTGCATATCTACATCACTATAAAATTCAAGCGACATACAATCAAGTTATTAGGAAAACAAAAACACAGATAACATCTTCATAGAACTATAAAATTTGTATGCTTTCTACGCAAAAAACGTAGATACAGATGTGACAAGATATGAAAAACGCACTCATCATGCATGCACCAAACACATGCAAATTCATCATAGTTTCATCCAGCGACCCCACAGTGAAATATTACTACATTTCCACGCAAAAGTTTTGACTGAGGCTTATGGTGAAGATTGCATGTCTCGTGCATGTGTGTTTGAATGGCACAAACGATTTTCGGAAAGCAGAGAAAGCTTGAAAGATGATGACCATCCAGGCCGTCCATGCACAGCTGTTACTGATGACAACATTGAAAATGTGTGAGATGTGATTTGAAAAGACCGAAGGTTGGGTGTTCAAGCAGCAGCTGAGGAAGTTAATTTGGACAGGGAAAGTGTTTGATGAATTCTATTGGAGGAACTGAACATGAGAAAGGTTTGTGCAAATATGGTTCCAGAAGTGCTGTCAGATGAACAAAAAGGACGTTGCAAGGAATTGTGTTTGGACCTTTTGCAATGCATTGAGAATGAACCAGATATGTTGAACTCGATAATTACTTGTGATGAAACTTGGATATTTACGTATGATCTGGAAACCAGGTGACACTCAATGCAGTGAAACTGAACATCATCTCCAAGACAAAAAAAAGCATGCACGAGTTCTTCGAAGTTCAAGGCCATGTTGTTTTCTTTGATATCCAGGATGGGTACTCAGTGGCCAGATGGTAAATCAGCAGTATTACATTGAAGTCTTGATGAAATTGCGTGAACGTGTGAGAAGGAAACGACCGGAATTATGGAGAAACAGGTGGATTTTGCATCAGGACAACATGCCAGCCCACAACGCATTGTCTGTGAAGCAATTTTTAGCTAATAAAAACATCACTGTGCTTGAGTACCCACCCTACTTGCCAGACCCCACTCCCTGCGACTTCTACCTCTTCCCAAAGATCAAATCAGTGCTCAAAGTTTTTTTGTGTTGGTAGAAAATGTGAAAGCAAAAACGGTGGAGATCCTCAACAGCCTTACAGAACATGACCTGCGGAATTCCTTTGAACATGGGCAGCATCGTATGCAGCTGTGTGTCAACCCAGAAGGGAACTATTTTGAAGCAATCATAGTTGATTTCCTGAATTTGTTAAACAGAAAGAGTTACAGGCACAGTCTCATTTTTTTTTGTGTCAGACTACGTATTTTGTTGGTTTTTAATTTGTATATTGAATAGGTAAATATACGGTAACATGCAACACTACAAGATGTATCTCAAGAGTCTCTAGTGTCACTACATGAAAATGGACTTAAGACACTGTCCTTAATCTTATAAATCAATCACACAATGTCTTATAGCAGCTGTGGTATTAACTGGTCCATAGAAATACTGATGACAGCAGCTCCAACTAGAAAACAGATGTAGTAGGTTTTAATCTAGACACTGAACTGAAACTTTTTGAGATCATTGTTCCAACCAGTATACAATACAACTGCACTTTAAATATTCTCTATGTAATGCAAGATTACAATTATCAAGACCATTTACAGACACCCTATAATTTGGATGACCTCTACAGGATAAGAGTGATATACTGTGTTGTAAAACAATGAAAGGATGATAGTATGAGCCTTAAAAAATTAAATTTCCAGTTACATACAGGGCATATTACTATAGTAACTAGACCACAGGTTGGACACGAGGTATCATAGTTTCATTGCAGGCAGGGGCAAGATTTTTTCATCTCCTGAAGCATTCAGGCAGGCTACAGGGCCCACCCAGTCTATTTGACGGGTAACAAATGCTGTTTCCATCGGGGTAACACATCTAGGACATAAAAACTAACCATTCACCTCATCTAGTACTGAGGGTAAGAATGAATGGAACTATACCTCCATTCATTCCACATGCATTCATGGTGTGCAGAGAGACAACTTTACCTTTACACAAAAGAACAAAGCTTCTTTACATTTTGATGGTAACAGTAACAATCTTAATTACTTGTTATATTAAAAAATAAATAAATGCATGCCAAAAGAAGAGGTATAATTCACTTACCAAGTGTAGAAGACGGAACCACCACAAGATGAGGTCCATCACCCTGCATGCCTGTCTCTTTCAAATGTGCCAGGAATGCTATGACTTGCACAGTCTTTCCCAGGCCCATCTCATCAGCTAGAATGCCATTCAGCCCCTGGTCATGCATAACCAAGAGCCAGTTGAGTCCCACCATTTGGTACCCTGTGAGTGCAAGGCTGCAATCAATAAATTCCCTTATCAGTGGAAGTTTGAAGTAATCATATATTACTCATTATGTCTGTGGTCTTCTGGGCTCTGACATCATACAGGCTTATTGGTGAATACCAGTGTTTCAGGGGCACATGCTGCCTCCCTCTTCAGGATAAAAGTGACTTGGGTATGTATGTAGTAATTACATAGTCAAGTTGCAATGCATGTCTGTAGGGGGGAGGGGGGGTAAGGAGGTACACAATGATCTGAGTGAACTGGAATGGTGTAGAAGAAATGTGATGATAAAATAACAGCCCTTTTTTAGGGATATGGCCAAAGAAACTCAAGACAAATAGCTGGCATCTTGGTGTAAAAAGCCACTGAGCATGACCTCATAGAAGCATGGGAGACATCTGTGGCATATGATGGACTTCTGACACTGTCAGAGAGCTACTACAGATTATATACAACAACTTTCCATGAACTAGTTGTGTCCTATAGTGACTTCAGGAAGGTGTGCACACGTTTACTTAACATATATATTTGAACACAGAGATTAACCTCTTAAAGACGAAGCGCAGACTACTTTATTTAAAGACCCAGTTCGTACCACACAGGAAACACTTTGCATCTCAGTTAAAAAAACCAATCAGTCTAGGTTACATAGAGCAGAAGTCGCTGTTTGTTCCCAGATAAATACAAAACAAATACATACAGTATGGGCAGAATGTATAATTCTTAATTGTTAAACCTGATGGTGCACATAAGCGGTAGGCTTTAAAAGGTTAATTATTAAAATAAATGAAAACTGTTTATAAAATGTAAACAACATATAACATACTGGAAACCAAACATGTCACTGCCAAGGGAACAAATGCCTCTATCATGCACATTATCAGAAACCAAACATAACTGCAATGGGAATAAATGGCTCCCTCATTACACATCAGAAGCATGTCACTGTGGAAACAATTGCCTCCCTCATCACACATCAGTAACTGAACAATATGCCACTGCAATTGGAACAAACACTGTGCCATCAAACATCAGAAGTTGAACAATATACCAACACAACTGAAGCAAACACCCCTGTCATCACACACCAGAAATTGAACAATATGCCATTGCAATTTCAACAAACACCCCTGTCATCACACATCACAAACTAAAGAATATGCCATTGTAATTAGAACCAACACCCCTGTCATCACACAACAGAAGCTGAACAATATGCCATTGTAATTAGAACCAACACCCCTGTCATCACACAACAGAAGCTGAACAATATGCCATTGTAACTGGAACAAACACTCTGCTATCAAACATCAGAAGCTGAACAATATACCATTTCAATTGAAACAACATCCCAGTCATCACACATCAGAAACTGAACTACATGTCTGTGATATGTAAAGTAATGCCCCTGTCAACACCCACCATAAACCAACCACAGCTGTTTTAACCCATCTGAACAGAGACAACACTCTTTCCTGAGGGTGCTAGTGTATGTTTCCAATAGTACTTGTTTTCATGTGGGGTAAGCACAAAAAAAAAAAGTAAGCCTTCCATACAATGGATACCGGGTCTTTCCCGGGGGTAAAGAGCGGCCGGGGCGTGACGCTGACCCCTCACCCCCTTCTAGTGCCATGGTCAAGAAAGAGTACAGCTATACCTCTACTCCCCCTATGGGCCATACCACCTGTACAGAGCCTCAGTGCCTGTACAAGGATGCACTTTACCTTTTTTTTACCTTAAGCACAAAGCAAGACATTGCTCTATGTACAGTCTCTTCAACCACAGCAGCCTAAGTCACTTCAAAATAGATGTTTGTAAAGCAGCCACATGTATCTGTTCATCAATCAAGTAACATAAAGTTACAAACAAATTAAAAAATATTCACCATTCACCTGTCTCTTTTTGTATATAAGTCTAAATCTTGAAAACTGGTGGCATTCTGTCTATACCAGATGAAGAGTACATAAATGTAATAAGAAAAATGGATAGTTATTCAGTTTATCAAGAAATACTCTGCTTGTATGGAATCTGAAGGCTTATCATCATACTTAAAAAGCTTGTCAAATCTGATTAACTCTGGGCCAGGTGAATGCAGTCCACATTTATATATCATATTTAAACAAAATTCAGTACTAGTACAATCCATGTCCAGTTTTACAGAGTGGTCTTTTCTCTTTAGGCTTTCCAGTCAAAGTGTTACTTTTTTTTTAATTTTTTGCCATGCTTACTATAAGGCCCACTGGCCATATTCCTTAATATAATCACCCTAACAATATGAGATGCAGAATGCAAAATGTGACATGATTCATGTAATTTCCTTCATCCTCCTATTAGTTTTCTCTTTCTTCGGCCAAAGCGCTCTCCATAATATTTTATTTTTGAACATCCTCAATTTATGTTCTTCCCTTAAAATAAAAGAAGTTTCTCATCCATATACAACAGGTAAAATTTTGGTCAGGTGTACATATTATTTTTATGACTTTAGAGAGTATGCAGGGAATTTTCACCCTACAATCAGATATTTTTAACTTAAAACTAATAAGTAATGAAACTCTGGGCTCAGGTCTTCTGGGATGTGATGCTGCATCACTGGGACAGTGTTTCCTGATGTTTCAAATGAACACAGGGCTTTCTTTTTCAGCCAAGAAGGTGCTACATTCCTTCAAAACATTAGGAAATACTACTGGTGACACAGTCATCACATCCCAGAACATCAGAACCCTCAACAAAGTCTCTGTGGAAATCTCAAAACTCTCGAAGTAACAAAATTACTTATTCATCTGCATTTTTTGAAACTCCCCCAGTTAAAACTTTCTTCACCTTCATGTTGTCTGTCTGTTAATCAAGGTGAAGAAGTCCACTACTATTAAAGCAGTGAGCAGCCATGAAATAGGTTCTATAACTTCTAACAACAGGATGACTGCAAACAGGGCACACTGTTCATGAATAATTGATGAGTCAACATATAACAAATGTCCATTTGGCAGCAGGGATGACCAATGAGGCTTGTGAGCATGACTTGCTCCTTCCCAGTGAAGCTGACCAAAGGCCACCACACATCAGTGGATTATTTCACAATTCACAAACTGTTCTGTTGACTGGGCGAGCAATACTGCACATGCTCAAAGCCTGGACCTTCTGTGCAAGGCATCCAACAATGCCTTATACATTTACGACATATGGCAACAAATTGCCATTACAATGGACTTGCCCACAGCTGAAGACTATGAAGCGCAGTTAGAATCTGCTAAAAGATGGCACTGAGGTGATAGCCACATAATAAAAACAGAGTTCAGCCATTTGAACAGTGTTACAACTGTGGACACAGTACGAGAAAACCAGGACTTCTAACACAAATGCATGCCTAATGAATGGACGATGCACTACCACAATGTGAGATGGCTCGTTATGTCATCTATACAAAGTTACTACTAGATTCTGTTTTCCACACATGCATATGCTTGTGGAAAATTCATTTATACTGAGTTTAATATTCCCTTATCAGACAGCAGACCAACACATAAATAATGGTATAAAGAAAGCTGATGTTCATCATGCTCGAATTATAAAAAATACACACACACACAAAACTTTTAGTACATATTCCCTCAGTATTTTGTCCTGGAAGTAATTATTTTCTATTCTAATAAACCTGAAATTTCAATGTTAATATTACAACATGTGGAATACATGCCACACCAGGATATTTGTAGTTCGTAGTGTGCTGCTGTTGAAGAATTAAGCTTTCTGGGATGTTATAATGTGTTTAGATACAGCTCTTTGGGTGAGGGGAATATATACACAAACACACACACACAGGTGATCAGTAACCTTTTGTTAATAACTGTTTTTGTATGTACAACTTCCATTTTTGTTCTTGTTTTCTTCTGTTTCAGATATAGAGGGTCATAAAAAATGATGGACCTAGTTCTGACAAGTAATAATTTTGAGAAGAGAAAAAGAGTTGGGATTTGCTGCAGCATGTTCACCAACTCCAAGCTCTTTTAAACAAGCACACATACATCTACTTTCACATACTCCATGCACATGAACAATACGCTTCCAGCGGCAGTAAGCACTGCTACTGCTACAGTTAGTATAATGGTTAGGATGCAAGAGAATCACAGTGTATCAATTGGTTGGCCAAAAGCAAACCCACTGTAACAGTGCAGCATAATTTCCATCATACACATGTAAGGAATCCTGTCAGCAAAGTGATTCGACCCTCATGTAATCATTTTAAGAAACATAAAAGTGTACAAAACAGCAAATCACCTGGATGTCTGCACTTATCAGAAGATGATGATGAACACCTAAGGCTCCTGTGTCATCCCAGTCAAAATAAGTCTACTGTTCATCTGAGATTGCAGCTAGCTATATATAAAATGACAATCCAAAATTTCTTGCATATAAGGCTCAGAGAGCATGCTTTTCAAATTTTGTCATAATGCATGATCATGTTACAGGCACTTTCTGTTGCGTTGAAAACCTGCTATGGCAAACACTGACCTGGATATGCCGCAAGTGTTTGTCTTAGCATAAACTGATGGCACTAAAGAATAAGATAAAATTTTGTTTCAACAAGGCAGTGCTACAACCCACTTCAGTCATGAGGAACAAAAAATGCCTATAACATGAGATTTCCTAATCAGTAGATTTGAAGAGACAGGCCAATTTCATGGTGCCCATGATGTCCAGACCTCTCACCACCAAATTTTTTGTATGGGGATTTGTAAAAAATTTTCATTCACATACACACACACACACACACA
>Ga0123357_10002872_pt1 | contig 19424 bp, 11 predicted proteins | sample TergutEmb28metaG_FD_89873 | JGI IMG/M metagenome (GOLD analysis project Ga0123357, IMG submission 89873) | Embiratermes neotenicus P4 segment gut microbial communities from Petit-Saut dam, French Guiana - Emb289 P4 | ecosystem: Host-associated > Arthropoda: Insects > Digestive system > Gut ...
TGCCCTGAAGATCTACTCGCTTGTTTGATCACATAACTCACATTAACCCTAGTGTTCTAGAAGAGCTTCCGCATTACAAGCCTATCTGTCTGCATGACAATCTACAAATTTGGCAGGGGAGGTCTACAAAAAATACGGACACAGCAAATTGTGCCTTTAAGAACAGTAAATCTTATTCTCTTGTTGTACACATTTCCCTTCTAACAGATTCAACTCTACATTATTATTATTATTATTATTATTATTATTAATTACCTTTATGCAGGGCACTTATATTTACTTGCCTGAAACAAGCCACGTTTCTAGGGTATATAGTGTTGCAGCCCTTCTGTAGTTACAATTTATGGTATATCTGTGTTATTTCCTTTCTTAAATGTTTTGTATTTTACATTGGTACTTTCTGTAGTGTGTGAGCAGTGCTCGGTGTTGGTTTCTTCTGCAGTTCCTCGACATTGTGATTTCCCTTTATGTTGCTTAGGTGCTGTATGAATGATTTGGAGACGGTTTCAGTTGTTTTTATTATTATTTATTATTGTTATTAATGGTATTATTGGTATTATTTTCGTTTTTACATTCCACATGCGCTGTATTTCTCTTGTAATTTCTTTGTGTTATAGAATCTTCTCGGCTTCTTTCTTGATCACATTTGTCTCCTGAAATTGCAACATCTCCTAACATGCATGCTCCTTTTTCCTTATCACAGATTGTGATGTCCGGTTCAGTGTTAGGAACGGCTGTCAGTTTGCACTTATTATTATATCTCCACGGAGCCGAGTCCTTCCTGAGCAGCTAACAGGTCCTCAGCTGTACAAGAAGTTCCCAGCATTTTATGGAAAACGGAGTTTCATTACCGCAATCACAATAGCCTGCCACCTGTCCCTATCCTGAGCCAGATCAATCCAGGCCATGACCCCCATCTCACTTCTTGAACAACCATTTTAATATTATACTCATATCTATGCCTAGATGTTTCAAGTAGTCTCTTCCTTATAGGATTCCCCATCAAAACGTTACATGCATCTCTGCTCTGCCCCATACGTGTCACATGCCTTTATCATGTCACTCTTCTTGATTTGATCATCCGAATAATACATGGTGAGGAGTACAGCATAAAGCTGTTCATTATGAGGCCTTCTCCACTACCCTGTTACTTACTCCCTCTTAGGCCCGAATATCTTCCTCAGCGCCCTATTCTCGAACACCTTCGCCCTATATTCCTCCCTCAGCGTGACGGAACACACCCATACAATCAACAGGCAAAATTATAGTTCCAAATTATTATTATTATTATTATTATTACCACTACTTTATTTCTGTGAAGAACGTGTCACTGAAGCATACATTCTGTGCACGGGAGCCGGGTTAGTGTATGTGGTATGGTGACTACGTCACGGGCAGAACCATCTACACAGAGGTAACGAGGAAATATTAAGTCTTCTCCAGATAAAATTCTGACAATACACCACGACCACTTTCATACCCCTAGGAAATCAACATTCAGTCATCTTTCCTTCCACGTTCAATAGACAGAGGCAAGAAAGTGTAATTAATTAAATTACATAAATAAAAGCAAGGGGCCACCAAACTGACACATTAAATATCTACTAATTTAGTCACATAATTCCCCAATAAAACAGTCGCTGCGATTTGCATTACGTCACGAGGCTATAGGGAAGTGGGAGTAAACTCTGTGCATATTTGACTTGGGCAGTAAATGGACTAAAGTGACTAGATTTACGGTCCGGCCGCTCTATCACTCAGAAGTATTGATTACGCATTACATAGGAATACCGGTGAAAGCAGAGTCGGTCTGCAAATGACACTGCTCCGAATCGAACCCGGTCTTTTCAGCCCGTAACCCGTAAAACTACTACTAACCAAACTACCTTGCCTCGTCTATATTGCTTCAACGATAGAACCTACAAATTTTTAAAGCACAGCTCTATGACAGACACACACGTGTCCAGTCCACAAACTGATGTGATATATACGAAGGACACGTAATTTGCTTGTTGTATGCAGGGGTCCCAGCTACCCCCAGCCTCCCTTCAATATACCTCTCTCACTGCAGAGAGCAACACCCTTCCAACCTGAGCAACACATGCCAATTATTCTTCATAACTAACCCTCCCCCACTCAAAAAAATATGGGCCCATCCGTGGTGTACCAAATTGCCTAATCCCGCTCCGCTGTTACACGCCATTATACTTCTGACCCGATTTCAGAAATTTAAAGCTTCGGGTAACCCTCAGGCCGTTGGCTCGCATTTATAACCTTGCTGAGTGTATTACTGTTGTCTGCACGAACGGTGATTATACGACAAAATGGGATCATCGAGGTCCAGAGACGTTTCATGCAAAACCTACTTGTAACGGAACTCCAATGACCCAGAAAATTTATTGCTATTCAGACACCTTCTCGTGAAGGCAGGCATTTATCGCTATAAACACTGCATAACAAGTATGTCCGTTTATGGACCAAATCACAATACAGAATTTCGTGTTACAATTGCGCACTATAGCCACGACAAATGAGGTGGGAGCAAACGCATTACACAAGGCGCTGGTGTCGTTCTCGCCTCACAAGTTGGTGACTCTCCCTCCTCCCCCTCCCCCATGTTTTTCTTACAGATTGTACGAAATTCATATCGTACACACCAAATTTCTTAAAGGTCGGTGAGTTCTTTGAAAAGCTGAATTGCAGGGCATCCAGACATGCTGACCTCATAAGCTTCCATAGTAATCCTCCAACACCCGCTGCCTCCTCTTACGTCTTCTGCCCGCAGCCCCGTTATATAGCGCCAAGCGCGCTAATTCGTAAGCACAGTGCCGAATGTCTTCGGGTTGTTCAGCTTCCATGATCTTAAGCTCACGCTTGACGACCTTGTTAACATTCGGAAGGAACGTTCCCGTGAAGCAGCTGGAAAACCTAAGAATAGGCAATGAAGAGGACCGTGAGGGTTGTGCAGATTGCTGAGAGGTCAGAACCGTCGACACGGTTCAGTAGTTGACTTAGAGGTCAGCACCGCAGTGTGCTATTGCCGTCATAGCTACTTAGCACGTGTCAGTGTTAGCGTCACTCAGTAGCAATAAGACAATTCTGAGATCAGCAAGTGGAGAGATAGACTAGTGTTTGCTATTTTGCCAGAATTAATAATGATTAGTAACCAGGAAACAGGAGACCGTGTTAAGTAACCTTGCTTATATTACTAATTGAACAATTTAAATTATGAAGGAACAAACAGCAGCTGTGAAGGAGTGACGGACGTTATGAAACAACTACGTACCAGTGACCAGGAGCCTGAGGTAAATGGTCTATGCTTTCAGTTCGTGCTACACACAACCGTGCTGCAGCTGACAGTCGCGCTCTCCGTGACATAACTCACGCCACAAGATACTCGTAAAACTCGTCCGGTGTAACGAGCACAGTAACAACATGGCTCCGAGGTGCACATTCTGACAGGGGCAAGAATTCTTTCATGTTTATATTGGCGCTTTATCACCACACATCATCATGAACGTCCCATTTTAGACATTATGAAACAACAGGGGAACAATAGCATACACTCACCATGTAGTTCAGTTACATATGAGCAAATGTAACTCCCTGTTCAAGGTACCGGGTTCGAATGCTATAAATAAAATAACACACAGGACACAGTTATACCAAGGAAAAAAAAGAAGATAAACTGCTTTGTTTAACTGTCACCCGCTCTCTTCTGCAAACAGTAGCGGTCACACGAAATTACAACGGTTTCTGTATTTTATGGTGCCCATGTTCATGACGGCAACCCGAAGGGCAATTGAAAACACATACGAACAGTAGTGATCAAAATTTTTTGTTATAATGTACCCTAAAAAATTTTTTTGTGTACTGAGATTTCTTCGACCCTAAACGCCCCACACCCCTACTTCATGGAGACACTATTGCCACTCTTGGGTAAGAAATGTGCCCTGTGAAATTATTCATCCCAAGAAGGCTCACAGGGGCAATGGTAGCCAAGTTCATATGGTTCTTAACCCCGCTCCCCGCACATACTGTACTGGCGAATTAGTGGGCGTGGTGGGGGAAAGAAACATTCGCCTCTACCGGGAAACGAACCCCAGTCACCCATCGTTCACTCAGATCACATCAAGTCATTCCGCAACCAGCCTGTACGTCAATAACCACAAACACCATTAACAAAGCACGTCAACGGGGCGTTATGTTTATGCAGCTAAAGCAATACATCAACAAGAAGACTCGCGCGACAAGTGGAAAGCTCGGTTCATAATGTGACGTCAGCGTGACGGAACTGTGAACGCCGTAAGCCAGTCTCTGCACTGATTACTCTGAACTCTTAAACAGTACCGCTAAAGGTCTGCACGCAGGTATTGTACTGCTCTTGTAATTTCTTTACAGTCTGATGCTGTAAGTAAAAAAAAAGACATGCAGTGTACGTATAACGCAAAACTGAGGCGCGTTCGTGCCATTATTCTTCCAGTGAAAAAGCAATAACTATTGCTTATTCTGATTGTGTGTTTATAAACTTAGATATCCAGCAAGGATTAAGCATACGCCACATTGTCATCTGTGGCCTGCCCGGCCGTACAATATTTTTCTACACTGTCGTATAAACGGCGCGATTTTAATTAATAAAACTTTATTGAACATAAAATGTGTGTTTCGATTTTCTCTATAACTTTTGTCTGAAACATTTCTCATTCTAAGAAGAATTAAGCGAGATACGATCAAAAATGTGCACTAGTCTTCATGTAAGGTACCCGTTTCTCCTGTCAGATTTTAATGACACTGAATTTCCTCACAGATTTCCGAAAAATGCTCAAATATTAAATCTCATTAAAATCCACCAGGTGTGAGCCGAGTTGTTCCATACGGACGGACAGACGGACATGGCGAAGCTGACAGACGTTTTCACAGTTTTGAGAAAAGCGACTAAAAATGTGGCATAAAACGATCGTCACGGGGACTCCATCGGTGGCTAATAAAAAGCCCAAAATTTTGGCGTTGTCTGCGTTTACCCTGTAGACATCCTGGCTGGATGGCATCTGAATTCTTGGCCTACCTATGTCTGATGGCAAACGACACAGGAACTGCTTTCTCTTATGCCGTAATCTAACACGGCATTAAGCTTCAACCGCGACGTCTAAAAACCGTGTTTCAGCGAGCTCCGAAAAAAAAAAAAAAAAAAAAAAATTTTTATTTACTCCTCAGATCATGAATCATGCGTCGGTCCACTTAACATAACCATGGCAAATACATTAATACGGATGAGATGTGTAGACGTGAAACAGGTATGGAGCAAACTGGAAAAGTATCTTACATAGAATTTAGGTAGCAAAACCTGGATAGGAGATAGGATTTTAGAACCTTAAGCGTGAATGTGATGGTAATAGTGATAAGTGTTAGGGCGTGAACTGGATTTTTCTCTATCAGGATAGTACCGAGTGGCAGGAGTCAATAAACCACAGTGACAGGGAGTGCCTTCCACGATGATCAACAATCAGGTTTTTGAAGGAAAAGTCCAGAGCTATGATGTTAGGGTCAGTTAATTGTTCAGTTAGTTTGGGCAGCCTACTCAGGTACAGAAAAACTTTTGCAGTTATTTTGCCCAAGGGCACAATACGGGTGAGTGCGTATTTGCATGTAACACCGCGATCGCCGACGGCGATTCTTACCGAAAGGTTCAGTAAAATTCTTGGTATTAGCATCAAGTCTCGATCGCAGAACCGTTATGAATTGCAAATGGACTTGACATAATAGTCACATTTTAGCGTTCAACGTAGTTCAGCGTTGATAAGCTATTGATTCAAGGAACTGTTCTTTTTCTGGATCTTCTTGGGCTTTGTCATCATCGCTTTCCATGGAGGACTGGCGCTACTCAGCTTCTGCTAATACACCGACCGGAAAAGTCGTGATGAGTTTCCCGAGGACTCGTATGTTATCCATAGGATACAATGCGAATCAGTCCACATGTCTAACCATTACCAAAACGTGCAAACAAACGTATTTAAAACGTGCATATCAAGTAAGGGTTTTATGTTGTGTTGGAACCCAAGACGCGTCGTAATCATTCATAACACACATTCCAAACCAAAACCACACACGGCAGGTTGTAACAAAGTCTCAGTTGCCACACATCCGCCTTCGTAGGACTTTGAATTTGTAACAGGGAACTGCGCCCCATACCTGAGTGATAGGGTGACCGACCCCATAGAGCTGTGCCTCCCTTGCCTCGACCAGTCGCAACATTAAATGTCGCAAAAATAAGAGCGAAAAACTGCAAAATTCAGGACAAATTTCATCCGTCGAAAAAAAACTGTGACGTTCAGCACAGATTATACTGTTCAGAACACAACGGTACGTTCGGCACAAACTGCAATGTTGAGCACAGACTATATTGTTCAAATATACAATGTTCAGCATAACCTGTAACGTCCAACACGACGTGTTATGTTAAGAAAACAAAGGATAAATTAAAACAATGCTAATTACAGTCTATGTCCTTCTAGTCAAATTAAGTTCGTTCCTTTCTAAAAATATTTACGTTCATCAACATTTTGGAGCAAGCGGTGGCGCATATGGTTGAAGCACTGCACGACAGGCCGGCAGGTCTCGAGTTCGATTCCCGATTGTGTCATGAACAATCATTTCGGCCGCACTATGGTCCTGGGGTCGACTCAGACTCAAACAGAAATGTGTACCAGGAATATTTCCTTGGGGTAAAGGCGGCCTGCGCGTACAGCTGACAACCTTACCACCTTCATGTGCCTATAGTCATAAAATCTGGGAACCTGAACCTCCTGGAACTCTCAGAGCCTGTAAGGCCTCCACAGGGACTGCTTTACTTTTACTTTGCAGGAGAGCGGTCGCTGACCTACTTCTTAGACCGCGCGGCCACTGGGACCGGCACTTTCATTTAATAAACTAAAATACTGACACACACACACACACAGAGACAAGTTGATATGCTTCTGAATGTGTTACATGTATGCCTATATAATGTAACTGTTGTTTGTACTGATAATTAAAACATTTACACGAACATCTCAATCGAAATACGAGCCGCCACTGCACCGATTGGGGTGCTGAGCGCATAAACGGACAGCACGCCCCAAACATTATTATAGGTGCGTTAGTGGCTACTTGTATTGCCATGTTTTTATGCCCTAAATTAACACTCCATCACCAGAGCAGACATGCACGCAAGCTCCCGAAACTCGCAGCTACCTGCTACTACTGTACACAGCGGCACTTAGCTCGAGCCACGCAGACACGATCGGAACTTTTATCTCACCGTGTACCCTCTAAAACCTTCAAGACTAAAATATATGGAACTATAATCGTACCTGTTCTTTTTTTAGGCGTTACAGAACTTTGTCTCTCACTGTAAGATATGAACATTAAGAACACAGCGGTGAGCAATGGAATGAAGAAAATGCATAATGAATGAGAAGCTTAATAATTTGTACCTTTCAGCTGACAGCGAATACAAGTATAAGCATTAGACAGACGAGACTGAAGGACGCACGCGTAGATAAAAAAATGCCTACACTGTTTGATAAAGATGATGGACTTTTGGACTCGTTATCAACAGAACATATTTTCTTTTTGTAATGTCCACTGACGACGCACGGTCTAAGGCGTGGGTCTGCGGCCGCTCGCTTGCTGGGATTGCGCGTTCGAATTCCGCCAGGGGCATGGATGTCTGTCTGTTGTGAGTGTTGTGTGTAGTCAGGTAGAGGTCTGTGCGTGGGGCTGATCACTCGTCCAGAGGAGTCCAACCAAGTGTGGTGTGTCTGAGTGTGATCGTGAAACCTCAACAAAGAGGCCTAAGCTCAACGGGGCTATCGAGCCATGGAAAGGTATTTACTGATTAATCACTACGATAGTGTTCACCTATTAATTTACAGTCCAAATGATGATGATGATGATGATAATAATAATAATAATAATAATAATACGGCTAACAAATACGACCAATAGAACAATCCGTCTTTGAGCCTTGTACTCTAGATTGACACAACCAACACAACAGGCCACGACTGGACGCAACGATCAGCCAGTTTAAACCACATCACAGCTCAACAACCTACAAGCATTTCCCTAGGCCTCACTCTACGGCCACCTTCCGAGCTCCTCTTTCTTTTGTACGGCCTCGTTCCAGAAATCCTCTCTTCCGATTTTTTTGTGTACTTACTGTCTTCCATCTCAGCTGCACGTCCAGATCTTGGATACTTCCCAGATTTCACTAGACTAACAACGACATCTGTTCTGAATTAATTACCGACCTCATCATTAGGTATCTGACAACATAACCTTATACTTCAACAGTACCTATACCAGAAATACGAACCTTTTCCTTTATAAGCCATATTTTCACCGTAAATAAGCTCTCATTCTATTATTGATATTACTGCTGCAATTAGCCTTGCTCAAATATTTTGTAATTTGATATACCCGACAATGACCATGAAGGCCGAAACATGTAGTATACAATAAAGCACATAAAGAACTGTGATCGACGATACATATTCTCTTCAGGTCTTTGTTGTCATACATTTACGTTTATCCGAGCAAGCCACCAAGTATTAAATTTATGCAACCGATCGTAATTACTGTACACTAAATCACACTGTTGACTGGCTGCCTGTTATTCTAGCCCTGCGAATATTTTGCCGTCGACTGGAAAATGTGAACCGCAACGTTCAGCAATACAACGAGATATTCCGGATTCTCGGGTCTAATTAACCGTACGAAACCCCGCTCAACTAAATAACTAAATACCAAAGGTTTGATTCCTACCTCCCAGAGAACACACCGTTCAGACTTGTCAATTAATACTTGAGGGAAGCAATCGCTGCGTATCGGGTGAACCAAAACGCAAAACATAAACACACCATATTTTAGAGAATTACAGTCATTTAACGTTACAGTGGGCGGTATATACGAGGGCACCGTATCTGCCTGCGGTATCCGTTCCTACAGAAGCAGCTAACAAGCATCTCGTCGCAGCGAACTTAGGTAGTCCGTTCATATCGTGCACAAAACGTCACGATTCTCTGCCCCAGTAGATTTATCCGTGCCTCAGTTTGAAAGCTAGCGTGACCTCTATATTCCCTTTCTCGTGTCCCTCCCGCCTGCTTATCATTACCGTTAACCTCAACATGATGTTACTAAAAGGCACTATACATCATTTTTCCATTTGCATCATCAGATCTCTGAGAGTACAAATAAACAGCCTAGCTTTAAGATTTACAAGTTGTCACGTTTCCTGTCGGATATGTTCTGATGACCTTTCTTGGAATTCTGGAAGTTAAAAGCTCCATATGCAGCAATCTAAATTGGTGAATAGAAGGAGCCATTACAGTGAGTGCCGATACAGAAAGCAAACACTCCGAGTCGTTGTGAGCAAGGAGAAATGTCTGGTATTAACACCAACTTGCAGCAGTGACCCTGGTTCACATGCACCATTTGCAGTGACTGTGTGTTGCTGGTACACTGATGGACATGTTATAATACATTCACTGCAAAGTTTTCTGGAAAATAAGTTACCACAATGAGGCTTTAAGTGGTACGACTAGAATACGGTTTTGATTGATACAGCGAGCTAATGCAGGCATTGTACCTTTGATCCACATACAGCACTTTCCAAGAATTAAGCGCTCGGCCAGTATACAACCATGTTAACAAGGAAAATGTCAGACTGCGCATATATTTTCGATGTTTTGGAGTCTAGTGAGCTGGCTATGTACAATAAGGTGCTAAACAATGGAACAAGGGGGCTTTAGTTTAGCTGTAATAATAATAATAATAATAATAATAATAATATGTTATTGGATAAAAGTGTAGGATCATAAATGTTTCGACGCTTCGGAATTAGGTTGAGGTGGATGCTTCATCATCCAGCTACACCCTTCAACCCAAAGATGCAGGCAGCACTTTTCCCGAACCGTCAGAACTCATGACCTTGCACGCTATCTTGTCACAGCAATCTATCATTAGAACACCTGCCCTTTCTATTTCTCAGGACCCGCTGTTTGTACGACATGCCGTCAAAAAGTGAAAATCCAATGCTGAGGGCATAGTGAGCTGGTAAGACACTGGCAGCATACCTTCTTTCATTTCATATTTGCGAAGCCAGATGTGGGCTGAACAAACGGTAGTCGATTGCTGGAGGTAGCACTACTCAGACAGGCTTTGAGGCCCCGATAGACCCCTGTCCGATGGGTGTCAGGGACCCCGCCCCCTTGACAGTGAAACAGTCAGAACATGAAGTCGACCCCGCACACTAATGCCGCGGAGAAGGCTGCACGCAGTTTTGCCTTTATGTTTGTCTAAACCAGAAGAAGTGAAGAGCTGTCGAATAACGTGCAGAATATATGAACCAAAAATCGTCATTAGCTCTGGGAATTTCTATATTTATTTGCTAGTCATAATGATGCTGGTGAGCCACAGAACATGACATCAGTAACCATGGCTAATGACAAGAGGTAGTTCTCACCACACCGACTATGTCTTCGGTATGAACTAAGTTTCTCGGACGAACAGTGTCTTTTTCAAGCCTTCCACAGCTAAGCAGTGAGACTTCTGTGAACATACTGCCAGCATAATCAGATATTTACACCGCCAGACATTACTGCACTGTACTGCAGAACACAGACGCTCACCACAACCGTTGACCATGCGCTGGACGTAATGCTTCCATCCACATCCATTCCCCACGACCAGTTCCCCAAAGATCCATAAGAATGTCCTCTCTGCTACGTGCTCTTTCACGTAAACTCGTAAAAACAATGAATTCATTACTTGTATTTCGATCGAGCTATTTGTCCCGCACATCCCCGGTTCTGTGGTTTCACCGCTCGAACAGCAATACCGGGTAACAACGCCCCAGAGAACTGGTTGATTGCTAGATCATGACTAAGATATCACCACGTTTTATCAAGCGTTTGGTAAGTAAAGATGAAGTTCGTCCTATAACAGGTCATGAATGCCCGGAGGGGGAGTAAAAACTTCGGCGCTAGATGGGGTGGGTGGTCAACGCCACGCCCCGTCCTCTTTACGCCTTTGATTGGGAGCCGGTATCCTTTGTTTGACAAGTACCAAGTCAAATTATCATTTTTTACCCCTAAATCCAACGAAAAAGCTGCACGTATGAAAGTCTCGCAAAGAATTCACGGGTTATTAATGATTAGTGCTATCTGTGGAGAAACTAAGGCCAACTCACACAACACGGAACCGAACAGAAACGGAAGAAACATAGATGCAAAAATGTCACCGAAACGTTTTGTCTGAATTGTTTCGAAATAACAAGGTTTATTTAAGTCGGCCAGGTATTATTAAAAACTGTATTTAAGAAGCATTCGAAGCCCCTAAAAGAATAGTGTGGCATTTTTAGTCGATCCAAGTGCTTAATAGCATGAAGCGAAGTGACTCGAGACGAAAAGACCACAATTGTAGCAATACATTCTTTTTGGCTTCGGTTTTGTTTGGCGCGGTGCGGGAGGTACTTCAGCCGTCTGCGGTGGAAGCCGACAGCGTTGTAGGAACCGATTATTCACAACTGGCAAAGGATAGTGGCAAGAACGAGAGGGGCGAACATTTGCAAATACGTGGTAGAATGGAACAGAACAGAAGACAAGAGGGATGAGCACCGAAGAGATCCGTGCACTGCGACCATAACTGATCACCTGTGCAGTCCTTATGTTCATGCATTCAGCAGCCCCGCAATGCGAGGCAGATACGTCCTCAAAGTAACCTGGTTTCATTGAAAAAAAAACCTAATAAATTACAGTGCAATACACAGTGTGAAAATATTCCAGTAAAATTTCTCCATAGTGATTCCTCGTTTAAAAATAAGCCGCAAATATTACACAAACGCGAGAACCGCTGGCTGCGATAACCACAATTATCAAACGACATCGCGTGAGCTCCTCCAGGGTCTTCGTTCAGCAGCTACAGTAACGGTCCGTGGGGGCCAGCTTCATTTACACGTTCCGTGTTACACTTCCTGTCTCATAGTGACGCTCCAGTCGTCAAAACGCATTAGCGTCTTGACGAAATCTGCTAGGACAACTCTGAACGTTTTCACGTGAAGCGGTAACAGCTCGGAAATTAGACGCAGAGGGTCATGCTGACGTATTCATCGTGCGAATACTAAATGACCATCGGATCACAAGAGAGCCCTGCTGAGTAGTGTGTGTCTTCCGTTCAGTTCACAACGCGATTTATCGTCGTCGCAAATAACACTGCTGAGAAAAGTGTAACCCTTTCCACGACAGCGAGCATCTTGAAAGGTAAGTGTATCAGGACATATGTTACGTAACATCTTCGGCTTACTTTCGTAACAAGCAATTACACTATGGACAGCCTGTGCGATAAGTTATATCACTCCGTGTATGTAATTCAGAACAGGTAAGAAAGGAAATATGAAGGTCGTTGCCGTTCGCGCTATGAAGGCACACAGGGAGAGCAGCAAAATAATTCCACTTATTCTTAACCTTGGCAGTAGATGGAGGCGAGTGCTCACCTTCAAGTACCGGGCTGCTTTCACCCTGGAAAGAGCCCCCGGCACCCATTCATAATGAGGCTGAGTGGGCCCCAGAGCCGGTCTAGTTGTTTTGGAGATCAGAAAATCTCTTACCCCTGAATCGAGCCCCGCACCTCCAGTCCATAGCCCAGTCCACTGTACCCTACTACACAATCCCAGCTTCCGTTGAGAATAACTAAGTAATAGTGTTTCATATTAGTCATTAGACAAAATATGTAGAGATTTATTTTTTAAATAGGAAAAGACAAAAAAGAAAAAAAAGAAGAAGAAGTCTGACATCAGAGACGAGAGGACAGAAGGGGATACTACCATGTTAATAAATTTGCGAGTTTCGTACTGTTAACCAACTATGAATTCATCTTCAAGGAAAACTTCGAAAATTTTACCGCTGACTGTACTTTCTTCACTGTTGGCATCCTGTTGTGCGATTTAATGAAACTGCAATTGAAAACTAATGGAGGTTTCATCCCGTCGGCACAAACACATGTATTGTGCCACAGATAGCCACATAAACATTTTATCTTAGATAGCCATGTAAAGAGTTAAACGTTTCGACTTGTGTAGGTCATCTTCAGGTGGTTTCTATTTACAAAGTCAGGAAGATATTGACGTAATGCTCAGTATTCTGTGTAATCTAAAACTTCGTCTTCCTGTCTGTTTGGTGTTGTGGTGTGGTACTTCGAACAAGTGGGCTATTCAGTGGATGTTGTTTAGTCTGTGTTTATCTCTTCCTGTGCTACAGAGTGCAAGAATTTTTACGTAGCTTCCTGCGATACAACAAAGACTACAATGACGGGATAAACTCCTACTATTTATCAATTGCAGTTTCGTTGGCAATTTTTTAAAGGAAAACTAAGGCGCCGGTACTTTCCAGTAAGCACTTCTTGTAATTACACGTGCAACTTAGCCGCACGTAACTCCTCGTAAGGCATTCCGTAGTATTCTTTTTAACTTTCTGTGATCACATAAAAATTTTCCAAAAATCTAGGAGCCACCTCAAAAGTCTAAGCGACAGAAAGTCTGAAACTGAGAACGCGCAAATATTAGGCGCCAAGTTACAAAACTTCGTCCGCGCCAGGAATTTGTTCACCCCTATATTAAGCAATAATATAATCTCGGACGGGGTTTGGCGGAGTTCTTTCTGAAACGTTCGTTCTAGTGTGTGCCAGCGACCGCGCATTTGTTCCCGTTCGGTGTGGTGCTGTGCGCCCACGCCTTCCCTCTCGCAGCACACGTTTAACGTTCGCCCTAACACTTAAGAATGCCGATTTCCCAGAAGGATGACGTCGTCATTTATGGTATTGTCTGGACGATTATCTAGCCCTTATTTGCCCGGCACACACACGAAGCACGAAGCAGAACAATCAGATCACTGTTGTTACGTCACGCACAGTTCATCGTCGGCATTAAAAGACCATCACTGGACACTACAACCCAGTTCATATCTTCATTCTCTACTTTTTTTATATCCATTCTAATATTGTATCCACATCTACAACAATCCCCGTGTTATGTTTCCCCATCAGGTATTCAAACTAAAAATTTTGTATAAATTGCTTCTACAAGCACAAACAACACATAACCATCGTTATTACCCTACAGTGGACATGCATTAATTCGTAAACGTTTTCTTTAACCAGCGGAGGCCCGGGTTCAATCCCAGGCCAAATGATTAAATATTTGTGGTGAACACAGTGGCGTAATGACAGGCTTTTCTCCGAGTACTTTTGGCTTTTCCCCTGTATCATTCCACCAATGCACCGTATTTACTTATCAATTACAGACGTTTGACGCAGTCAACAAATAACACGCTTAAAGAAGTTATCAGAACAAAAGGAAGTAGGAAGAAATGGGCGGGACATGCAGCATGCAATTCCAGGGCACTCGTCCATAATGTTAGGCGGAATTTACCCGCCTGAAGGACAGAGCGCATTTGAGAGGGTAGGTTTAAAACACGAGATTATAATGAAATGCACTTAAAATAATGTGTGTGTGGACTACGTTCGGCTTGCTCAGAATAAATCCACTTGTGGGCACCAGCAAACACGTTTGGGTGCGGACAGTAATGAGTCTTCGGGTTTCACATAAACCTAGAAACTTCTCGTCCGTCGAGTGACCTGTCTTCTCATGTGTCGTGTGCAATGTGTCATGTAGACAGCCTTAGTTTGGTTGGCGGCAATTTTTTTACTGCAACGGTCATGAATATCAAATGGTAATCACAATTTTGATCTGAACGCAAGCAAGAATCTCGTGTTCTCCTTCCAGGACTTTTCCCACGTTTCCAGACAACGCTGATGCACATACCTAGAAGCCTCTGTCAGGACAGTCGGTTTTGGGTCAAAATTCGAAAATTGAGACGCCCCAAACCCGAATCATTATTCGTCAAGTGACCAGGGAAAGTAAATTAAAATTAAGTTCTATTTGCCCTTGATGATGCAACATGCCATGAAGACACAGAGGGGAGTAGAGATAGAGCTCCAAGTTCTCTTAACCTCGGTCCTAACCGGCAGTGAGTGGTTAGGTTCACGCCTCCACCATTTTTTCCCATAGAAAGAAAATTCGGTAGTTAGGAGGCTGGGTCGGGCTTCGACCCAGTCTAGACTCTGATTAGAAAAGAAACGCCACTCTTCATACTGGGAATCAAACACCGATTACCTGATAATGCAGCCCTACCCTAGTCACTGTCGAGAAAAACGCCTATGTTTTGTTAATACCATCACATGATAATTAGGTCTGGCAGGCAAATCTGATGATGACAAAGTACTGTCCCGTGTAGCACGTGCAGCCAAAGGTTCATGTAACATCGTTGATCGGAACAGGCCGGTTACTGTAGCCACAGACGCCTGTATGTGTATACGTGTATATACAGACAAAAACACTAAACCACAGAAAGAAGAGAGCAACTTGCATCAGTACTTGCTGCAAAAGAAACATCGATTCGTAAATAAAAGCAACACGGCGTGGCCCTCCAGAACGGAGAAGCGTAGAGACATAAGCCCCGCTAATCCGTTTTCCAGACAGAGAAATGATCGTGAAAAAAGAACGCTGAATCCACTATAGGATGCAAACACACAATTACTGGCTTCAGGTCCATGGAATGAGAAGGATTGTGATGAGCCGTTTTTACCCGAAGTGTGAGTGACATTAGGGCTACTTCGTGTGGCTTTGTCAGTTTTTGGTTAGGAATGGAAAGGAATTTTATTTTTATGGAATGTAACAAAAATACGGGTAAAAAGTGAGATAAAGAAAAAGACGTCTTGTGCCTAATTCATCGCTTCAGCAAGAAGAATTACGGTGGGTAGGAGAGACAGTTCTGCGCTGCCAATGTTCACATGACCCAGAACACTATGCGTTTGCAAAACACCGCCAGACGCGACTCTTAGCTTCGCCATATCTGTCCGTCCTTCTTGTTTCCCCGCAGGAAATAAACCTGCTGCCACGGTAGGATTTTCGTAAAACTTTATTGGGGATTTTAGCTAAGATCTGTCTTCATGTTTGGTTTAGACTGGAAAAATAAAGACACTTTACACGAAGACCTAGGTACATTTATGTTAACGTCTTGTCGTTTACGTGAAAAGAACCAGAAATGCGGTACAGCCAGACAGGCCACAGAAACACGTGGCAATGTAGACATAATGTGGTGTCACACACATACCAAATAATCCGAGCAAAATTCCGAACGCCTCTCAGTGTTACATCACACGTGACAACAAACTGTGACATCAGGCGATCCTCCACACGGAAATTAGCTGAGAACTGTCCTGGTCTGCAGAAATAATCGTGTGTATATACGCAGACGCCGCTCACCTACGGATCAGTTAACAATTCTTGCAAATACCTTAACAGCAGTTTTTAATTTTCCTTGTCTTTCACATGGGCGAGCGCAGGCTGATTATGAACGGGTTGGAACTGTAGTGATTTCAAGTAATATAGTAATTTATTAAGGTACTTGATCGTACTTTTTCTTATATATATATATATATATATATATATATCCATCTTTTATCCCAGTGTAAATGGTGTTTATATACATATTCAACAACAAACTTCAAAAAAAATACTGGACACATAAAATTCTTGTGACAAAATTCCAGGTTGTTTCTGGGGGGGGGGCATTTCGGACCGCGTCAAGACCGCAAAATTATCGACGACTTTTATCCATTTACTCATAATTCAACAGCGGTCTTCACCTACTGCTTCTCATTATGTCTTCGTGGACGAAAACGGTTCTAATGCACTGCAGGCTTAAGTACAGACTTACCGCTGCAACACGACATTCTGTAAGAAAATGATTCCGGCCGACAGAACGACACCGGCTCTGGGATCACTGAACACCGGTCTTCTGCTCTTCCGGAAGACGAACTATCGAACTCACACGCAAGAAAGCAGGTACAGAGTCGTGATTCACGGAAAGAAATGAAGACGTGCCTTTGCTGTAGTTAAGGAGACAGATAGTGAAATAGCAGTCTGACAGAACAACTAGAGAATCCTAGCTGACTTCTGTACGCTGATATATTTTGGGGCTGAATATTATTCCTATTCTGCTTCTTGAAATAGTCCAAGACGCGAGCCTGCTGGCCGTGCCATGCTCAGTGTAGTTAGTCGCCGCTGGGGCACCATGTTCGATCCCACGTCAGACACATATTTTTTTCTGAGCACTTCGGCATTCCCGTCTGTATTATTCCACCATGGTTCCATGCTCATTCATTCATCTAGCACAGACATATCTAAATCATCTCAGTAACTTAGAGCCTTTAAATAACACAAGCGGACTTGTTAACCTTAAATATTGTTACTTTTACTTGTTCTTTGTTTTCTGATATATCATTTCACAATTACTGTTGTACCACTTTGAAAGATAAAAACACGTAATATAGGACTGGTGACGACAAAAGGAAGTAAGAGGAAAAGACAGGAAGAAATCTAAAAAGAGAGAAATCAGTAAAATATAAAAAGAAATAAGTGAATACCTAAGCTGGGTAGAGACGACGATGACAGCAGTTTGCAGCTTACACGTCTGGTACTGGTGAATATAATGGCAGGAGAGTATAATGTGTCAAAGACATGTTAGAATGCGAGATCTGAATCTATCACAACGCTACTGACAAACATTCAAACCTTCTGGGGCGTGGAGCCATGTCGACTGGTAAACAATGGTCGACATTTTACAGGAAGGTGCATGGCCAAGCAGTGCGTGGACGTTGTGCAGCAGATATCGGCTCTGACAGCACTCACTGCCGGTCTGGTGCTGTTCTCAAGGAGTTAGAACTCTGCTAACGAAGTGACGTGCGGGAAGGATCAAGCAGCCAACTGAATACGGAGGCAAGACGTTCCACTGATATTTCGATTAGTGTTTACGAATCGCCACGGCCTAACAGCTTAAGAGTCTTAAATCATCGTTTTGTTAGTTACGGAAAGCGTAAGATAAGTTAAATGGGTGCGTGTTGATAACAGTTTGACATTCATTGGCGAGCAAAGCAAGATGTTCATCCGCAGCAGTCAGGACCCACTTCCCACCCATGTACCAGTTTCTCTTTGCTACAATCATATAAAACTCGCGATACACATATATACCTATATTTATACCATTCTCTAAAATAGGAAAATGAAAAACACGCGTTTTCTCTAACCACAGACGAGGATTTGAATGCTGTATTCTTTCTTTAGGGAGATTCCCCGGCGTCTGGATTTTATATGCCGACGTTTCGGAACAGGCTGTTCAATCTCCATGTTTCGTGTGCACCGCACAGGATGGAACAGACAATGTGTTCCGAAACTTGCCGCTATGAATCTCCTTCGTATCTGCTGACATGATCCGTATGCCCGTCACTGTGTAATTATTCGGGTCGCCAGGAAACTGTTGAAAGTCTGGTATGATATCGTGGTTTTCATCCTACCAAATGCGACCGATTTAAGAGCTTCGTAAATTGTACAATCTACCAAATATTGGGGTAATTACATCGTAAACGCGATGCGTAAGACGTGTAGGCCTACCAAGCATTTTGGCTATGAGAATTTCATGCAAAACCTCAACCGGAAATACTGAAGGAATCACTATCAGATCATAGCATTAAACCGGGGTTTAAATATATAAACTGTGAGGATGCGGACTCGTACCTAATGGCAAGTTTTGCTTAAACTTCGGACTCTGAAAGTGGCGGAGAATTTCTCATTCAACAATCTCGTACACAAATTCGAAATAATGGAAGGAAAATTTGCTTATCTTCGTAAGAATGAATTCCTTAATGGTTAGAAAAGGGAGAAGAGAGGCAGTCAAGCACAAGCACAAACACAAGCACGCCTTTGAAGTGCGACATGTTTCGGCTTTAGCTAAAAGCCTTCATCAGACACTATAAAATAGGCTACTTGTGTTGGGATATGCCATTCCTCTAACTATACTACGTACTGCGTGTCTCAGCAATAGAGGTCAGCGATCAGTTTCAGTCTGGGCATTGGAGGTGAAAAGGGTAAGGTAAAATGCACCCTTATACAGGCACTGAGGCTCTGTACAGGCCGTACGGCCCATAGGGGGAGTAGAGATATAGCTCTAGTCTTTCTTGACCACGGCACTAGAAGGGTTGGGGGTCAGCGTCACGTCCCATCCGTTCTTTACCCACTGGAAAGTCCCGGTACCCATTGTACATGAGGGTGGGTGGTCCCCAGGGCCGGTCTGGACAGTTTCGGAAAAGCTCGTCAGCACTGGGACTCGATCCCCGGACCGTACAGCCCGTAGCGAGTTGCTATACCGACTGAGCTACCTGACCCACATTGGAGGTGAGCTTACATTGTATTACTCCGGCTAAACAACTCCAATCGTGTCAATTTCTAAACTAGGTACTGCGATCGGACATTATAAACCCCTTGACACCAA
>Ga0123357_10002873_pt1 | contig 19421 bp, 12 predicted proteins | sample TergutEmb28metaG_FD_89873 | JGI IMG/M metagenome (GOLD analysis project Ga0123357, IMG submission 89873) | Embiratermes neotenicus P4 segment gut microbial communities from Petit-Saut dam, French Guiana - Emb289 P4 | ecosystem: Host-associated > Arthropoda: Insects > Digestive system > Gut ...
GGGATGCGAGCCGTCTATGGCGCGACAGCCGCGGAAAAAGGGTTCCGGGGGGAGGGTGCAATTGGACTATGTTCCATGTTCTTCCTAACCATTACTGCAAACACAAAAATGGTGATGAAACAAAAGCTGCATATTACTAATGGCTTAAAGTGAGGTACCTGTGAGTTCTCACAAACATGTAACACCACCAACAGCATATGCTCAATATCAATATCAGGGCATCTCTCTACCTATCAAAAACATCAACATGATATTTTAAGTTTGTCTTCTCTTATAAAATAGGGAACTTAGCTTCAAAGAGAAAGGTAACATGATTATGTGGATAGCTAACCCTCACCTTGACAGAAGGAACTGAGAATTACTTGGTGCCGCTTGGCTCAAAGTGGCATCCAGAGGGACGGTTGTGTGGGAACCTGTCGCAGCTGTTGTAGCTGCAGTCGCAGTCCCAGCACCCGCTGAGTTGGTAGAGGAAGCTGTCTGAGTCTGGCGTCTGGGCAAACGTTCTAACTGCTGACGTGCCGCCGCCTGAAAGTCCAGGTACAACATGCACAAGTTCAGCTGCACATATGACAAGGTTAACTGTCTGATGGGCTTATAGACAACTGAACAAATCAGATTCAGAAATTAGCAGTTACCTCAAACCTACCCCTTTTGGTAGTAATATTTCTTCCATACTATACAGAATGGCTATTAGACTGCAACTGAGTTCTATGAATTATATAATTTGCATTTCCACCACAACAGAAATGGTAATTAGATCACCACACCTTGCTCACACGTGACTTAAGATTGCCACACATTGCTCATATGTGACTAGTAAGATGCAATGTAAAGATGAACATCTGTCTTCGGCAATGTGACACTGTGGAGCCTGGTAAAGGTTTAGCAATGTTTCAGACGTACCTACTGACTAGTTTTTTTAATATTCCCAACAAGAAAAACCTTGATTTCATCACATGAATCACAAATCTGACCAATAACATATATTAAGACATTTTACTTAATACTTTAAATGTTGAAGCTGAATTCCATAACAGAAACTGACCACATAAAGGACTTATGTACAGTACAACAATAAAAATACAGTAATAGCATATTTGCTTTAACAACATTTCACGCTTATGAATTAACCCTGCTTCATATCTTTCATTCCTTGTATAGAATTACTTCAAATAAAAAATACAGTAGAAAAACTGATACATGAAAAACCAGACACACATTTTAACTTTATTTGCTTACACTCATTTACTGGTTTAGGATGAGATCAGGTTCCTTTAGCAACCTGTAATAACGCTACCATTGAAGAGGACTGCACTAGCTGCGTAAGTGGAATATAAATAAAATGATTTGTCCGTACCCTCACCTGCTGTCTCTCTAGTTGGAGCTGCATCTGCAACTGTTGGAGCTGAGATGGTGTCGAACCTTGACCAGCCGCTGATCTTCGTACCCCGGACAACTGAGACAGAAGCTCTGCTATTGGATCCACACTCTCACGACTCGATGGTGACAGTGAAGACAAACCACCTGAGGAACTACACACAAAACTGCCTTTCATTAGTAACATTACTGAAACAAAGTCACATATAAGATGACACAATGCAAGTATTTTAAGTCAGGAAATGTGTACTTCATAACTACTCTAGCCATCTTCACATGATTCCTGCCGCTTAAGTTTAAAAATACTTTTTTTTAATTATCTTAAGGAAACAAAACACTTACAAAATGTATGAAGAACAAAATGCGCATATCACTTCCATCTGCAACTGTTGCTAAAAACCCTTTCTGCTCTAGTAAACAACAGTGTTAATATATGCAAGTTAACACTGAGATACATGCAAAGCTCATGTGCAACTTCACATAAATTGCACATTACTGTTGTGAGATTTAAAACCAAACTGGAACTGTTAAAAAATTTTAATTTTCCAAAAAAAACAAATTTCATGAGCGTTTGACAATCATTTCAGTACTGTACAATTTGAGGTTTTCACTGTTGTTGACAAAAACTACTCTCTTGATGCCAAGGTGATTGGTAACCTGTTATTGACATTTTGGAGGATCTTGCATCCTCCACTTTCAGGGTGGCGTACAAAGTGCGTGTTGTTTGGGAGAACTGGTCACATTCTACAGGTATTGAACAGGTTAGGTGACACAATCACATTTTTACAATGCTTTCTCTAATCTCATGATAGAATCTTACCTGAAATGCATGTTAGATCGCCTAGCTCGGGGCCCACCTACTCCCCGTGATGCATGCGGTATTCTACGTCCACCATGCCTCGATCCAACTGGTTCATCGTAAGGATTAGTTAAGGATAATCAAGAGTTTCGCACATTGTTACATCTGCTTTCTTCTACACCAGCACATGCTTTACCCAAAATAATAACTGGTGCATACAAGTCCTAACAATGCCATTACAGAAAACATGTTATGACAGATCTTGTTATACACATGATCAACCAAACTCAGATGTCTGAAATTAATTTAATAACTCACAAGACATTCAACCCAAATCAAAACAGATGAAGCAAATCACATACAAACTGCAAAATGTAATACACAGCCCTGTAAATGTAACTTCACGGCTTACTCAATAGCACTGTGGAAAGGAACTGCACATTGCAAGTATACTCATGGAGAAGAAATTACAGTATAATGAAGGATTTGGTCTTGAATAACTTGGGGGGGATACATATCAAAATTTGCAAGGTTCAAAGATTTAAACATATTTCACAAGTATGTAACACATTTTCTACAGTGATCAATTAATTTTCTATAGTTTCATAAAGGAAATCTAGAACATGTTGTATAGCCCCTCCTTCAACTGGCATGAGAAGATACACATATTTTCAATATATAACATATTAGAATATATATCATGCAAGCTCTGAAAATGTGTAATACAGAGATCACAGTTGAAGAAGTATGACAGTCAAGCTCTGACTGCGACTTTCAGCTCTACAGAAATTACAGTCAAACTTTCACAGACGTCACTCACAGACTTAGGAAATTTTAGGCAACACACTTTGGACTGTCATACAGTGGGCAAACAGAAAGCATACGAGAAGTTGCACATCTTCAAGTACTTTAAATCCTTATATCCATATCATTTTAATTGCCGCTCATCATTTATGAACCCTCACTCAGTACTGGTGTCACAGTGCTGTACAACAGCCTAAAGTTTCACTTCCGCAACAGTGACAAGATGCTTGTTTCACGTTTCACTGTATTAAATGACAATCAAAATCACACTCTACGTCGAATGGTGGCCACAGAAAATTCTGTATGTGTGGGACAAAAAATGCCAATTATATAATCTTATGTTTATGGGGCCGTGCATCATCTTGATAGTTGAGTAAAGAGAAAACCAACTTGATGCCACTTATTTTATTATTTTATTCAATGTTCATTCAAGCATGTTGAGCATTGAATGAACATTGAATAAAATAATAAAATAAGTGGCATCAAGTTGGTTTTCTCTTTACTCAACTGCCAATTATATACTACCAATACTGAATCTTCCAAATTTACTGAGTAGCTGAAATGTGCTGAGTTAACAATTTCTTGATGTATTTCATGATGCTTTTCAAGCTACAACGCAGTACTGCTAAACACAAAATTTTCTAAGTGTAAACCTGCTGATGTTTCCAGTGATGTGTAAAATGTGGTTGTCAGCTGTAGTTCTCTGATACAGTACACATGAAATTACTGTAACAAAGGGCAACAGCGCCTAGTGGTGTGGCGATCAGCAAAGCCTTTGGTGTCAAGGCTGCCAGTATGCCAATGCCTTCGAGGAAAAGACAGAGTGCCAGACACTCACAGAAGACTGACTGGGACAGAGTCAAATATTCGAGAAACACGGAAATGGCATACAAGACCAGCCTTCAGCAGGAGGAGGACAGTCATATCATGGCGAGTCAGTGTGTTGTATGTAGCGGATAGCGAGTGTGGACAACAGAGTGAAGGGAGACTGTAACTGCAGAACTGCATAGTTCATTGTGTAGTGGAGAAGTGAATGTGTGAAGAACTGTGTTTGAGACCAGTGTCAGTGCTGTGAGTATCAGCAGACAACAGAATTATGCAAACTGTACATTGGGCTATGAGCCTGGAGTAATTAGTGAACGAGTGCAGGGTGCTCTCCTGTAAGTGTTCTGTTTTAATTGTATGAACTGTAGGGACAATGTTGTTACTTGTTACCCACAGGCGTATCTGTAACATTCTGGTACATCTAATTTTAGTTACATCATATATTTCAATATATATGGTAGGATATAAATTACAGAAGTTTACAAAAATGTCAAAACTGAATGTGGATGAATGGCCAACGTACAAACAGACCCATATATATAGTGATTCAAACACAATCTGCAACTTTCACTGTTGCTTGTGAACAATATGGATTAGCATAACTTTATACATTCATTTCACATGACCCTTGTCTACACATTAACTTACATGCACACATGCACTTGGTTATACTGCAAGATGTTATCTAAGGCAAAGCAGTTACATGTAAAGAAATTTTTGGCCCAAAAAATGAAGGCCCAGAACCAATGATACATGCCAATGACTTCGATTACACTTCAAACGAGGGCAATGCATTGTCAAAAATGGGTGTATGAGTGATAACACAGCACTCTATAGCCATGTAACAGCAAGCAATCTCAGCCACATTCATTACACCAGTTATTCATGCCAACACTAACAAAGATGAAAAGACTATGTTTGACAAATGCACTGTCTCAGTGTGTGAAACTTTACAAGTGAACAAGCGTTTGCAGAACAGTGCTTTTGAAAAGGGAACACAAGGTGGGTTCCATAGATGTTGGGTCACACATGAATTACCCTTGTATATCAGAGGCAAAATCAGAAACAGACTTGAGACAAGCGTGACAAATTAATTTTATGGTACAAGTACCTTATGTACTCCAGTCATGAGAATGAAGTTATAACATCGATTTTAAACATTAGTGTCAAGTGACAAATGGATAAGTGGCTGTTCCAATCAGTAAAACAAGGTTCATTTGTGTGAGATTTGAGGCTCTCACAGCTAAAGTACTGACGGTCTTGGTATTCTGAAGTGTGACAATATTCCATAGGGTGAGTGGCTACTGACACCTGTGGTACCTTCATCTTTTCATCCTTGAAAGTGAAGACACTACATCTCTTCAATATGTTGGGAACTACTCATCTTATGAAACAGACTCAAATCCCATAGTACCGGAATTCTTAGGGTCTACTGACAAGAATGTTACAACACTAACTGCAAAGCCCCTCAACCATAACCATAACATTTCTCTGCTTAGCTAGGCAAGACATGCTCAAAGTCTTAAATTATGTCAGAAGCCGCAAGTGGCCTAGACAGCAACAAACATCAAGTAATCCTGCTGGCTACAAATACCAACAGAAAGAGAACACACAGTAAAAAAAGAATGTGGAGTCAAGAAAGGGATAGGCAGAATAACCTAACTTCCAATGATCCCAAACATGCCAACAGTAACAATTTAAACAGTTAATTTCCTGTACCCCTAAACACCACCTTATTATCCACATATAATCAAAGTTATATAACATAAGAACAGTATTCATGTAAAACAATCATGCAAAAACTATTAACAGTAAGCTCTCAGTGTCAAAAACTTTTGTAGACTCTTTTAAGGTACATTTATTTATTAATCTGTAAGTTCTTATAGACAGTGTCCCTTGGCATGAGAAAATATGAGCTCACTTTGCCAAGGTGAAGTAGTGAGGTATTCTTTGTCTGATAAGCACTGGAATGCAAATGGGGTGCTCAGTCATGTGTTATGAGTCACAAAGCATTTGGACAGTGGGCATGTGTAAGATATGTATTCACGCAATGCAGCATGGTTTAAGTTAAATAGGAATGTTAACAGAAAGAACAACAGTTATCAGGCTTATGTTAAAAAATGCAAAAAAAAAATACATGTCATTGTTTCAATTACAATTCTGAAATGAAGTCAAAATACTAACAAAAGTCTCATTCATTCAAACAAGAGTTTACCACACACAAAACAATGCCTTACATAAAAAAACTCACAAAGCTAATACTAAGCCAACAGGCAAGCGGCTATGTGCAAACTCCTGAATCAGTCAAACAATATATACCCAACACAAGCTACAGTAATTTCAGAGAAACAACCAATAAAATAAATCAAACAGAAATAATCATGTAAATAGTGACAACAGACTAATAGGGAAAACAAGAGAAGCAGGATGAAAAGCAACTTACAGTCCACAGGAACAATTAACTTCTCCTACAAGAATAGCAATAAATATTTTTTTCTTTCAAAATACTATATTACACAAATCCACGGTACTTTCTTTAAATATCAGGCATTTTTAATTTAATACATGGTCCATTACTAGATACTAGTTACTATGGACACGCTAATCACACACACACACATCCCTCATGCACTGAATAAGACATAACAAAGGAATTATGTGAGTAATCAGTGCATTCACTATGAAAAAGTCTCCCTTAGAAACAAATAACTCTCACATGGGCACCAGAAACCTAAGCAGCATCCCACAGGAATGTGGACATGCTGAACAAGGGCTGCACCACTAATACCAGATATAATCGGCATGAACCACACACAATCCTACCACGTGGATCAGTCAGCTGTACAGAAGGCACCACGGAACAAAAACACTGAACACTGGCCACACAGCACACAATACAGCCAACTTAGTGATGGCAGCAAATGAGATGCAACTATTCCGATCACTTCAAATGAGACAAGGGATTCTCTGCTGGTCAATTATGGAACACAGTTACCAATATAATACAACAATCCGGGCCAATTTTGAACTGGTTAGGCTACAATCAGCACCTTCTCTCTCAGGCCAAAGTGCCCATGTGTGTGAACTAACCAGTTTGTGTCATACATCACACCAGTCCTTCATGAGACACAAGTTGGAATTACACAACCGTCACTCTGTATCAACAAGAATGCTCTACTGTATTTCACAAAAGGACCACTCTTTCTAAACATCAACTGCCTATTTTTTGTATGTTACCTCTCCTCCAAATACCAGTGGGATCAATTACAGACCTATCAAGGTGTTTGGACTGTGGAATCACTAGAGTTCTGCCCAAAGACACCAGGCGATAGTACAAAACCACATTTTGAAATAAGTGTCTCCAACCTAATTATCACTGAAGTGGTAATTTCATTTTACATTAAGCAACAAAGACTTGTAATTGATCCGCACAAGTTACTGCAGACACAATCATGCCACACACATAAAATGAAGTTCTCAACACACCGGTAGCTTTTACACTTTCACTCACACCCTGATCATTATTTCTTGGAATTTCTCAACACAGACTTATGCAGAAGAACTTCTTATTCCCTGCTTCAAAGCCCTTTAGGAGTACCATGGAATTGCATAAATACAGTACATTATAGAACTCCTAAACAAATCCATATACAGTAAACTCCATTTTTAACAAACTTCTGGTGGCACCCTAATTTTTCACTTTATTTGATAAGGGTTCAATTATGATTTCAGCACCTCAGACTATATAGCATGGAAAGGTAGGAAGATGAATCCATAATGAACCAGAAATAATGTGGTCATGGCATTAATTACACTGGACTGGACAGTAAGGAAAACTGTGAAAACACTGTTATGACAGCGTCCTGGCAAAGTGTCAAACCAGGAACTTCATCTGTACACATCAGAAACACCACTACTTGGGCCAGCATGCTTCGGCCACGTTTTCCCATTAATCTTAAAGTCTGTTTTTACAGTTCATTTACGCGATGAACACAAAACAGAAGTAGAATCAACTTACATGGAAGAATCTGAAGTGTTCCATTCAGTATCCGTAAATGACTCAGTGATGCCTGATGCAGAAACTAACTACCTGGCAAAGACTCCTCTGCACAGTCAAAAGAAACATTCATTTCCTGAGCCAGTTCAGTTAAGTCAACCCATTCTTTTAGCTCCATTATTACACTATTTATCCATTCATATTTCAGTTTCTGTTATGGCAAAGGTTTCTAAATTTGTACGTACTTCTTGCTTCTCCCACACATCATACATATATACACACACACACACGACCTTCCAGTATAATCACCTTGACTATATTAGACAAGGAATCAAATTACCATACATGAAGCCTCTAGAGCTGGAATTAAGTGCCCAGAATACTCTGCAAAAGACATGGAATTTAAATTCCCGCCCATTACTTTGCATGCTCTTTGCCGATGAGTCTCAGAATTACACCGTGCACAGATATAGTCAACTTTTGGCACCAAACGGTTAATTAAATAATTTTCTCCATTACTCTCTCCTACGTACAAATGTTGCTATTTTTTACACTTTGCTATCAAATATCTTTTTTGTTCTTCCCTCAGAGTGTAAAGACAAGTTTCAGGCACACATGAAACAGGCAGAATTATGTCATAACATAGTATACCAACCTCTAATACATTCTATCTAGTAACATACCATGACTTAAGGGGCACTTCAAACAACTGTACTGACTCTGTAAGACACAGTGCTGCCAACAGTGTAACAAGTAAAGGTGTCCCCATGCATACCATAAAGTTATACAAGAGCAGTGCAGATAAAGTTCCACTTATTCTTAACCATGGCACTATACAGAAGTGAGTGGTCACCATCATGACGCAGTTACTTTACTCCCCAGGGAAAGAGCCCCAAGCACCCAATGGGTGGCCCCCGCAGCCAGAGTGGAGGCTCTGGGAAAGAGAAAAGATCTCTTGCCCTTTCTTGAGCACTATCATGAGTCCTCAGTTGTCTAGCCCACAGCACAATCATGCTACTGACTATGGTACGCTGGTTCCCTGTTAAAATGGTGTCACAAACATTCATAATGAATAAATCAATATCAAAATATAGCCACATGTGTGATCCACAGAAGCACAAAAATTCTAGTCCTGACACTTCCTCAACTGTCCATGGCATTCATGATGCCACCAGGATCTCAATATAGGACTTTTATGGTGGTCAATCCTGAACTAAACAGAATCAGGAAGTAGTCAAAGCATGAACAAGCAAATATCTTGGCAATTAGCCTGGAGGCACTAAGCAAAACCATAAAAAATTTAGGCCATGAAAGCTGGTGAACAGCTGAGACTTAAACTTTGAATAAGAGTTAATAACATTGTGGCTACACACTACTGCTCAGAATCTCCTGTATAGTAACTATCTTACTCTGCATGTTGTAACTACAATACACTGAATTACCACAGCTTTTACTACCACAGATATCTAGGAACTACAGCTTTCCATAATAAAACTGAGACAACAATTCAGATAATGTCAAGTGTGAGCAAGTGTTCAGCTGCCCTTCATAATCAATCTCATGTCCACATTTCCTTCTGCACACATTCCTTGAAGTAGCCATGACAAGGTTCACCGTACAGTGAAAAAACAGGAGTCATCTGTAATTTCAAACTTACTACTGTAAAATGCACAGTTCAATAAACTTGTACTTCTAAAAGCACATAATACTGTTTAAATAAGAACTGTGAAGTGGGTGTTTTAAAATATTTGTAAAACTGAAAGTTGTCTTAATTTGAAGTTCATTAAAAATGAGAATTTACTGTACATTCTTTATATTAAAATCAAACCTGGCAACACATATATACCCTTGTATAAATGGTGCTATAAGGTATCCTAATCTATAAATAGTTTGTGTTGGGCAAGTTGCATTGTAGAGGATATGAGGAAGGATATCAGGTCGCGTGGCCCAATGCGATGCTCTAAAGTAAGATGACCTGCAAAGTCATCTGTCACCAAGTTTGGGTCTCCACCAGGCAAGGATGCACACACAGGGCAAACCTAGAAAGTGAGCCAAGCTTTTATTATTTTTTCGGCAATTACAGTGAACAAAACAAATAGAGACCTCTACAAGGGTGTTATTTGTAATATGGCTAGCAGCTTTCTGAAAGAACAATCATAAGTCTTGTTAATGCATTTTTACTGCTGTGATTTCACAAGTAATTATTAATTTCTTCTTTTTTCAGCTTGATAATTATTGCAGGCTCCTAACGGTGCCTTTGGAATACTGGGTGTCTGGGCTAGAGGTACACAAAAATACATGCTTATGTTTTAGTACCCAAAAGCTTTATGCAATTTATGTTTTCAACAGTGTACAGAGTAACTCAAAAAGATTTTTATGCACGTCCGTACACGTGCATGCGCGACTTATGACACAACAGTGACAACGATGACCTAGAGCTTATAACACGTGATAAACATGTGGCAAGAGCTTGAATATCGTTTAGATATCTGTTGAGCTACAACAGGTGCCCACATTGAAGTCTATGGACGTGCACAAAAATCTTTTTGAGTTACTCTGTACACTGTTGAAAACATAAATTGCATAAAGCTTTTGGGTACTAAAACATAAGCATATATTTTTGTATAACTCTAGCCCGGACACCCAGTATATCTTTTGCCTGCTGTTCAGTCAACATGTAACAAGTGATCACTGCTCAGAAATCTTCTTCACCAAAATCTCTACCAGCAATAAACCAACAAAACCTTCTAATAACATTGTCTGCTATGAACTCCACTGCCAGATCTATAGAGTTCACATAAATTTGTGAGTTCTCATGCTTTTGCAGCAACGCAGTTGACGTTGCCATTTGTTTGGGATGTGATGCAGTGCTACATCTAAGCAGAAAAGATCTCATTTCAACTTGTCAGCAGTAGCTTTAATGAGACAATTCAAAATGAGAACTCTGGCATATTAAATATTACAATCGTAAATTCCTTCCGGCAATCACCTGCATCATGAAGTTAAAGAACTACATTTACTGTCTCCATCACGAAGGTCACTACATCTTCAACTCCGATGATGAAGACAAAAAACCTCTGATCACCACAGAAGATTTTGGTGTATCTATTCAACATGAAAATTTCAATTCTTAAAACTTACAACTTCAAAAGATGTCTCTGAATGCTCTGATGTGACATGCTCTTGTAGGGTTGTTTCAGTAAACCCCATTTTGCCACAATAAGGACATGTGAATGCTTGGGGTTGCTCCACAGTTAGTGCTTCTCCTCCATAATAGAGATCTATACAAAACAAGACACATTACTGTTGCAAATTATGTTACTCAAATTAGGAAGACTACCAAATTGAGTTGTTTTAGGATTTCTTTTTCCAAACCATCACCAGCCATCCGTGAATGTGCCTGTCTATCCTTTTGCAAACCATGTAACAAATTCTAGATCCTCAGTTTTCATAACACTCAGTACTGAAACAACACCACTGGACAACAACTTTTCTTGGTACTTGCTGACATGGATCAACAAAACCAACAAATTTGTCTTGCAAATTATAGCAGTAATTTACTTCACTATGTGATATTGGTTTTGTAACTGAGATGGTGTGTACTTACTGTGCCATATGAACCAAATCTTTATACACATTCAGCTTCTTATTATTCTTTAATCCTTTTGGCACTGAAATTAAATGCCGATGTTCTGCAGAAGGTCGGCATTTAAAACACAGGTGCGTAAGATCAGACATATTTATACAACATTTGGCATATTGAGCACCACACTACACGTTATATACACGTAAGTCAAATGTTCAGCTGGACGGCAGCTAGGCAACCAGGGCAGTGATTATCTGGTCTCTGTTGCACACAAACATGGTTTTCCATTCTCAATGTTTCCATTCCAGTATTTCTCACAATCTAACTGGTTTTCAAATGCCATACAAAATACTGATCGCCAAGGTGACAATTCATATTTCTGTAGCAGATCACTGTGTTGACACTCATGTCACTTTTGCAGTGCTGTGAATTCTCACCATCACTGCTGAGTGATGTGACATCCATAAGTAATAGCAATTTCCTTAAAGCTTGCATTTGACATAGCGGACATTGGGGAGCAGGGGAAAAATATATCTCAACCATTAAAGTGGGGTTAGAGGTGACCACTATGCAGCACTGTAAAGGGGGTACAGAAGGGCAAACACTGCAGACACCAGTGTCCCCCATGATCAATGTGTTTTGACTCATTAAGTCCTGGGTCAAATCTTGTCCCAGAGTGACTCCTGACTGCAGTTTGGTTTTCCTTGGTTCTTACAGGCAAAAGCCAGAAAATTGCTTCCAGATAAGCCATGGCAACTTCTGTCAATATTCTTTACCAGTCATTTTTCAACAATCATCCTATCTTTCATTGCTATAATAATTTAGCAGTGCTGTTAAATATATCATAAATAAACAAGAAAATACGTGTCATTACAGTCTTAACTCTGTGAAGATAATGAAGATGTTTATGTCATATCTGATGTGTACAAGCTCAATCCAGAAGCCTGCATATACTGTTAATGCAATCACAGGGTAGTCACATTTACAAATTGCTATAAATGTCTGTTCAACAAATGCACCACAAAATGATTAACAGATCAAATGCGGTAGGTCTATGGCATACACCAACTCTTACATCTCTAGAACTACTTGCTCAGCTGAATCCCTTGACAGAATGACACAAAAAATTAAAATTGACTCCTTCCAAGATCTAAAAGTCAAGTAAGAGTATATAATCACATTAAATGTTTGCTTCACAAGCATGGGTCTAAATTTCTGTTTACAACAGCAACGTTCATCCAAGCCACAAAATGAAGTAGGCTTTGGAGGAAGTTTACAGTCACTATATTAAATCCCCCAAAACCATGAAGTGTATCAAGAAACGTAAGGGCAGTAACATCCTTCATGACTCTTAAGACGGAAATGTAAACATCACCAGAAAAATAGAGGTATAGCTCTACTTATCTGTAATCTTAGTGCTAGATAAGAGGTGGATCTTCTGCTGTATCACTAAGACAAAAGAAACAGCACCCACAGTATATGAAGCTGAGTGGGCACCAGTGCCAGATTGGACAGGCATTTTGAAAGATGATTTCTTGCCCCCACTGAGGTTCAAACCCTGGAACGTCTAGCCCTTAGCAAGTCAGACTAATGATGCAGTGTTTGGTAAAAGTGACAGTCTGTTTCTCGTGGTTCAATGCATTTTATGGTCACAGTAATATGGCATTCTAAGAATGAAACAAGAAACAACAAAAACAAACAAGAAATAACAAGAATATTTCATCCACATAATTAACTTCTCCTGTCTCAAGATGGCAGCAGAATGTTTATTGTCCCCCATCAGAGAAAAATATAATGTAAAAAAATGTTCAGCATTCTGCAATCTATCAAGGCATAAAAACAATGGTTAAGGGTTACAAAGGGCAGTAACAATGGACCTTAGACCTCCAAATATGTACTGATAGAAACTTTAAAAACCATATGCCAAACATAACTATTACACTTACCAAAATCAGACCTTGTAAGGATGCACTGCATTGGATGTTCTGTTGTATGACGTGTAGTTGTAGCTCCTGCTTCATAGCATGTTGCACACAAGTCATAATCATAGCATATGAGGCACTTATAGCGCCGGCCACGAAAGTTTCCTTTCAAACATGAATCACAGCTCACACCTAGATCAGACGAGCACAACGTTATATTTACAAATGTACCCACACTTCTGGAGAACAAAAATTCTAACAGTACACAACTGACATACTTTATCTGCCTCTGAAACACAGTAACACGAATTTGATGCAAATATGCATCAGCTGAGAAAATAAAATGTTATAAATGCTGTATAATATTTTCATAAAAACAGCATACCTTATCCCTTCAACGGTGACATACAGTTAAGCACATGCAAAACCATGCACATACATGTATATGGACAATTTCCATGACAGCACCCATCTGAGAAAACCTGGTGCATGAGCAAAGACTTTGCTTGGATTCTTACTAAACTAACCTGTTCAATACAAAAATATGAAATATGCTTTGTTTAAAGTGAAAATTGTAAAAAAAATCATGGTTGCTCCAAATGGATGGTGCCACAGAGAGCAAACCTGTAAAAATATATCAGCAACCCCACACAGTAAACTTCAAGTTTAAGAAAGTTGAATTTCTCAGAAGTTTCATATGGGACAAGTTACAAAGCCAGGGATAAGTTACAGAACAAGAGTATCATGTCTGACAGCTAACTGTTACGTACATCCCTCTACAGTGAATTACAGCTGCATGGAGAGCTGTGGATACCAAGACCAACCAAATTAAAACTGCAGTCACTATTACTATCATGGTGGGCAGCACAAGTTGTAGAATGTAAAAGCAAACTGCAACGGTTCACAGTAGCCAAAACACACAACTTGGCTCAAGCAGTAACGCTTCTGACATAGAGCTGAGAGGTATTTGGATTGAATGTCTGCTACAACACCACATTCACAAATCACACCACCATCTGTTGCTGTGTAGTTTACATTTTACATAGCGCCATTAAATATATCACAAATATATGCAACCTATGAACAAAGCCAATAGTATAAATTCTGTTATTAAGCACCTACAAATCACACTCAAAAACAGTCATCAGTTCTGTACAAAAATGTCTATATGTACATTTATAAACTTAATATCATACATTTTTCATGTAATGAGTATTATACAGATAAGAATTATTCTAACTTATTGCAATGTTATATAATATTAACCAAACATGACCTCTGTGTGAACTTCCAGAAAATGTCCGCATATGTTCGCCAAAACATGTTGGAGTAACTTGTATATGGTATAATCTGTGCAAAAAGTTGTAATATATTTTAAATTTCTATATATATACATATTTATAATCTCTATTAATATAGCTATCCCATCTATGAATGAAATCCAACAGTAATTAATATTCTGTACATAAAGACAAAATGAATGATTCGTGTTCTCTTTTAGTTCATGTTCCAGTTGCCATATACAACAGTAGCTATTTGCTGCAAAGAAAGTCATGATTAAACTAGACGTCAAATGATGGTCTTTGGATTCTTACACCATGTATATAATGGGTATGTCCTAAAATCTGAAGAAACTTGCTGCCTCCATTTTCCAGGTGACCAAATTTGGACCATGTGTTTGCTAAAGTAAGTGGGAGAAGGAAATATGTCAAATGCATGGGCAAGTTTCAATGATTTTGCAAATCAGAGCTACAGAGAAGGAAGAGGGGATATGTCTTGCACTGAAAGAGTAGGAGTTGGGAGTTCATCTTGGTGTAAAAACCCTGCACTTCTTTCTCCACTGTAGTCTTGATTGGCCAGTATCCTTCAAACCTTCCTATACAACAGACCTATTCCCTCCATCCAATCACTTAATCATCCACCTGAACAAAATATAGCCACTGTGAAGATGGTGACAGTAAGCTTCCCTGAAGTGTCAGAACAAACCTATTATGCTACATGGTGCCAGAATCCAAAATACTATAATGTGAGCAACACACCCTGTATCAATTAGAGAAGTTGATGAGAAATTTAAAATAAGGAAATATAGTAACACTCTATTAGATGCCAGATCGGGGCTGGAAGTAGACACCGAGAGAACTCAGCACATGATCATATCTGAGCAACAGAATGCAGACAAGATCACAATATACATATGATGAATTAAAAAAAAAAAAAAGACTGTGCTTGTTCCAATATCTGAAAACCATAACAAATAAAAATTTCAGGAATGAAATTCATGCTACAATTTCCTTCAGAAACTTCATTTGTTCCATCCTCTATACACAGATAAACACAATAATGCAATTTTTTCTGTTGTATATGGGTGTGAAACTTGGTATATTACATCAAAGATACGACACATTCTGCGTGCATTGAAAGAAGCTGCTGAACAAAATACGTGGATCCAAGGAAGAGGAAATAACAGGTTGGTGAAGAAACTGCTCAATGTGGAGCTTCTTATTTGTACTCTTTAATACTTAGTTAAATAATAGTATGGGACGAGACTATAAAAGTAGTATGGGTCTTGTAGACATGGGGTGTTTTGGCATGCAATGGATTCATCTGGCTCAGGACATGATAAGTGGCAGGCTCTTGTGAAAATGACAATGAACCATCAGGTTGTGTAAAAGGCAGACAATATCAGGAGTTATTCAAGAATGACTCTAATCCATGGAGTTAAGTGAAGTTGACAAGCCCTATGCCAATTTCCTGTATTTTCACAGATGAAGAGAAAGGAACGTTTCCTGAAAAATCCATTCCTGTATTCAAAAGATACTTCTGAAGTTTCCTCAGCAGCCTACTGAAAAGAATTTTCAGAGATGGCAAGCAAATCACATCAAAATTAGATACACATTTTTACTGAATATTTAGTGTGCACCATGTAATTTCAAGGCAAGAATGTTGGCAAACCTACACACAAAATTTTGCCTGCTAGACATTTCTCCACAAAAGAAACTACATCTACTCATGCATTTGTAATTGCTTGGTACCAGCCTAGCTAGCATCACTAACATACAAGACATGAGACAAGCCTATTGTCCCACATACAACATGTATACAAGCTATCATTTTTTATTTGACATCGGGGAAAAAATAATAAAGGACACCTAAATAGAATATTAATAAATGCAAAAAATTTTCCACTTGTTAGTCATAATTTTTCACTTACTGTAGACGAGCAGACGAATGTGTTTATAAAGCCCTGGATAACATGCCACATTTCTAGTAGTATATTTAAATATTTAAACATTCTGCAATATTCATGTCTGAAGCATTTCTGGCCTAACTTTACAATACAGTCAAATTCGTCCGGGTGTGGGTTAATACTTGAAAATAAAACTAAAATTTCATTATATGTTAGGGTGATTGGGTAAGACTGAATAGATATGTGAAATGTAACTGCCAATTTTAAATAAAGCACTATATAAGAAACAGATATACCTGACCACTGGACTGTGTTAGTTGTGCTGCGTTTCATCTGAAATTGTATTCAAATTTATATTGCTAAGACCAACAATTTATTAAAAAAAAAAAAAAAATTCTCTATTGTTGATGGCAACTCCAACCTTTGTACTGTGTAAAGGTGGTTTCACTCTAAAATGCAAAAACCGAGAAAATGTCTGAAGTGTTGCACTACAATCATAAAATTGCATATTTTAATCCTTTGAAACTGACATATAATTAAGCACACAAAAAGTATACACGATTTCCCAAACCTTGTACAGAAATGGCCATTTTCTTTCACTTCCAAGTATCCTTACAACATATGGCGCTCTTTATAAACACTTGTGTTCTTCACAAATGTAGTCGTTCGTTGATCAACGTTACATACGACTTATTAATCTTGGACTTACGGAATTCCACCAGATATGGCCTAATGGGTATAAGCTACCTTGATGCCTCCCTACTTTTTATAACGTTCTTCGTACTGGCTTCAACACGTACTCGCAGTCGGTTTAATACTTGCACATACTTTGTCACTATCAAAATTATTAACTGTTCAAGTTCTGAACACAATTACAACCACAATTCAAGGGATAAATCTCGGTGGAAATGTAGCCTAATCCCAGGCAAGAACGTAGCCTATTCTCTGACCTGTAATAGGGCATCACTCACCTTCATGTCGAGACATTTCAGAGAGTACGTGGAACTCCCGAATTTATTATTGTTTCTGTTGTTCTCACCAAATTCTCTAGTATCGATATATGGGAATGATGTTCAATTATTTCGCTCAATACATTCTCATTGAAGAAAATTTTTCACTACACTTCTATCTCAAACCTAACCCAACTAGGCCATAATGACGTCACAGTTTCTGCTTTTCCCAACATTCCTCGCAAATATCAAGTAGACATGGCTGCTATGCTAGGTCGTGTATTTATTTACGGAGGAAGAGGTGCGTTGGGCGCTGCATGTGTTGCACACTTTAAAGCGCAAAATTGGGTACGTATGAAATACTTACAGGTTTTTTATGAAATGCTCACTACAAAACCACAAGTTTATGTGTGCAACAGAAAAGTACAGAAACATGACTGGTGAAAGTCTTCGGGATTGGAATTCGTTCCTCTTTCTCGTCTTCGGGCTGTATAAAGAAGCGGAACGTGTTGAGACTTAGGAGGCTACATGAAAAAAAATTATGTGGTTTGTGACGCTTCATTTAAGATCTATTTTGACTTCAAACATATTGTCTGGGTATCAGGTATCTAACGGAAACTAGCAGGTACTAGAGTAGCGAGGGGGATTGCACAACAGCTGTGAATAGTGTGTTGCTATGCCCAGGATACTTTCGAATCGTTTTGATACATCTGGGCCGTGTAGTAGACGGTTATTCCAGTGTGACTGAAATGTGTGATTGTGTAATATATACAGTGGGCGATTGCAACTGAAGTTTGTAAAGAAATAGTTGTCATTGTAAAATTGTGACATTTTAATTGGTCCGGGGTTTGAACCCCGGTGGGTGCGAGATTTTCCGTACCCTTCCAGACAGACCTCAAGGCCCACCCACATCTGAGTACCGGGTCTTTTTCCTGGGGTAAAGCGGCCGGCCGGGGCGTGGCGTTGACTACCCACCATTGCACATTGCAATGCTGAGGTATATCTATACTTCTTCCTCCTTCCTGTGCCATCATGGCGTGTTATAATGTGACCTTTAGCTTTTTTACCTGTATAATATCTGCATAGTGTATACTTGAGTTCAGATAAAATGCATTTACATAAACCCAAACCATGTTATGTCTTAAAATCAGTTTTCAGTAACAGTTACATGTAACATAACTGCGATAGTGATGATTGTGCAGTGACTAGGCTGTGGCTTGGACATCAAAGAATTGTTTCAGTCTTGGCAGGGACAAAAGATTTCTCTCTCCTACAAAATGCCCAGGCCCACTCTGGGGCTTGATCACCCTCCTGTGGTTGCCAGGGGCCTTGATGCAGGAGTGAATATGTAGTTTGGAATAGTAAGATGATCAGATGAAAATTTAAAATAAGTGGAAGGAAGCATTCCTGGTGTGATTTGAGATATTGTACTACCGTGTGCCTGGAAGGGCTGAGAAAAACTATGAAAACCCTGAACCACTCTGCAGGCCTGGATTTCAATTCATGGCCTCCCAAATCCATTGTAGGAGCACAGTCCATTCAGATACATCTGATTTTACCTCTTAATTTATACAATGAGCATTATTTGCACATCACATACACAATTTTCTTTGTACATGGGATGTCAATCAATCAATCAATTTCTTTATTTTCCTTGTATCCTATTACAGGCGTAACCATGGGATATGGAAATTGTCATACTAATTTATATAATTCTGTGATATCACAGTTTTCCATAATAACAATGTAAAAGTTATAGTTGTACATTATAATAAAATAATAAATAAGCTATGCACTCATATAAAATTAGAACACTAGTTATAAATCCCACCTGCATTTTTCCAAATTTATAAGGTTATTAAAAAAATAATGTATAAAGGTATGTATAATATTACAAGCTATAAAAAATCATTATAAATTATCTTTAAAATCATAATATTCTTGAATAGAGTAAAAAGCGTGTTGACACAAGAA
>Ga0123357_10002874_pt1 | contig 19418 bp, 20 predicted proteins | sample TergutEmb28metaG_FD_89873 | JGI IMG/M metagenome (GOLD analysis project Ga0123357, IMG submission 89873) | Embiratermes neotenicus P4 segment gut microbial communities from Petit-Saut dam, French Guiana - Emb289 P4 | ecosystem: Host-associated > Arthropoda: Insects > Digestive system > Gut ...
TGATACCAGAGAAAGTTTGGTTCAGGATACCATTCATATTTGGGATTATATCAATTTTATGACTAACCGACCATTAGCCTATTATGATTCGGTACTTTCTCAAATAGACAGACATCAAATTGATGCTCAATATTATGCCTAAAACAGGTTGGGATAATAGATCTGCCAAATTATCAACAATTATATATGAACAAGAAGTAATAAATGTGTTCCTGTTGGGCGAAAATTTTATCAAAGAGGTAACCGGAAACAGTGAATATATTATCAATCAAACTGCTGCTGTTATTTCTGAAATCGACAAGGAGTTGAAAGACCGATTTGATTATAAGGTGAAAAATTCCAACAAATAAATCAAAAATTAATGCGGTATTTTCTATTTCAAAAGGCAATTGGCAATTCCGCAGAGAACGTAAAGAAGCACGAAAGCGCAAGTCGCACATTATCTCCGTGTAACTCTGTACCTTCTCTGTGTAGCTCTGTGTAATTATTTGTTTTGCTATTATTTACACAGAGCTACACAGAGAAGGCACAGAGAAAATGGAATTTATAAAAAATAATCCGAAAGCGACGCAAAAAGAAATTGCAACACACATTCGCAAATCGGAGCGGACGGTAAAAACGATAACAACAAAGTATAATGAGACAGAAGGAGTGATTATGCAGTCAGTATTTGAATAGAATGGTATTGGAGGTCTGAGAGTAAACTTTTCTTTTGGGGAAACTGAATTGCTGGTTAAACATTCTATCTGCATGTACTATCGTTTTTTTTAACTACATTTGTATTCAAAAAACGGATATATGTTTATCACATTAGCTATATTGGTTGTTGCCGTCATCTTTTTTATGAACGGGAAAATCCGATCCGATTTGGTTGCCTTATGTGCACTTATCTTATTGATGTTATTCGGTATATTGACGCCTCACGAGGCGCTTTCGGGTTTCTCGAGCTCGATAGTTATCATGATGGTTGGGCTGTTTGTCGTCGGAGGCGGCATCTTCCGTACCGGATTGGCGAATGTAATCAGCCGGAAAATATTAGCGCTGGCGGGCAATAGTGGAACCAAACTCTTTGTGCTGGTCATGCTGGTGACTTCCGTCATCGGCGGTTTTGTAAGCAACACGGGAACGGTGGCTCTGATGCTTCCCATTGTGGTGAGTCTGGCCATGGCGGCCAACACCAATCCGAGCCGTTTCCTGATGCCTTTGGCATTTGCCGGCAGTCTGGGCGGTATGCTGACTTTAATTGGAACACCACCCAACATAGTGATCGACAGTACACTCAGGGAAGCCGGCCTCAAAGGCCTTTCATTCTTTTCGTTCCTGCCTGTCGGTCTGGTTTGTGTCGTGGTGGGAATTGTGGCTCTGGGCTTTCTCAGCAAGCTGTTTCTCTCTAAAGACACGGGCGCCGACGATACCCGAAAATCAAAATCGTTGAAAGACTTAGCCAACGAATACCGTCTCTCTCAAAACCTGTTTCGCGTGCGGGTAGTTCCCGGCTCGGAACTGATTGACAAGAAACTACAGGAATTGGAAATGCTCAAGCGATATACGATCAACGTTCTGGAGATACGGCGGCGCGGCAACGGCCAAAATCCGTTCCTGAAGTCCGTTAATCAAAAATTAGCCGGTCCCGAAACCGTCATCATAGAAAACGATGTGTTGTACCTCTCCGGCTCGTTTGAACAAGTACAACGGTTTGCTTGCGAATGTAAAGCAGGATTGATTCATACCTGCGAGCCGGAGGAAGAAACACTCCGCTTCGACGAAATAGGCATCGCCGAAGTGGTAGTGCTTTCCAACTCGAAATTGGTGAGCCGGCTGGTGAAAAATTCCGGTTTTCGCGAAAAATACAAGGTAAATATATTAGGAATACAACGTCAGAAGCAATACATTATTCACAACGTCAAAGACGAGAAAATCCACTCGGGCGATGTATTGCTGGTGCAGGGCGAATGGAACGACATTGCGCAGCTGACCGAAGAATCGTCCGAATGGGTGGTTATCGGGCAACCCTTAGTCGAAGCCTCGAAAATAGCGCTCGACCATAAAGCGCCCCTGGCAGCGGCCATCATGATCGGCATGGTAGTGCTGATGGCTTTAAATATTGTTCCGGCTGTCGTTGCCGTACTGATGGCTGCCGTAGGAATGATACTCACCGGATGTTTCCGCAATGCCGAAGAAGCGTATAAAACCATCAATTGGGAAAGTATCGTTTTGATCGGCGCTATGCTGCCCGTATCGTTAGCCATTGAAAAAACAGGGGCTTCCGCTTCCGTATCCAAAGGGTTAGTAGAAGGATTGGGAAGTTATGGCCCCTTAGTGTTGATGGCGGGAATCTATTTTGCCACCTCGCTGCTCACGCTTTTCATAAGCAACACGGCTACGGCGGTACTTTTCGCTCCGATAGCTTTACATTCGGCACAGGCCATCGGCGCAAGTCCTTATCCATTCCTGTTTGCGGTGACGGTAGCAGCCAGCATGTGTTTTGCCAGCCCGTTTTCGACGCCGCCCAATGCGTTGGTCATGTCGGCGGGACGATATACGTTCATGGATTATGTGAAAGTCGGTTTGCCGTTGCAATTGCTTTTCGGTATCGTGATGATCTTTCTGCTTCCGCTGTTGTGGCCGTTCTAGGGGTTACTCATAGTTTTATCCGCAATATGCCGGCAATCGTTGTTAGCAATCTGCTGATTAATACCGTTAAATTATTTCATTTTGATTTATTTGCAACCTATTTGCTTCCTCTGTGCATTTTCTCTTCGTCCGCTCTTCGTCCGTTCTTCCTCCGCTCTTCCTCCGCTCTTCCTCCGCTCTTCCTCTTATGTTCCTCTATTGACATTTTGATATTTCCATGAAGTTTCAAAATAAATAATAATGGAAAAAAAATTTATTTCATAAAAACAATTCCTATTTATAAATCTTTTTTTACCTTTGCACACATTATTATTAATTTAAAAACTAAAAAAATGGCTCACGTAATTACTGATGATTGCATTGCATGTGGAACTTGCATAGATGAATGTCCTGAAGGCGCTATATCTGAAGGTGATATCTACAAAATTGATCCGGATATGTGCACCGATTGTGCAACCTGTGTGGATGCCTGTCCGTCGGAAGCTATTATTCCCGGATAAGTTTAATTGTTGATGAATTTTTAAGTGAAAAGAGGGTTGTCTCCCAATGAGACGCCCTCTTTTTATTCCTGATGAATGTTATTGAGCAAATCGTTGTTTGTTTCAAACAAAATATGTACTTTTGCATTTTTGTAGGAACGACAACGTACATAATTTATTTATATGCCTAATGCTAAGAAGAAAATAAACAATGCGCTCCTATCCGTCTTTTGTAAAGATGGACTTCAACCCATTTTAGAAAAACTGCATCGGGAAGGGGTTCAATTTTATTCAACCGGCGGTACACAGGAAATGATAGAGTCGCTGCATTATTCCTGTCACTCTGTGGAAAGCCTGACCGGTTATCCTTCAATATTGGGTGGTCGTGTAAAGACTTTGCATCCAAAAATCTTTGGTGGTATTTTGAACCGGAGGGACAATGAAGCCGACCGGCAACAAATAGCACAGTACGATATTCCGGAAATCGACTTGGTCATTGTCGATCTCTATCCTTTTCAGGAAACGCTTGCTTCCGGAGCGGGCGACCAGGAAATCATTGAGAAAATAGATATCGGCGGCGTTTCGTTAATCCGGGCGGCCGCTAAAAATTTTAATGATGTGATTGTCGTCGCATCCAGGGAACAATACGCTCCACTGGAAAGCCTGCTGTCGGAAAACGGCGTCCATTCCACCTTGGAAGAACGGAAATGGTTTGCTAAAGAAGCTTTCGCCGTCACTTCCGCTTACGATACGGCGATCTTTCATTATTTTGATGCGACGGAAGGCTCGTATTTCCGCTTCGCGGAAAACGATGCTAAAATTTTGCGTTACGGAGAAAATCCACATCAACGGGGTATTTTCTACGGCCGTTTCGAAGCGCTGTTCGAACAATTGCAGGGAAAAGAAATTTCCTACAATAATTTGCTTGATATCGACTCGGCGCTTGCGTTGATTTCGGAATTCGATGAATTAACCTTCGCCATACTCAAACATACGAATGCTTGCGGCATTGCTTCCCGCCCTACGGTGAAAGAAGCGTGGGATGCCGCTTTGGCGGCCGATCCGGTCTCGGCCTACGGAGGCATCCTCATTTGCAATGCATCGATCGACAGGGAAGCCGCAGAAGCCATTAACGAAATCTTCTTCGAAGTGATCATTGCTCCCGATTACGATACCGGCGCTCTTGAATTTCTTATGCAAAAGAAAAACCGGATTATCCTGATTCAGAAACCGGACTTCCAGCGCAACAAGCTTCAGTTCCGTTCTTTGTTGAACGGCGTTTTGGTTCAGGACAGGGATGATAGTATTCAAACGGCCGCCGAGCTAAAGACGGTAAGCCTGAAGTCGCCGGATAAACGGGAGACCGACGATTTGTTGTTTGCCAATAAAATCGTCAAGAATACCAAATCGAACGCTATTGTTTTAGTTAAGGATAAACAACTTTGTGCAAGCGGAGCCGGTCAGACGTCGCGGGTGGATGCGTTGAAGCAGGCCATAGAAAAAGCCCAATCGTTCGGGTTTGATTTGGAAGGCGCCGTCATGGCTTCCGACGCCTTTTTCCCTTTTCCCGATTGTGTGGAAATAGCAGGAAAAGCGGGAATTACCGCCGTCATCCAACCGGGCGGCTCCATACGCGATCATTTATCGATAGAATATTGTAATACACATACTATGGCGATGGTAACAACCGGTATTCGTCATTTTAAACATTAAAAAGAAGATATGGGATTTTTTTCATTCACTCAAGAAATAGCAATGGATTTAGGTACGGCCAATACCATTATCCTTTCTAACGGGAAAATAGTAGTAGACGAGCCGTCGGTAGTAGCTTTGGATGATCGCAGTGATAAAATACTGGCCATCGGGAAAGACGCTCAACGAATGGAAGGGAAAACCCCTGCCAAAATCAAGACCATTCGTCCGCTGAGAGACGGAGTGATTGCCGATTTTAATGCCGCCGAACAGATGATTCGCGGACTAATTAAGATGGTCAATACGAAAAATTACTTCTTTTCACCTTCCCTGCGAATCGTAGTATGCATTCCTTCGGGAAGTACGGAAGTGGAAATTCGTGCCGTCAGAGACTCGGCTGAGCATGCCGGCGGCAGGGATGTATATATGATTTATGAACCCATGGCGGCTGCTATCGGCATAGGACTTGATGTGGAAGCTCCGGATGGAAACATGGTTGTAGATATAGGGGGCGGCACTACCGAAATTGCCATTATCTCTTTAGGCGGTATTGTTTCCAATAAGTCTATCCGGGTGGCCGGAGACGATTTAACCCAGGATATTATTGAATACATGGGGCGCCAGCACAATATGAGAGTCGGCGAACGCACGGCGGAAATGATTAAAATTAATGTAGGGTCGGCGCTTGTGAACTTAGAAGAGCCGCCCGAAGACTTTATCGTCTATGGTCCGAATCGTATGACCGCTTTACCCATGGAAGTTCCGGTATCGTACCAGGAAATTGCCCATTGTTTGGACAAATCCGTTTCGAAAATAGAAATGGCCATTCTTAGCGCATTGGAAAGTACGCCTCCCGAATTGTATGCCGATATTGTTCGTAACGGAATCTTTTTAGCCGGTGGAGGCGCCTTATTGAAAGGCTTGGATAAACGGCTGTCCGATAAAATCAATATTGCCTTTCATATTGCAGACGATCCTTTGCATGCCGTAGCCAAAGGAACGGGAGTTGCTTTGAAAAATATTAACAAGTTTAATTTTCTTATTCGCTGATTGAAGAATTTATTCAATTTTATACTCAGGTATATACACTGGCTGTTGTTCTTTTTTTTACTTTCATTTTCTCTGTATTTGCTGGTTCATAACAGTGAATTTCAACGGAGCAAATACTTGTCGGTATTTCAAGAAGTCGCCGGTAGAATGTATTCGGTATCCAACAGTGTACAGTCCTATATAAATTTGAAAAGCACCAATACCGATTTGATGCAGCGAATGGCTGTTTTAGAAGAAGAAATACAATCCTACCGGAAAAAAGTGGCAGCGCTTACCGACGGGATACAACCGGACTCCATCGATATCGGTATTGATCCGTCCATTTATCATTTTATTCATGCCCGGGTGGTTTTCAATCAGGCATCCGAAACCAACAATTACCTGTTGTTGGACAAAGGGAGCAACGATGGCATTACAGAAGACATGGCCGTTGTTTCCGTCAAAGGAATCGTGGGAGTGGTTATGAAGGTATCTCCAAACTATTCACGCGTCATTCCGGTGTTGAATTCCGGATCGCATCCCAGTTGCCTTATCAAAAATTCGCGGTTCATCGGCTCGTTGTTCTGGGATGGAAAAGATCCCCGTTACATCCATTTAAGTAAATTGCCCAGCCACTCCTCTTACGAGATCGGCGACACGATTGTTACCAGCGGTTATTCGGCCATCTTTCCACCGGATGTCCTCGTGGGAGTAATCGAAGACGCTTCCGACCAAAAAGAACAGGAAAATAATTCCGTCAAAGTGCGGTTATTTACCGATTTCAGTACATTAAACGAAGTGTTCATTATCCGGAATCCACTCCGCGACGAACAAATAAACATGGAGAAAGGAATGAATAACGAATGAAAAATGTATCCGTTCAACTGGCTTTATTGTTTATCTTCCTTGTTTTTCTACAAGTATGGCTTTTCAATTCCATCCATTTATTCGGATATGCCACGCCTTTGCTTTATATTTATTTTTTAATCAAGTTGCCGATCCGGATGAACCGGAATGTGGTGATTCTATTGTCGGCCTTACTGGGTTTCGCCGTTGATATTTTCGGCAGCACGTTAGGATTGAGTATGACCGTGATGATTCTTTTGGGCTTTCTCCGCTATTATTTGTTAAAACTGTTTGCCCCCAGAGATGTATTTGAAGATTATTTGCCTTCTTTCACCATTTTCGGTAAATTTTTATTTATGCGATATGCGGGTACAATCGTTTTAATTCAACTGTTCCTGCTGTATGCCATCGAATCGTTTTCTTTATTTAATCCGTTGGCGCTTTTTTTGCGAATTACCGGTAGTTTTATCTTAACATTTTTGCTTATCTTTGCTTTCGAAAGTATAAGTTTGGATCTATTCAAGAAGTGAAAAAAAGAGATTTGGATTCGGAGAAGAGAAGAAGGTATATTACTTTTTCGATTTATTTGCTTGTATTTATTTACATTATACAATTATTCAAACTGCAGATAATTGACAAGGAGTACAAACAATGGGCGGATAACAATGCCTTTTTGAACCGGAAAATATACCCGCCGCGCGGCGTGATGTACGACCGGAACGACGAATTATTGGTTTACAATCAGCCTGCCTACGATTTAATGGTGATATTCAAGGAAACGAAAGACATGGATACGCTTGCCTTTTGCCGGGCGGTGAATCTTCCCATCGAAAAATTCCGTCAAAAACTGGCCGATGTAAAAAACCGGAAAATCAATCCCGGTTATTCGCCTTATACTCCCCAAACGTTTCTTACTCAATTGGGAAATAAAGAATATGGCATCTTGCAGGAATCCATCTACAAATTTCCGGGATTTTACATTGAAAACCGTACGGTGCGGGAATATAACTATCCGTATGCAGCCCACGTCTTAGGGTATATCGCTGGAGTGGATAAACAAAATCTGACCGATGACGATTATTATATAAGCGGAGAATATATCGGTAAAACCGGTGTTGAAAAACAATACGAAACCTACCTTCGGGGAACGAAAGGAGTGGAAGTGTTGCTACGGGATGCGCATGGAAGCATCAAAAAAGACAATTATGAAAAACGCATTCATGACCAGGTTCCGGTTCCCGGGAAAGATTTAACGCTCTCTATCGACATCAATTTGCAGGCTTACGGAGAGGAATTGATGAAGAACAAATTGGGAAGCATCGTGATGATAGAACCGGAGACCGGCGAAATCTTGTGTATGGTTTCTTCACCTACGTATGATCCGGCTATTTTAGTAGGCAGTAATAATTTCAGCGACAACTTTTCGGAATTGGCCAAAGACCCCTATATGCCGCTAATAAACCGTGCGATTAACGGGTCGTATTCTCCGGGATCGACTTTTAAACCGGCGCAGGCTTTGGCTTTTCTGGAAGAAAATATTATTCAACCCGGTACCGCTTACTCCTGTGCCGGCGGATTTCCTTTGGGCGGAGGAAAACCCGGTTGCCACCTCCATGCATCGCCTTTAGCTCTGGTTCCGGCTATTGGAAATTCCTGTAATTCCTATTTTTGTTGGGGATTGTATTATATGCTTTCCAACAAAAAGTACGGGTCGTTTCAAGCGGCCATCAATAAATGGCGGGATCTTATGGTTGCACAGGGTTTTGGTCGTCCATTAGGCGTGGATTTGCCAGGGGAGAAAAAGGGAACCATTCCGAATGGAGAATTTTATGACATACGCTACAAAAAACGGTGGAACCCGTTAACGGTTATCACCATAGCCATTGGTCAAGGAGAAGTGGATGCCACTCCGCTTCAGATTTGTAACCTCGCCGCAACCATCGCCAATCGGGGTTATTTTTATACGCCGCATATTGTCAAAAAGATAAAGGACACGCCTTTGGATTCGCTCTATACTACGCAAAGATATACCGGCATTAACTCCGGGTATTATGAAGTGGTTGCCAATGGAATGCGCTGGGCGGTGGACGGTCCGGGCGGAACTTGCCGGAAAGCCGACTTGCCCGATGTGGTTGTTTGCGGAAAAACAGGCACTGTTCAGAACAGAGGGAAAGACCATTCGCTCTTTATGGCTTTTGCTCCGAAAGATAATCCCAAAGTAGCCATAGCAGTCGTGGTTGAAAATGGTGGCTGGGGAGCCGACTATGCTGTCCCTATCGGACGTTTGATGATAGAAAAATACATGGATGGCGCCATCTCGGAATATTCCCGGTGGATGTATGAAGATAAAATTATGAACACTACTATTTTACACAATGCCTTACCGAAAAAGTAATACATGGGCCAGCCTCGACTGGTGGACGGTGGCCATTTATATGATATTGGTAATTGCCGGATGGCTTAATATTTATGCTTCCAGTTTCAATGTCAATCATGTATCGATCTTCAACTTATCGGGTAGAGCCGGCATGCAAATGATATGGATCCTCACGTCATTCGTCATTGGTTTTTCACTCTTGCTGATCGATAGCGACTGGTACGATATCTTTGCTTATTGGATTTATGCTTTCGTACTCTTATTATTAATCGTAACGCTCTTTTTTTCACACGACATACGAGGGTCCCGGTCCTGGTTGGTAATAGGCCCCATCCGTTTCCAGGCAGCCGAATTTGCCAAGTTCGCCACCGCATTAGGTATTGCCAAGCTGGCAAGTAACCAGAATTTCGATATGTCCCGAATGAAAGATTTCATCAAAGTTCTTCCGATTTTTTTTCTGCCGATGGGCTTAGTCCTGTTGCAAAAAGAAACCGGAAGCGCGCTGGTCTTCTTGGCTTTTTTCTTAACCCTGTATCGAGAAGGCATGTCGGGTTTTATTCTCTTCTCCGGATTTTGTTCCGTACTATTTTTCGTTATAGGTGTCCGTTACGGCGACATTTCCTGGGGAGGAACCGCTTTGGGAAAATGGATCGTGCTCTTATTAATCATTCCTTGCATCAATTTTATATTGTATGACTTAAAAAAAGGGCGGCGTTTTATACTCTATTTTCTTATCGGGTCGGCCGCCATCATTGGCCTGGCGCTCATTGTCTCTCTATTTTACCTTTTTGATTTATGTTGGGTTGCTTTGGTTATCATTGCCGTCATTGTCATCGTCTTGTTGTATCTGTTTCTTAAAAGTAGGGATAAATATTACCTGTATGTTGTCGCATTTGCCCTCCTTTCCGTTGCTTTTGTGTATTCGGTAGATTATGTTTTCGATAATGTGTTGGAACCGCATCAAAAAATACGGATAGAGGTTGCATTAGGCATCATCGACGATCCCGGAGGAGCCGGCTACAACGTCAATCAATCGAAAATAGCCATCGGTTCGGGTGGCTTTTTAGGAAAGGGGTACCTGAATGGCACTCAAACCAAATTGAAATATGTGCCCGAACAGGATACCGACTTTATCTTTTGCACGGTAGGAGAAGAACACGGATTTATCGGGTCGATTTTCATTTTGCTATCCTTTTTGTTTTTGATTGTCCGGATTGTTTTTTTAGCTGAAAGGCAACGCTCTACTTTCAACCGGGTTTACGGCTACAGCGTGACGGCGATACTTCTTTTTCATCTATTGATCAATATAGGAATGGTGATCGGAATCACGCCGGTCATTGGCATTCCATTGCCTTTTTTCAGCTATGGAGGGTCGTCGTTGTGGGGATTTACCATCCTTTTATTTATCTTTCTTCGACTGGATGCATCGAGAAATGAACGTTTATAAACAATATTTAACTATTATTTATTTGCTATTCTTATAATTATTTCTTTTCTTTGTCGTTTCAAACAATAAGAAATATTCATTTTTACAAGATTTTTATGTTAGACAAGACGCTTGTTATCTTAAAGCCCTCCGCCGTCCAAAGAGGATTGATTGGAGAAATAATAGCTCGTTTCGAAAAGAAAGGCTTATTACTTACAGGGCTGAAAATGGTGTGGTTAAGTGACGAAATCCTGAGTGAGCATTATGCCCATTTGAAAGATAAACCTTTTTTTCAACGGGTAAAAGATTCGATGAACGTATGTCCTGTCATTGTCTGTTGTTGGAAGGGAAAAGACGCTGTTCAAGTGGTTCGGAAGCTTACCGGTGTTACCAACGGTCGTGAGGCATTGCCCGGCACCATCCGTGGCGACTTCAGCATGAGTATGCAAGAAAATATTTTACATGCATCCGATTCACCGGAAACCGCAGAGGTGGAATTGCGGCGGTTTTTTAAGGACGACGAATTGTTCGTTTACAATTTGAATGTGATTTCAAATCTATATGCTTCTGATGAAATCTGATTCTATGAAACCAATACAAAACACTCTGCTAAAAATTACGTTTGTCATTTTACTGGCTTGCTCCTGTCATGCGCTGCATGCACAAACCGATCCGGAAAAAGAATCCACCACTCCGGACGAAATAACCAAACTAACTACCAATCGCAAGTTAGTAGCCGATAAAGCTAACACAAAAATGGAAACTGCCGCCATTGATTCAATACAAATGCAGTATGAAATCAATGAAGAAGACGAAGACCTCTCGCCTGCCGACGAATTGTACGATGGCATTTGGAATAATCAATACTTGAAAGCCTATTCCGATGTAGCTATTCCGGACTCATTCCAAATCGACCTTTCCAATTTTGTTATGCCGGTGGAAGGGAAAATAACTTCTCCTTTCGGACCTCGTAGAAGACGGTTTCATTACGGTACCGATCTGAAATTGCAAGTAGGAGATACCGTCCACGCCGCCTTCGAAGGAAAAGTAAGAATAAGACAATACGAAAGAAGGGGATACGGTAATTACTTAGTGATTCGCCATCCCAACGGTTTAGAAACGGTTTACGGACATTTATCCCGATTTTTAGTAACCTCCGGGGAAACTGTTGAAGCGGGTCAACCCATTGCTTTGGGGGGAAATACCGGGCGGTCGACCGGCTCTCACTTGCATTTCGAATGCCGCTTTCTCGGACAAGCCATTGATCCTTCCGATATTGTTGATTTCAATAATTTCTGCACTTTCGATGACCATTATGTTTTCAATAAATCGAATATCAACGCACTGAGCGTTCACAACAGTAACTATTCGAAATATGCCACCTACGACAAAACAATTACATACCACCGTATACGATCGGGAGATACCTTATCGACGATCGCAAAGAAATACGGCGTAACGGTTAGCCAGATTTGCCGCTTAAACGGTTTGCGGCCCAACAGTCTGCTGAAAGTGGGAAAAGTTTTGCGTTGCTCGTAAATGAAATGGAGAAGAAGCATAAAATAACTGCCGTAGAAATTTCCCGGGCTATCCTGAGTTTGGTGTTTATTTTTTCCGGTTTTGTCAAAGCAGTAGACCCCTGGGGTGGCGCTTACAAGATCGAGGATTATTTTTCTGCCTTCGAACTTACACAGTTTAATTCTTTGGCAGTTTCCCTGTCTTTTCTTCAGGCAGCCGTGGAATTCGGCGTAGGAGTCTGCCTGTTAATTGGCGTATACAGACGGTTTAACTCTATTCTTGTTTTGCTGATCATGTTGTTTATGACGCCGTTGACTTTGTATCTTGCCATTGCGAATCCGGTTACGGACTGCGGATGTTTCGGCGATGCCTTAGTGATATCCAATTGGCAAACTTTCTACAAAAATATATTTTTACTTATCGCGGCAGTCATTGTCTTTATGTGGTATCGATATATGACTCCTTTCTTTACTCAAAAAGCCGGGTTTTCCGCCACTTTATGGATTTACCTGTTTATAATAGGTGTTTCTTTCTATTGTTTTCATTATTTGCCGGTTCTTGACTTTCGCCCGTACAAAATCGGAGCAAACATTCCGCAAAAAATGGAAATTCCTGAAAATGCGGAACCTGATATTTACGAAGCGCGACTGATTTATTCGAAAGACGGACAGAAAAAAGAATTTACCATCCAGAATTATCCGAAAGGCGACAGTACCTGGACCTTTGTTGATTCTAAATCGCGTTTAATCAAAAAAGGCTATCAGCCGCCTATCCATGATTTTTCTATCACCGATGCCCAAAAGGAAGATATTACCGGAGAAGTTCTTTCCAATCCGTCCTACACCTTTTTACTCATTGCACATAAGTTAGGTAAGGCCAATGATACGAATGTTGATAAAATTAACGACATCTATGATTTCTCAAAAACAAAGGAATACGATTTTTATGCTTTGACTTCTTCCTTACCGAATGAGATACAAGACTGGATTGAAAGTACAGGGGCGGAATATCCTTTTTGTACGATGGACGATATTGCCTTGAAAACCATCATCCGTTCCAACCCGGGTTTATTACTGATGAAAGACGGAACGATTATCAATAAATGGCCCAATACCCGTTTGCCGAGTGTGGAAGAACTGATTAAACTGACGGATGAACCCCAGCCGGAAAATGCGCCGGTATCTCATGGTTTCCTTACGGTACTTTTCCTGACATTTGTTCTGTTTGTTCCGCTTATCGGATTATTTTTGTATGATTCGTTCATACGCAGGGGAAGAAAATTAAAAATTAAAAATTAAAACTATATAAATAATACAAGAATATGAGAAAGAATGTGGTTGCAGGAAATTGGAAAATGAATAATACCCTGCAAGAAGGATTGAATCTGGCAAAAGAATTACAACAGGTGCTGAATGGTAAAACTGTTCATTGTGAAGTGGTTATTTGTACACCATTTATTCATTTGGCATCCATTGCCAAAGAAATTACAACCATCGGTTTAGGAGCGCAAAATTGTGCCGATAAAGTTTCGGGAGCTTACACAGGAGAAGTTTCGGCGGCCATGATTGCTTCAACCGGTGCGCAATACGTCATTTTAGGCCATTCCGAACGAAGAGCTTATTATGGAGAAACCAATGCAAGCCTGAAAGAAAAAGTGATGCTGGCTTTAGCCAATCATCTGACACCTGTTTTCTGTATCGGCGAAGTGCTGGCGGAACGGGAAGCCGGAATGCAAAATAAGGTCGTTGAAACACAAATCAGGGAATCACTTTTTCATTTGAGCGCGGATGATTTCAGTAAAATTGTTTTAGCTTACGAACCGGTGTGGGCGATTGGAACAGGCGTTACGGCTACTTCCGATCAAGCGCAGGAAATGCATCGTTTTATCAGGGAAACTCTCGCCGAAAAATACGGATCGGCCGTAGCCGGTGAAATATCCATTCTCTATGGAGGCAGTTGTAATGCAGGCAATGCTAAAGAATTATTTGCTAACCCCGATGTCGATGGCGGTCTGATCGGCGGCGCTTCCTTATCGGTTGATAAATTTTTGCCGATTATTGAAGCTTTCTGAAGTATGTCATCCCGCGCTTGAGGCGGGATCCCCTGAAAAATATATAAATAGGGTAAGGCTATTAATATGAAAAATAAATTCATTTTAACTTTTCTACTTGTAACAGGATTGTGCTTTTCCGAAATGCAAGCACAAGTAAAGCAAGTTACCATTATTGATGATTTGGAAACACCTGTTCCGAACGAAGGCATTATCCGGATTGATTCCGATCCGAAAATCACGGAATTGATCGGTGTACTTTCTTCCGACTCAAGTATCAATGCAAATAATTTTGTCAAGATCAACGGTTTCAGGATACAGGTTTATATGAGTAATAATCCTAAAACGGCAAGAAAGGAAATAACAGACAGACAGAGTTTGATTCAAGCTGCGTTTCCTGATATAGCTATTTACAAGGGATATGCAGCACCTAATTGGAAACTGGTAGTCGGCGATTTCCGCACCAAAGAAGAAGCCGATGTTTTCAAACAAAAAATGCTAAAATCGATTCCCGAACTCGGAAAAGAAATGTATATCGTACAGGACATCATTAATATTTCGATACAAAACACCAATGAATGATGGAAGGAACACCGGAAGAAGTACAACAAAAAAGAGAGGCCATTGCATTTCACTATGCGCGGATTTTGGAACTGCTGGGGGAAGATATTGATCGTGAAGGTCTGCTTAAAACACCGGAACGGGTAGCAAAAGCCTTGATGTTCCTAACCAAAGGATATAAGCAGGACCCTGCACAAATTTTGTCATCGGCCGTTTTTGTGGAGGACTATAAACAGATGGTTATTGTCAAGGATATCGATTTTTTTTCTCTCTGCGAACACCATGCGTTACCGTTTTTCGGGAAAGCGCATGTTGCTTATATACCCAATAATGCCGTTACCGGACTAAGTAAAATCGCCCGGGTGGTCGATGTTTTTGCTCATCGCTTGCAAATACAGGAACGAATGACCACGCAGATCAAAAATTGTATCCAGAAGACATTAAACCCTTTGGGCGTGATGGTCGTCATCGAGGCGCAACATACCTGTATGCAAATGCGGGGCGTGGAAAAACAAAATTCCATTACGGTGACTTCCGATTTTACAGGGGCTTTTAATCAGGCAAAGACCAGGGAGGAATTTATTTCGTTGATAAGGAATGGGCGATGATATTCAGGGGATTGCGGGCCAAGCCCGAAATGACAAACGACGTCAAGCGCCGGATGACAAAGGTTTAGTCTTTGATTTCCTCATAATCAACGTATTCTCCTTCCTCACGCGAAATAATTTTTTTAGCGGGAGGTGGAGTGGATGATTTATTGGAAGCTTGTTTTGCTTTTTGTTGATTGGAAGAAGACTTACGAGGTGGAGTTTGAAGACCGAGTACAGCACGAAAGAACATTCTTAAAACGGAAAATCCGAATAAGAAGCCGGATAAAAAAATCAGTCCAACTACAATAATCAAAAATTTAAACATTATCGATACTATTAAAGTGCAAAGATAGTAAAAATTTATAATATATAGATAACTTATGCAAAAGCCAACGATTCCACAAGGAACAAGAGATTTTTCACCGGAAGAAATGACGAAACGGAATTACATTTTCGATACCATCCGTTCGGTATTTCACTTGTATGGTTTCAAACCCATTGAAACGCCGGCTGTTGAAAACCTTTCTACCCTCATGGGAAAATATGGGGAAGAGGGCGATAAATTGCTTTTCAAGATATTAAATTCCGGTGATTTTTTGAACAAAACAACGGACGAGGAACTGTTACTGAGGAATCCGGTTCGATTAACAAACAAAATCAGTGAGAAAGGGTTGCGATACGATTTGACCGTACCGTTTGCCCGCTTCGTAGTTATGCACCGCAACGAAATCACGTTTCCGTTCCGACGCTACCAGATACAGCCGGTTTGGCGTGCCGACCGTCCGCAAAAAGGGCGTTATCGCGAATTTTATCAATGCGATGCCGATGTGGTCGGCTCCGATTCGCTCCTGAATGAAGTCGAATTAATTCAAATGATTGACGAAGTATTTAAACGTTTCGGTATTCGTGTCTGCATAAAAATAAACAACCGGAAAATAGTAAGCGGTATTGCTGAAATCATTGGCGAAGCGGATAAGATCGTCGATATTACCGTTGCTATGGATAAATTAGATAAAATCGGTCTGGAAAAGGTGAACGAAGAATTGGCATCGAAAGGAATTACCAACCAGGCGATCGAGCAATTGCAGCCCATCATCGGCTTGTCGGGTTCCAACAGGGAGAAATTGGATATGTTAAAAATCCTGCTGAAATCTTCCGAAACCGGACTTCAGGGAATCAAAGAAGTGGAAACTATTTTAGATAAAATCGAATTAACTCCGCTTGCTTCTGCTTTGGATTTGGATTTGACCTTAGCTCGCGGATTGAATTATTACACCGGCGCAATCGTTGAAGTGAAAGCGTTGGATGTAGCAATGGGAAGCATCGTTGGTGGTGGAAGGTACGACAATCTGACAGGTGTTTTCGGGATGTCCGGTATCTCCGGCGTCGGTATTTCTTTTGGAGCGGATCGTATCTTTGATGTGCTGAATCAATTGAATCTATATCCTGAAAATTTAAGCCGGCAAACGCAAGTGCTGTTTGTTAATTTTGGAGAAGAAGAAGAAAATGATGTACTCCCTGTTTTGATGCAACTGAGAGAAAAAGGCGTTTGCTCCGAAATTTATCCGGAAGCAGCCAAACTGAAAAAGCAACTCTCGTATGCCGACAGTAATCAAATTCCGTTTGTCGTAATGGCAGGCGAAAATGAACGGGCAACCGAAAAGTTGACAGTGAAAAAAATGGCTACAGGCGAACAAATCCAATGTACGGCCGGAGAACTCTGTAAAATTGTCAGTTCATAACTTTGGCACAATCTTCGTAGAAGGACTAATACAAACAAATAATTATAATTAAACAAAAAATAAACTAATTTATTAAGTAATCATGAGTATTAAACCATTAGCAGACAGAGTGCTGGTAAAACCGGCAACTGCAGAAGAAAAAACAATTGGTGGAATCATTATTCCCGATTCGGCAAAAGAAAAACCTCTCAAGGGGGAAATCATTGAAGCAGGCAACGGAACAAAAGACGAAGAAATGGTCTTGAAACCGGGCGACAAAGTACTTTACGGCAAATATGCCGGAACAGAAATTGAATGGAACGGTGAACAATACCTTATCATGCGACAATCGGATGTTTTAGCAATAATTTAAAATATAAAATAGTATGGCAAAAGAAATTAAATTTGAAATTGAAGCCCGCGACCTGTTAAAAAAAGGGGTCGATGAATTGGCTAATGCAGTAAAAGTAACGTTGGGACCTAAAGGTCGTAATGTGATTCTCGATAAGAAATTCGGAGCGCCTCAAATCACCAAAGACGGAGTGACGGTAGCCAAAGACATTGAATTGTCTGACCCATTCAAGAACATGGGCGCTCAATTGGTAAAAGAAGTAGCTTCCAAGACCAATGATGATGCAGGCGATGGTACGACAACCGCAACGGTTTTGGCTCAATCCATTATCAGTGTGGGATTGAAAAATGTCACTGCCGGAGCGAATCCGATGGATTTGAAACGCGGTATCGACAAAGCTGTGATTACGGTGGTCGAATCATTAAAAGATCAATCGCAGGAAATAGGCGATGATTTCGGTAAAATCGAAAACGTAGCGAAAATTTCGGCTAACGGCGACGAAACCATCGGCGCTTTGATTGCCGAAGCCATGCGGAAAGTGAAAAAAGAAGGCGTTATCACCGTTGAAGAATCCAAAGGCATCGATACCTACGTTGATGTTGTTGAAGGAATGCAATTCGACCGCGGCTATATTTCGGCGTATTTCGTTACGAACACCGAAAAAATGGAAGCTGAACTCGATAATCCTTTTATCCTTATCTACGATAAGAAGATTTCCGTATTGAAAGATATGCTTCCCATCCTTGAGCAAACCGTTCAAACCGGACGTCCCTTGCTGATTATTGCCGAAGATATCGAATCGGAAGCGCTGGCTACGTTGGTAGTAAACCGCTTACGCGGCTCTTTGAAGATTTGTGCCGTAAAAGCTCCGGGATTCGGCGACCGCCGGAAGGAAATGCTGGAAGACATTGCCATACTAACCGGTGGAGTAGTTGTATCCGAAGAAAAAGGATTGAAATTGGAAGGCGCCACCTTAGATATGTTGGGTTCTGCCGAAAAAGTAACGGTAAACAAAGACAATACGGTGATTGTGAACGGTTCGGGCGACAAGAAAGCCATTTCTTCCCGTGTAGCTCAAATCAAAGCTCAAATTGAAACGACCACTTCCGATTACGATCGTGAAAAATTGCAGGAACGTTTGGCTAAATTGGCCGGCGGTGTGGCCGTTCTTTACGTGGGCGCTCCTTCGGAAGTAGAAATGAAAGAAAAGAAAGACCGCGTAGGCGATGCATTGAGCGCTACCCGTGCAGCTATTGAAGAAGGTACAGTTCCGGGTGGAGGTGTAGCCTACGTTCGGGCTATTGATGCCTTAGATCATCTGGCCGGCGACAACGAAGATGAATTGACCGGTATCGAAATTATTAAACGCGCTATCGAAGAACCGCTTCGTCAGATCGTTGAAAATGCAGGAAAAGAAGGCGCCGTTGTTGTTCAAAAGGTAAAAGAAGGAAAAGGCGATTTCGGTTACAATGCCCGCACGGATGTTTATGAAAACCTGTATGCTGCCGGTGTCATTGACCCGACGAAAGTAACAAGGGTTGCTTTGGAATATGCAGCTTCCATTGCCGGTATGTTCTTGACCACCGAATGTGTAGTCACCGATAAGAAAGAAGAAAATCCGGCTCCTCCGATGCCTCCGATGGGTGGCGGAATGGGTGGAATGATGTAATCCTCTTCTTCGATTTCTTAATCAATAATAAAAACGGCTTTCCATTGTGGAAAGCTGTTTTTTTTATATCCTGTCATTGCGGGCTTGACCCGCAATCCCCTGTTTATATTAGCATTTCAATTCTGATAATGCTTTTCTGCCCAGGTAACTATCATTTTTGCCTGTTCTAAACTGTCTTGCACAATTTTGTAACGGGGATTACCATCATACCCCATTACTTTATGTAATGATTCATAAGCCCATAAAAGCGGGCGCGTCATTTTACTGTCTTTTTGGGCAATTGCATTTTGATAATCTTGAAATTCAGGACGCTGACCTTTTTTAAGATTATTACGAACAGGCAATACGGCATCTAAAGCGACAAGTACCCCGTTCCAAGCCGTATTTCCCGCCATTTTCACATACTTGCTGTCGTTGTAGTAATCGCCATCTTTTTCGGCTTTTTCCGACAATATTTGTCTTGCATTTTGCAAA
>Ga0123357_10002875_pt1 | contig 19418 bp, 16 predicted proteins | sample TergutEmb28metaG_FD_89873 | JGI IMG/M metagenome (GOLD analysis project Ga0123357, IMG submission 89873) | Embiratermes neotenicus P4 segment gut microbial communities from Petit-Saut dam, French Guiana - Emb289 P4 | ecosystem: Host-associated > Arthropoda: Insects > Digestive system > Gut ...
GCACTAGTGCCTCAGCCTGCATACGGATACCACAACACCACAGCCAAACCACAACGTAACTCCAACACACATCGAACCAGATCAATACAACCCATGAAATAACTCAGCACATAAGTCGCAAGCTCCTGAGTATGGATGTATTAACATCCGAAACATGTTGAGCATTAAGTAAAGAAATAATAAAGCAAGTGACATCAAGTTGGTCTCTCTTTACTCAACTATCATTCCTTTAGCTTTTGATGTGTAGTTATTTTGTTCAGTGGAAAAAGAAGTTCACCTATACTCCAATTTAAACACACTGCTGTATGGAAACGTACCTGGGAAACATCTAAAATCGATAAGAAATATCTAGATCTAATCCACACGCTGAAATCCGCGTTCTTTAAGGTGACGTGCATGGGAGACATGAGATATGCATGTACAATTTTAGTTAGGAAATCTGAAACCCATTTCAGACACGAACGAGACAAAGGAAGTTAAATTAATATACACAGATCTTAGACAGGGGGTTTAGGATATAGAGGCATGCCAGGATCGTGTCCAGAGGCGAGCTTTACTGCTGCAGAAACAGTGTAAAGTAGGAAAGTATCAACTGGGATTAGTTGGCGTCAGTGGGGGTTGCTGTGAAGACGGTAACGGAATTTCATATTTTACTAGAGACGAGAAATTTCCGGGTTAGTTTAGCCGGTGTCTAGTTCTTAAGGACTCCGCTGCACGGGGAATATTCATTTTCTTAACTTATGAATGAGTATAATGCAGCTGAATAAGACATTTGGTTCGGGCGGCAAAAGATTATTTGGCATGAAGTTGACCGAATGTAATGAGAAATCCTATATTAAATTTATATTCTTTTAACTTCATTACGAATAAATTGATATTGGGGTGTAAATCTTGAAAGTATCGGTATGCGTGAGTGAAAAGACTCACAGGAGTTTGTTGTCAGCTTCATACATCTACTGCTGTCTTCTACAGTATATTTTTGTCTCAGTTTTACGTAATACGACTACATGAATATTAGTAATAAATATAATTCCCTCACCATCTACAGATTAAATAATCCTGCCATGCGTCGTAAAAAATTACGTTATATTCCTTAAGTGAAGGCCCATCCTTTCCATCATCCTGACAAATATTCAGTTCGTTAAACATTAGGGCTACGAGACAGCAGTAATCTCGTTGGCTCCCAGGCCGGGACATGAAGTAATGACGCCAGAGCACCGATGATACAAGGCGTTAACATGTGATGTGTCAGCTGACCCTCTTACCCATCTGAAAATCGCTCTCAGTATTAGAAGAATGACAGCTATAAACTGTGAGCGGAGGTAATAGCAAAGATCAGTTAGAAACATGGTAGTGGAACTTGTTTGGCTTAAGAAATAAGGAAAATAACACGTTAATCGAACCTTATTGGTTAAATATGCTGGTGGAAACAAAGATATGTCATTCTAGCTGACCAAATATGATACCGCAGCCGCATAACTGGACACCTGGTATTGTTGTTTTTATTGGCGGGGGTGCAAACATGAATAACAGCCGCGTACGAAAACGGACAAAGTCATCGTATGACTGGAGAGCTACCTGTTTATCTCGTGCACGGAAAAGGATATGATTTTGACGCCTTCGACTGACCGTGGACAAAAAATGACGTCCCGCTACGACACGAAGTTAACTGATATGAAGAAACATTATTGAGGTCGCCGAGCCAGGGATCATATTGCCCCAGCCTGCCCCAACACAGTAAGCAGCATATTGCCATGATCATGTTCTAAATGGTCCCCTAACCTCGACCTTTCAGCACCCTTGTGCTAAAAAAAAAGTCTTAAATCAAATCTGCAGTGTGTTACCAGGATTGAAAAATGACGCCTTCATAAAGATACAAGCGTGTATATGAGACTGATAGTGGGGTGGGGGGGGGCAGTTATAACGTGTGGAGAAGGGGGGGGGGGCTCATCCAGATGGTGCAGCGAACAACGCTGCGTCTATTATCTAATTATCTGAGAAATAAGCCTCCGGATTATCTGTTGTTTACCCCTACGTATTAATACTGCGTGCTACTTTCTTTGTTGTTTGTTTTACACCCCTTTCTGGCGCCTTTGAAACCAAACGCAAAACTGCACCCACTTGCATTACACCGTGTCTGTCAGACTTCCTGTAACAACTCGAGAACATCAAAACATGTTCTCAAGAAATTTGCTACGTTGGGTTCTTTTGTGTGTCCACACACACACACACACACACACACACACACACACGCCAATTTTGGTTCAAATCAGGCAGTTGTGACAGACAATTTATATAATGACCAGTTTGTGTTTCTGCACTCATCTGAGGCAAATCGATAAGTATCTATCGCTAGAATAATATTCAACACATTTATTTTTCTGGTACAATGTATGGACACCTCCCAGTTTTGGTTAAACTCGGACATAATAGAAACTTCGCACTAAATCCTGCTTGTGTTCGTACGTGCATTTCCTATCTAGGTGGACACAATCTCATCACTGTTCAGGTATTCATTTTAACATCTCGAAGCGCAAATGCATCTAAATTATTTAAAGAAATCGTTTCCTTAAACACGGAAGCACATTGTGTCTCCACTTCAAAGACTAGTGGGTTAATACTCTGTGCGGAAATAATCACTACAGATCCTGAGAAACATACACATACATGAACAAGTTACACTGTGTGGGTAAAATGTCTAGTTTCTGAACAAACTGTTATCCAGGTTTAGTACACGCTGTGCTTTAAACGGTTGATATCGAATGCGCTTCATTATACTAATTATACCTTAGACTTTTAGCCTATTTATAAAACAAACTCTGAACTATACAGGGTATACACAAAAGAATGATGTGGTTTCAAAAGTTAACAAGAAATCTATTTCTCACCTTACACGGGCACAACGTACACCGTCAGCAGCAGCAACTGTCCAAGTTTCTCATGCGCTACCAGCAGTTCGCTTCTCATGCTTACTGCGTGGCCAGTTTCCAAGATGGCGTCGCAGTAGGAAAAGGCTTTCTGTGTACTCCGTTTTGAGGTGTTCAGATCTGTGATTACAGTGCAGCCAGAGTTTCGTGCACAGTTTAGAAAAGACTCACCTCCCACGTGAGTCTTTTCTAAACCGTGCACGAAACTCACGCTGCACTGTAATCACAGATCTGGACACCTCTAAACGGAGCACACAGAAAGCCTTTTCCTGCTGCGACGCCATCTTGGAAACTGGACCCGCAGCCCCGCAGTAAGCATGAAAAGCGAACTGCTGGTAGCGCATGAGAAACTTGGACAGTTGCTGCTGCTGACGGTGTACGTTGTGCCCGTGTAAGGTGAGAAATAGATTTCTTGTTAACTTTTGAAACCGCACTATTCTTTTGTGTATACCCTGTATATTGGCCAGTAATAAGTTCGAAAATTAGATCTTATATATGGCCGGCTTGTCACGAACCTCTTGCTTCAGAAGAGCAAGGAATTGCTACGCTAATATTCCCCTGGAGAACTTGAAGAAAGCTCAAGTACTATTTCACTCCAAGTCTTTGCCATATATTCGAAGAAACACGTCTTGAATGCAGGAGTAAATAACTCGATATGGGAAAGTAATGATCGCAGGGACGAAACCGAAGACAGCGGGCTGCTAGGAAAGTTAACAGAGGAGTTGGGGTTGGGGTTGGGGTTGGAGTTGGGGTTGGGGTTACTGTCACTGTACCGGGGTCAGCAACAAGGGGGACGTAGTGACCCACATGTATCTTAACTGTCACGCAAGACAGAAAAGGTTGGAAGACGCAATGCGTAAGGCAATCGCCGACGTAAACCACCCGAACACAGAGGTCAAGACTTCAAACCGGCTAGGACAGAGGCCATGGATATTAGGTGTTGTAATGGAAACACTGCGAAAGGAGTTCCACCATATGTGACTAAGAATAAACTGAACCAGTATTTAATCCGGCAATTAATTCTCAGGTTCTAACGTCACTGTGTGTGAAGAGAAGACAGAAACGAAGAGAGAAGAGAAAGACTGAAATAATAGAAGGGAATAATTAGATAAAAAAGAGACAAAGGGATAAAACTGTTTCTTCGGCCCCAGCTCCAGTATCTCAGAGACGAAAATCGGTCTCAATTATAGATCTCTGTCTTGGGCCTCACTGTGTATTTCAGAAGATGAAGGCTTTTTCAGTTACGAAGACCGATTACGGCAACAGATCACGAACACAGGTTGGGAAGGTGTTCTTGTAAAGTGTACGTTTGCTTTGGCCGATTGCAATAGAACTCTAATCTTCTCAGTAGATTGTAATAAAAATTAGCATTATAAAATTTCACGACAATTACGGGAACCGAGTTGTTTCAGACGGACCGACAAGCCAGGCATCGAATAAGTCGACAAGAATCGAAATGCATTATTTGGATTTGTATTGTAAACAGAATTGCCCCTTTTAAAAAGTTGCGGATATGATCTAACAAGTCCTTCCTCCAGAAGAGAAAACGATGTTGGTAATTTTCAGTTGTATGCTTTCCCACAAAAATAGCATTAACAGTTCCCAGACTCGACTAACCCATATTTCTTGCCTGACATTATAATTATTAATGACGTAATAGATGGCATGGAGTAAACAGGGGTTCGACATAATGCATTATTGGGGTAGGACACAGGGTCAGTGGCGGAATCAAATAAACCCAATATTACGTTTTGAACATTCACTGATGTCAGTCCTTAAAGATGTGTTTTCCTGCAGGTAAGCTTCCACCTGCTGTAATAGTTGAAAACTCTGTTCATTTTACACTTTATTTCTATGATTCGAATTTTTTTCATAATAAGTACCGGTTATTTCCTCTAAGAACAACACAGTTTGTGGCTGTAATGGAAAGGCAATTTGAACTGATCTCTCCACTTAACAGAGTCCGGAAATTTTTATTTTTCTCTGTTTCGTCGGATAAGAACATGTAGTTCTCTATTGGCCACAGACATTTCTGTCTAGAGTCTCGTCGTTTTAACCCTGGTCGACCACCCATTGTCACCCCTCCTACAGGTTTATAATTATTTGCCCTTCACCTCTCTTTGTCCTTACTACTGGTTTACAATCCTGTTCTGCACATACTCTGTTTACATGGTCTTCAAACCACTTTCTACACGAAAGACAGCCGTATCTTGAATCTCTAACAAATCCATATAGCAGAATCCTACTTGAAGAGCAGTCAGTCCGACTTTCATGAGTCACAAGGTTCATTATTGCTTTAACAGCAGACTGCCACTGAACTTTATTTGCAAGCTAGTTGAATTTAATCCACATTCTCATGTAAGGTTTAATTAAGAAAATTTTTATATTGTGCTTCCATAAGCTAGGTCTATTCCTCCGAAGCGCAGTTTTCCTTCAGGATTTCGAAAATTTTATATGCGTTTTTAATTCATCTGCCTTTCAGCCTTTAGCCAGCTGAGGGCGAATCTCAGTTATTTTGCTTATATTTCTGCTTTTTATCTTTGTTTGCTCTATCCGTAATCACGAACGTATTAACAACTGGCTTAAGCATTGTTTTGTGTATTTCTAAACACGGAACTCTGGACATACTTTCACGAAAAAAAAAAAAGCGTTATCACTTAAAACCTATTGATAATTTATGTATCTGTATGTACCAACAGGCTTGGGGACCGCGGTAGCACAGTGGTTAAGGTGATGTGCTACAAATCGGAAGGTCGCTGGTTCGATCCCAGCTAGTGTCAGTGGATTTTTCATTGACATAAAATCCTTCCGATCGCACTATGGTCCTGGGGTCGACTCAGCCTCTAACAGAAATGAGTACCAGGAGCATTTCCTGGGGGTAAAGGCGGCCGGTGCGTAAGGCTGACAACCTTACCACCATCCTGTGCCGTTGTCATGAAATCCGGGAACCTTAACTTCCTGGAACCCTCTGGGCCACTCCAGGCCTGTAACGGAACTGCTTTATCTTTTGCTTTTTACCAACAGGCTTAACGCTCAAAGCTTCAGCGCTGTGCTTACACAATGCAATTCAAGTGCTTCGTGTGGATCTCAAAACAGTGATGCCTTTCTATACTTCACAAAGTGGGTGGCCTTTGGAATCGAGACGGAGTGTGTTTACTGACCGTTACTACCTGAATCGCTAACTATACTGATTGTCTGGTTATATTCGGTCTTTAATAGGATAATGCGTTGAACCAATCAAGGACGATGAGATGCAAATGGGCGTGGCACGAACAGGAGAAATTAAAAATGCGTAAAAAGTTTAGGTCGGAAATCTTGAAGGGACGATATCAGTTCGAAGCCTTAGACGTACAAGCGATGATAATATTAAAATGGGTCTTAAATAGAATTAAAGAGTGTGACAGTATTTATTTAGGATAGTTGTAGTGCCTGGTTGTTAACACCGTAATAACACTTCGGGTTCTCTAAAAGTTGTGGAATATCGTGACAAGCTTAACAACTTAAGAAGGTTTAATCGCCACGAAGTTACTTATTATATTGTAAGTGCAAATGGCTTCCTTTTTTTTACACGTGTCACGAAGCCTCTGCTTTCTTTATACATTGTGAAGAACTGTAAATTATTTACCTTTAAACAAATAGGGACAAATCAGCGTTACTAAATCCGTCACTGTAGATGCCTCTAATGTACAGTTGAGTAGCCCTTCCAAACAAGTTACAAAGGCGACAATTCCTTTCGCTGTGGGTTACAGAGGGCGAGAAGCGAGGTAATGTGTGATTGTGCGAGTGATCAATGGGGGTAAATGTGTGCGTAGGAGTGGGAGTTGCATTTGTGCCACGTGCATCATCCCCCAACCCTTTTGCGTTACACATCTAATCACTTGCCGGAGTACACACACGGACAAAAATATTTTAGAAACTTCGTTCTTAATGCTAGCATGCTGTAGTGGATGGCCATGATACCTTACTTACTTGCTTACTCCATGGTGCAGAGTCCTTCTTGAGAAGCTAACTGGTTTGCAGCTAGTCAAGAAATTCTCCGCATTTCACGGAACCCGAAGGTTCATTACCGTACTCACAAGCGTCCGCCACCTGTCCCTATCCTGGGCCAGCCCAGTCCAGTCCATATACCAACATCCCACCTTCTGGAGACCCATCCTAATATTAGCCACCCATCTACGTTTAGGTCTCCCCAGTGGTCTCTTTCCCTCCAGTTTAACCACCAAGCCCTTCTCCTCACCCATATGCGTCACATGCCCAGCCCATCTTATGGCGATGATACCTAGTTACAAAACTGTTGGCCGCTGGAAACACGATTTATTCTAAATCACCATCAATCACGTTGCTGGACAGAACCAAAATGTCCAAAATTTTTATTTTGAACTTACCTCTGGCCCAGCTATCGCTATACAGGATATTAGTGCATTTAATAGCAGTAAACCCTCCTTAATTTCCATCTCTATCGAATCCTCTTCATAAATTTCTACATCACAGAAAACAATCTACATCTCTCCTTCACAACTTTCGTCAACACAGTACACGAAAAGAGTCAGTGTTTATTCTGGACATCATAGTAAACTCATAAGTACACTCTGTGGACAGAATGCATACTTTCTCTGAGTGTTGAAGCTGGTGATACATACACTTATCACTGTGGCCCTGGTTCTTGTTCTCGGATCGCAAACCAAATCAAGATTGCTACGATCGTCACGTCGGATTCAAAGGATCAGCCCTATAACTCAGAATCCTTGAGACGTTAATAGACCATCTGATGTTCAAGAAATTCCCCACTTTTTTGCGGAAACTGGAGGCTCTTTATCGCATTCACAACCCTATTCCGAGCCAGTTCAGTCCTGTACACATACACACACACACACACACACACACACACTTTAACCCACTTAAATTCTTCCCCTTTCTTTTCTGGCTTCCATGAGGCTGTTTTACAAAGCATTTTCCAGCAATTTTTCTTATTCTAATCGTACAGTAATGGCTGCCAAATTTTTTGTCTTGCTTCCGAGCTGTAATTAACACAATCTAATTCCTAATAATAATGTGGATGTGTACCACTCCTTGCCACGATGATAATCTAGGTGATGAATGCTTTGTAAGAATTAAAAGACCTATACCATTCAACACTAAGTAAGGTGGAGAAGAATATATAGGCTTAAATTAGCTTGTACATTTAAATAATCTATGAGGAGAGAGATAGCGAGACGTGAGAAGTCCGAGAAATAGATGGTAGGATCAGTTTTAAGCCTCCAGAATATCACCACATGCTTTAGCACGCCATCCTTGCACTGGAAAAATTCCAAAGTCTGTTGTTGTTGTTGTTGTTGTTTGTGTCAGCTTTGGGAATTCATTTCGAGTCCGACTGTTGTTTCTGTACAGTTACATGGTAGCAGAGTGTCTCCGTAACCGGTGCTTTGCTCTGTTGAACTTCAGAAATCTGTTGCTTGTGCTGCGGATTAACACTGTGTCCCCTTTAGTGACAAATAGTAGGGCCAGCAATACCACGAGTTAACTGAAGCAGCAGGAACTGTGACCCTATTGCCGCTAGTCATCTTCCCACGTGTAAACTTCTATGGCACACGTGTTGTTTAAACCAGAAAGGTCAGAAATTCAGAAAGAGAAACGTTTGTTAATTTATGGCTTCCAGTTTCAAGTTCTGGCAAGACGTGAAGAAGGAGTTTCTGTGAAATGTGTGGAGTCTTAATTCATATAGTTGTTTAGTTGGCTGACAGAAAGGATGCAGCCATTTAGCAGGTTTCTTTGAAGTCTGACGCTCACCTGAACAATATTCAAGAAAGGAGGTACTGCGCCACAGAAAACAGTGCGTCTTACTTACAGTGACCGCCTGGTTAGTGCTGTATAGGGAAATGGTTCCTGTTCATTCAGACAATGATAAATAAGAAAAATTTGTTCTAGTGCAAGCCATGAAGGCGCATGGGAGAATGACTGTATCACTCCACTCATTCTGAAGATCGGCACTTGAAGGGGTAACTGATCAGCTTCACGCTCCAGCTCCTTTACCTCTGGGGAAAGTGTATCCTGTTACCCTCTGAATAGGAGGCTGGATAGGACACAGACAGGATTTGTACGCTTTGGCTAAGATATTCCCTGCCCCCCCGCTGGGAAGCAAACAATTTTTCGGTCGTCCAGCCCGTACGTGGGTAGCTTAGTGTACCGTACTGACTACAGTATCTCTGCTGTCGCCGACAACAAGCCTATTCGATGCCCATAAATGCACCCTGCTTTTACAGTTAAGTGTTCTTAATTTTAAAGCGTTTTGTATGTTATCGCTAATGTGTGAAATCCAGTATTTCATGAAACATACAGTTATTACATAAAGTAACGGAAAGGGTCAGTTAAAATTTATAATGTTGGACCCTTCCGTACTCCAACTATTTATAAAGGCTGATCCGACAGAACAAAGAATTGGCCCAAGTTAAAGCATAGAATGAGGAAAGATTTAACCCTTTAAATAATTACTGGTTATTCCACAGGATGATGAATCGATCCCAGTTAATGCATAATAATACAATGCGAAATCCTTTATTTCATGAAATGTTTGGGTACTTCGTACAGGAAAGGAAAAAATCTATCAAATATTATGATAGTGGACAGTTTAACAAGTCACATAGTTATTCGTTTGAATAATGAACCAACCCCAAGTACAGCGTACAATAAAGGACCATTCAACACTTTAACTAGTTATACAATAGTACAACCAGTTGTCCAAGAGAATGGTAGATCGACTCAGTTGGTCCACAGAAGGAAGCATCATTCCACTCTTTAATTATTTATGCCGCAGATATAGGTGTAGTTTTTTCATTGCTAATAAACACCATCATTTAGCCATATATTTATAGTTGTATTTTTGACTGAATTTACCTCACAGTATAGTTTAAACACACAACACAGATGGCACACCTAAGAACTGCATTCCGTTTTTTATTCAACGGAATAACTATTTTTTGATAACGAGTTGAATGATATCTCAGTCTATGCATTAAGTCGTGTAGGTTCGTTATTTTATATGTTATGGACTGGAATCCACAACAGAATTCGCAGCGTGTATATATAGGCTTATACACACACACACACACACACACATCGTATACACATACACACATACATATGCATATACTGTTATATGTGTGTATGTGTGTGTGAGAGAGAGAGAGAGACATCAGGGAATTGGGGGGGTTTAAGATCAAATGCATGCTAAGAATGCTGTCATAAAAGATAAGGTAAAGTGCATCCTTGTACAGGCACTGAGGCTCTGTACGGCTCGTAGGGGTAGTAGAGGTATAGCTCTACTCTTTCTTGACCACGGCACTAGAAGGGAGTGAGGGGTCAGAAAGACTCGGTACCCATTGTACAGGAGGCTGGGTGGGCCCCACGGCCGGTTTGGACAGGTGCGGAAAATCTCGCCCCCACCGGAATTCATTCCCCGGACCGTCCAGCCCGTAGCCAGTCGCTACCCGGCCCACAACATGGATTTCATACTTATTCTGCCCTTCAATAAATTCCTGATTTAATTAGAGCACCAGAAGGCGCATCTCCAAATGCACAAATGCAGTCACTCACTTCTACAACATTTGAATCCGGTTCACATGTTCACATGACAGTTGCCTGTGGCCGCCTTAGTATTGTTTTTCCACCTAAGCCTTCTTTACAAATTGGACAGCTGCCTTGATCTTTATATGTAAAATGTGCATGAATGTGTGCGCTACAGCTGTTCTTCATTTCACACTTCTAGGTTTGGTCCATAGATGACCGGAGCAACGTAAGATGTGCGGAAATTCTCATTAGTTAAATGTTTCTAGTAAGCTTACTTTATTTATTTAATTGATAGTTGCTGTGATAAATTATTGTCCTCCGTTCTGTAATCACTTTATATTTTCTTCCTGCACAGTAAAATAAGACAACAAATTCAAAGCCATAAAAATCAACGAGACTGACAAATTTCTAGTCAGACACATGCAATACATTTCCTGCTACAGTTTTCACACGCTAAGAATTGTATTACATTCACCCCCAGCTTCTGTACACCATGTGACCCCGTTCTGCAAATACAAGGTGGTTCAAATATGACCGGCACTGATGTCGCCAGATTTACACACAAATAGTCCCGGTCATATTTGAACCACCTTGTATTTAACCTATGACCCAAACAGATATTCTTCTTCTGAATCTTTGGACCATCACCATGTTCGCATATTTTCAATTTCTGCATAACGACCGTCGAAGGGATGAATGTTTGCCTATAGTGGGGTTCGTTGTGTGTCACACGTGTGAATGCAAGGGTCGGCAGTCCAGAAGAAGGGTGGGAGAGTCTGTGGTAGAAATTAACACACAAGCTGTCCAGAATAACCTACCTGACCTTTCGTTAAACTACAACTTGCCCAGGTCTCTCCAACTCCGACTCTTCAGTTTGCAGGTTATATGCAGAACACAGAAGAAAATGATGCAACGGAAGACGACCATGTCCGTCTCTCTGTCCGGTCCCTCGTGTGGGTATGTGTCCGACTGTGCGTCAAAGCACTTACGTATTCTGATAAAATTTGAAAATACATCATGCCGCTGGAGAACAATAAAAATTTATAATTCTCTATTTCCTAAAATCCCACAGTGAAACCGTTCTTAAACTGAACCTGGACATGAAGAAAACCCTGTCTTTAGCGGAAAACTTTTACAGTCCCGAGAATCCAAGCGCAAAATACCCTATTCAACGGAATCCCTCTTGAAGCGGAAAAAAATCAGTCCCTTGAGATTCCGTTATATGCAGGATTCTCTGTATAAGAACATGTAAACAGCAGGAAAGTGCGTAATAATAGTGACATCGGCGTTACTACCGACATATGGTAACCGTGCTAACCATAGGAAGCATCCACATTGACAGAAGTTGTCGTGGTAGTGAGGGTAGCCACACTAATTATAGAGACGGAAGTAGACAGTCACAGCAACAAATTTGCCTGGCTTTGTGAAATGTGGAATTGCCTCTGCATTATACTAAGCTACTCTGAACGCACGTTAAATCTTTGCATCCCGATATGGATTGCACTGTTACATGACAATGCATCTCCTTCTGAGGTTATGTGAGATCAAATCAGGTGTGGAGTGAACAGTCGGTAGGCAGTTGAGGATGAAGTGAGCGCTCTGTAGGCAGTACAGGAGGGAACTGAAAGAGCTGACAGTGCACTGCTTGATATGCCTAGTTTGGTATGAAACCAAAATGTTCTGTGTCTAAATTACCTTAGGCGAAAAACACTAACTGATGAAGGAATACATACAGGTCTTTCGGGATTTATCAATAGGATGACCGACCTGCTGAACAAGTTAGCTTCAGCCTTGTTTTTTTCTTTTTATTCCTAAGTTGTCAGGTTCGAATGTCGGCCGGTATATTCAGTTATCCTGAGGTTTATCATGTCTCTACACGCATATGTTGATACTGTATCTTAATTTGGGCACAACAGCGTCGTTTCAGTACCTTTCCGTGCCCTTATGTTGTCAGTTATGGATTTTAATGTTTTATTCTAACTTAATGTGTATGTCCTTGTTACGTGGTCACGACTGTCAACTAGTGGTACTTTCATTTGTTAATGCCAATTGAAATGCTGGACAGTGGTTCAGCATGGCCAAATAAAATAACTGAAATATTCGAACCTCAGTGTACACAGATGGTTTGCTTCAGTAAAAATTGTAAACTTTATATGCATGTCCCTCGGTTTAAAGCATGTGGTAATGCAGTTACCAGTTTCCTTTAGAGGGGTAAAGCAGACTGTTAAATAAAATCTTGGTTAGTGTGTTGTCATAAACAGCACTTTCAAATTTTTACTCGCTTGTTAAGAAGTTGGGTTTGTGTTCGGTCTATCAGTGTATATTCTTGCTTATGCATAAATACCGGATTTTGATGAAGAGGAAAGTTGTTATCAGACAACCTCAAGCTTCTACAGACGGGGTCGGACGATGGGGCACATCCGACAGCTGAGGATGATGAGCCATTCTTTGTCAGCTTTTAATCTGCTTCTCGGAACCGTTTCACGTGGCAGCCAGGAAATTAATCTGCCAAGAGCCCGGAAGACTGCCAGCCCTTGGGAAGATCTCAGCTACTAGCTGATTGGAGCAGACTTATTCGGCAGGATATATCGATCGCTGAGTTCAGAACTGCTATCGCCAGTCTCGTTACAAGACGGTTAGCAAACAAGAAATAATCATCTTTCCATTTTTGTTTTTTTGCAAGCTTTAGCTGCAGCAAGTTGGAAATGTTTTCCCTGCCGTTAATTCAGCGCCGAGAAATTTGTAGGTGTGGGGGAGCGCCTCCACTTATTCTCATACTTAGCGCTAGATAGAGGTGAAACGCCTGCTTCATGTCATGGCAGTTCCACTTCTGGCAGGTGTCTCCGGTTACCACTGAGCAGCAGGTTGTGAGGGTCCAAGAGCGAGGAGCCAGAGTGGAAGCTCTGGAGGAGAGAAAATATCTGCCCTGCGAGATATAGAATCAAAACTGCTTAGTCATATATTCCGCAGTTCTCTTCACTGACTGAGCTACAGCGGCTTCCCGCAACAATGCGAGGGGCTTAAAATTAATAAATAGTTCTATCTTAATTATTTGTAGTTTATATTAATGGCGGTTTGAGTGTATAAGACGACAGAATGTTAAAAGGTAAAACAATTGGTGAATAATGAATAAGCAAATATAAGGAGGAAAACGGTCGTGACGTCACTACTCCGGGAGTTGAAAGACGGAACTGACAGAAACTGCGAAATAAGATTTTTTTTATATCCAGTCCCCGGGTCCGGATTTGAAACCTGGACCTCCCACATACGTAGCATCTTCGTTGGGGTAGTCATCTTTATCCATCTGTAGATACAGCGTACAAAAAGATAAAAAAGTAGATTTGTTCCTATGCACACCGTAACGGCGTATAGGTGGAGAAGAGTTACAGCTCCAAGTATTCTTAATCCGGAACTAGATGGAGATGGGTGGTCGTGTACACGCCCCGGCCGCTTTATCTCTGACGAAAGAGATGGAATTCCTACACCAGCCGAGAATAGAATCCAAGAACTTCTAGCCCACATCCTTGTCACTGCGCTATCCTGGCTTCGGATTCAACGCATGAACGGACCAGAAGTGGTCGGGATTTGGGCGCCTCATTGATCCCTGGCAATGAACGTTTGATGAATAATTTCGTTTCGCAATATACTGAGTAAATTTTTGCGTCCATTGAGGGATTTAACTGTGCGTGTAGACACGTTTATACGGCGAATCCGGTGTGTTTTGTTACCAGAGGCTGATATTCAGTTCATTTGTGTGGTGTGTTCGGTTAACGAATTGTTTAATGATGTTTTATCAGGCTCTATATCCACGTTGATTTTTTAGTATTCGTTGATCGGTTGATAGAATTATTGATTAGTTATATATAACAAATTCATTAATTTCATTCTTTACGATTTGCTCTCCTTTAGGTACGATTGTGTGAATGATTATCTGTGGAGTTTTAAAGAACTGTTAATTTATAAATATCCTTTTATATGTTAATTAAATGTAATGCAGATCAGCACTTTTCTACTAATGTGTATAATAAGCTTCATGAAGTAGATTTTTTGTTAATCACACAGCTTGTTAAGTATTCCGTCGCCTGTTACTTAACTTGAAAATTCATTACCATATCTACAAGTGACCCCTATCGTTAGCGAATTTAATGCATTCTACATTTTGAAGTCATACTCCTTTAAGATCATCCCTATCTGGGCGCAGTTGTCTCGAATTAAATTTAGACTAAAATTCTGATTTGATGTTTGTGTGACCGTGCATCATTCATAGAATAATATAAACAGCCAACTAGATGTAATATTAATAATTTTATTAACAATTTCATTCAGCTCAACATGTTTCGGGCGATAATTTCGCCCATCCTCAGGTACACTAGACTATATTTACAGCTTGTGGTATAAAGCACCGACGATGCTGCCTGCTGGTGACCAGGATGAGGTGCAAATGGTGGAAGCAGTTCCACCTCATCCCGTTTACCAGCAGGCAGCATCGTCGTTGCTTTATACCACAAGCTGTAAATACAGTCTAGTGCACCTGAGGATGGACGATATTATCGCCCGAAACATGTTGAGCTGAATGAAATTGTTAATAAAATTATTAATGTTGCATTTAGTTGGCTGTTTATATTATTGCAAAATTCTGAACACGTTTCTCAGCTCCTTCATAAGACCCTTCACGCGCAAAATTCGAATCACGCTGCCACCTGCTAGAAGCAGCCGTTCGCACTGCGCCGCACATCTTCACACTGAAGTACGGTCACACAAGCCACGGGTGCTCACTCTTGGCTGCGTGACGACACAGGCGTGCTGCACTTGTCTGTTACATACTTAAACCCTCGGCCTGATGATGCCATTTCAAGTGAGACATGCCTTGACTTCATTTTTTTAAGTTTTCTTGTAGATACTAGCAAGAGTACAGAGTAAATTTCGTAAACTCTTCAGACGTTATGCATTAAGCCCTTCCCAGGAGACAGGGAGCAGAACAGTTACATTTTACGTATTCGAACTACTACGTTGATTTCCATCGTAAGAAAACTGGATGTCACATTCGCCTTTTCTAAGACAACACCTGCAAGACAGAAGTGATGAGTCATTTTTAGTTCGCGCGTTGACCCACTTGCGGTACGGTTACATTCCAACCGGGTGTTCAGACGCCAACTTATATACTTGCAGTTTTTGCAGCAATTTCTCTGCCCGACTTACATCCTTATGACTTTAAATAACTCGCGTAATTGATAAAACCTCGCTGCATAACTTCGTGCTTTTAGGAAACTGCTGGCGGAAGTAGAAGTGTCGTCATTAATTTATTTATAAAACTACTGGTAGAGCCAGAAATACCGACATCCATTCATGCAACTATGGCAAAGTCAGCAATGCCGCTTTGCTTCTGTGAAAGAATTGGTTGGCCCAGTAATTCTGTAATCCATGTATGAAACTTCTGGTAGAAAAAGAAATGCTGGTGTGATTTGGGCAGTGTGTGTGTGTGTGTGTGTGTGTGTGTGTGTGTGTAGTGTGTGTGTGTGGTGTGTGTATGTGTGTGTGTGTGTGGTGTGTGTGTGTGTGGTGTGTGTGTGTGTGGTGTGTGTGTGTGTGTATGTGTGTGTGTGGTGTGTGTGTGTGTGTGGTGTGTGTGTGTGGTGTGTGTGTCTGTGTGTGTGGTGTGTCTGTATGTGTGTGTGGTGTGTGTGTGTGTATGTGGTGTGTCTGTATGTGTGTGTGGTGTGTATGTGTGTGTGTTATGTGTCTATGTCTATGTATGTGTGTGTGTGGTGTGTATGTGTGTGTATTTTGTGTGTGTGTGTGTGTGTCTAATGTCACTGAAATGAACTGAATGTCGCATTGCGTGTTGTGATGATATAAAAAGTTGCAAAGCACGTCTTTTGGGCGTTGTGTCGTTCGTTTAGTTACGTGTATGCAAGTACTGAAAGAGAATTTTTCATGTCCTTTTTGCGCCCACGCACTGAACACACGCCAAGAACTAGCTTGGAGGTGGGGGGTGGGGGGGTGGGGGGTTCAAAGTATTGGAGGTGAGCCCTTCGAAACCCAGTGGTTACTTCATGTACGACCTGGTGTAACATAAATTCTGATTTCTGTCTGCAGAGTGCATTTATGTGTTTTGTGTGGCTCTGAAGACAAACAGCGACTACTATCTAAATGGTATTTATAACCGAGACGGATTGTGTTCACTGCGCGGTACGCGCTGAATCTTTAAATAAAATTCAGGCTAATTTTTGCCTTTAGCAGATTAGTATGTCACTCGGTATTCACTGCAAGGCACAGTGTGAGGGTTTTTCATCGCTGAGTGGCAGAACGATTGAGCGGTAAATGGGAAACGATGTGGAAAGAAGCAATCGTAACATAGCCTACTTTCAGATAGGCACTTTTATCTCGCGGTCCATATAGAATTTCTGTCGAGCCAAGATACAAACCCTAAAACTCTCCAAACAGAAAGCGATATTCGGTTTGAAAATTATGATCTGTTAATCATCTAACTTTACGGATAAGCGTGCTGTACTTGTCGGAAAAATGGCTGTCGTGCGGTTAATATTACCGTCTGTTACGTAACCCGCAAGTTGAAAGACTGTGTTCGCAAGACACTGCCGCTGACTAATACCCTCAGCGAAATGAAACCAGTCCACACATTATATCCTGTTTAAAATTCTTATTAATATTTTCCTTTCATCCATACCTGCTTCTCCTCTTCTCCGACGGACGTTTCATAGTCATGGAACGCATAATATTTTATCCATCCATGCTACATGTTCTGAACAATCCCTGTACAAAGATTAATTATCCTCACAATAGTTGACGAATTCACTTATTTATGTATTATTATTATTATTACTATTATTGTATGTGTAATGATAATGGTTCATTTAATGACGCTGTTATTACAACAGATCATAGAGAGTCAAATGTTAGAAAGATTAGAGAAGAGGCCTAATGAAATGGAAGGGATGTGGAAGGAAGCAGACTTGGTACATTTTCAGGTACCATTCCGGGATTTGTCTGGGGGTCTGAGGAAGGCAACGAAAACCTAACACACCAAAGAAGCTCTATGAACCGAGAACTGAACCCTGGATATCCGGAAGGCGAATGAAGGACCTGCGCTTTCGGACCAAAGTAATTAATTGACAGACGTGTGTAAGAAGGTTTAGGGCTCGACTGTTTTTAGAACTGCACTGCAGTTAACTAAAATTGCGAAGGTTGACAGAGAAACTTCTGACACCCAGTATTAAATAGTGTTGGGTAAAGTAATGCAGACCTTCAAATTATTTACTGCAGTGTTTAGACCTACTTAGATAGAGAGAAATACCACTTGACAGACTTAACCGAAATACCGTATCAAGTTGAGTGTTGTGGGTTTCGGTCTAGGCGCTGAGATCTAATACCAAACGGAGGAATGCAACTTCTCTGAGTTGCGTCTGTTGTAGAAGCAAAACACAGTGGTCGAAAATGTTCTGCACAGCGATAGGAAGAAATATTTTTAAATAAGGGGATGAGATTGATCGAAATTTATGGAGTAAAGAAAAAAATAAAAGAATTGGAAAACCGCAAAAAAAAAGAAGAATAAAGGAAGAAACAAACAAGAATAAGATGATGACAGGGATGAAGAAGAAGAGGATGAGGTTCATACAAAAACAGATATCGAAAAATAATTGGTAGCGGAAAGAATGCGGATGTAGGAGGTGATGAGATGATTGAGAATAACAGTGTAAAAGAAAATGGATGGAGGACGTAAAGAAGCATAAAAATCAGTAGAAAATGTAGAATTTAAGGAAAACGTGGAAGTAGAAAAGAGTGAAAGGAAGAGTAAAGAAGAGAAATCAGACAAAATAGGAAGATTGACGAGAAAAAGTCGGACAATTTGCCTCAAGCAGCAAAGCTTCTGATTGTAGTCGGGAAGTTCTGGGTTCTAATTCCTGGTGAGGCACCTTACATTCTGGTCTCGTGGTACTGTACCTTAAGTCGTTAAAGAAACTGCAAAAAAAAGAAGCAAGCAGATCGGGAATTGGGCTTGAAATTAAGTAGAAAAAAAAAAAGAAGAGGGAGAAGAGGATGTTGAATACAAACGTAACACATAAGTACGAGAAGTTTAAGGAGAAGGAAAGGAGGGAAAATTAGGAGAAGCAGAGGCAAGAGCAGAGGAGAAGAGGAACAGAGAAAGCTGTAACTGTGTGATGGTTTCTGTGTTTGTCTGCCGGCGCTTCGAAACCTCACAAGGTGCTTTGTTCCCTGTAATTGCTGCAGCTTCACGTGATGGGTGACGATAAATTAGCCCCCAGGTATCAATTCGACAATATCGTCACTCTTACGGATTCTCCACTCAAACTCATCAACTAAGTTTCCTTAACAAAACCTTGTAACGTTGCGGCCTCAGGAAACTCGATTTACTCACCGGATACACCGGGAAACTAGGGAAGGCATGAAAATGATTTTAGTTTCTCTCTAACCTTTAATTATTTTTTTCTCTGATTTCTTCCTTCTTTTATATCAGCAGGGCTGAACAAATATTTACGTAATTCGTAGTCACATGACACAAAGACCAGGATTCTAACCCTTTAAAGCCCAGTCTACTACATATACGACGTGCTTTAACTTTCAACAGACAGTTCCGAAAACAAATTGCAAAGCGTGCTTTCCTCTGAACATAGCTATCTTAGCCTTAGTGCATCACCATCGTCATCATTATCATCATGATCGTCATCGTCGTCTTCATAATCACAACTATTACCAACATTCTACTTTATACTACACTACTACTACAACAACTACAACTACTGCTACTACTACTGCCGCCACCACCACCACCACCACCACCACTACTAATACCACCACCACTACTACTACTACTACTACTACTACTACTACTACTACTACTACTACTACTACTACTACTACTACTACTACTACTACTACTACTACTGCTAC
>Ga0123357_10002876_pt1 | contig 19414 bp, 19 predicted proteins | sample TergutEmb28metaG_FD_89873 | JGI IMG/M metagenome (GOLD analysis project Ga0123357, IMG submission 89873) | Embiratermes neotenicus P4 segment gut microbial communities from Petit-Saut dam, French Guiana - Emb289 P4 | ecosystem: Host-associated > Arthropoda: Insects > Digestive system > Gut ...
CGCGAGGGACACTCAGCTGTTCAATCAGCCAACCCAAAGCCGACGCGTGGTACACGGCGTCCTCGCGGAGGGCATACACGAGGACGTTTACATCTGGGATGACCATCGAGCCATATCCTCTTCATCCATCATCTCGAACAGTTCGGCGTTCGAGTTGATGTTGATACCGGGCCGCACACCACCCCGCCCAGACGTCCGGATCATCACTGGTGTGACCGCGGCATCAACAGTCGGCGCCTCGACCATTAGTCGTTGCAAGGCTTTGCCGATCAACTGCCCGAGCGTGAGGTGACGCTCATAAGCAACCTGCTTGGCGGTGGCCAATAGGCCAGCATCGATTGATATGGTCGTGCGCGTGATGCTCATAGCATCAACAATAGCGCATCACATGCATCACGGATGGGTGATGACGCCGACTGCCATGACAACTATCGCCACCACGACCAAGGCGACGACCACCAGTGCCAGGATTCGCCAGCCCTTTCCGAACGGTTCAGCTTCGGGATGCAGGTCATCACTTTTCGGATCAGTTTTCGCCATAGAAGCACCTTAGCCGATAGATGGCGTCGACGGAACCGTCAGCACCTGCGCGCCTTGCGACGTGACGACCAACGTCTGCTCGAATTGGGCGCAGCGGCTGCCGTCGCGCGTCAACACCGTCCAGCCGTCGTCCCATTGGATGGTGGACGGGTCGCCTATGGTCAGCATCGGTTCGATCGTGAACGTCATGCCAACCTCCATGACGGTGTCGAGTCGTGGCTCGTCGTAATGCAAAATGACCAGGCCTGAATGAAAGGCCGTGTGCACACCATGGCCGGTGTATTCGCGCACCACGCCGTAGCCAAACCGCTTGGCGTACGACTCAATGACCCGCCCGATTACGCTGATCGGACGCCCCGGCGCGACGGCCTTGATGCCGCGTTCCATGGCCTCCTTGGTTCGCTGCGACAGCAGGCGGGACGCCTCGTCCACCTCGCCGCAAAGGAACGTTGCACAGGTGTCGCCATGCACGCCGTCCTTGTAGGCGGTCACGTCGATCTTGACGATGTCGCCGTCCTCCAGCGGACGAGCATCCGGAATGCCGTGGCAGATGACCTCGTTGACGGAGGTGCAGCACGACTTCGGAAATCCACGGTAGCCCAGCGTTGCCGGGTAAGCACCGTTGTCAAGCATGTATTCGTGAGCGATCAGGTCCAATTGGTCGGTGGTGACGCCAGGCGCCACGGCCGCCCCGGCAGCCGCCAGCGCGTCGGCGGCAACCCGCCCCGCCTCGCGCATGGCCTCAATGACCTCGGGCGTTTGAACATCCGAGCCGTCGTAGTGTTCCGGCCCCATTACCCCCACATACGACGGGCGCACAATCGTGCCCGGCACATGGCGCATCGGCGAAATCGGATATGGACGCATAGGCTCACTCACAAGCCTCGAGTTTACCCGTACCCAACGCAGGCGAGCCGCCGCTAGACGGGTGTACGCGAGAAGTTTAGGTGGCTGCGAGAGGGGGTCGGGCCTCGCTGGCCTTGATAGTGTGACCCTGTCCCGGCCGACCCGTAGGGGTGGGCGGCTGGTGAACTCAACCGGAAGAAGCACAACTGGCCCACCTTCATACCCGGCCACAAGGCAATCGGCAATGTGGCGACATTGCTGAGTTCCAGCGTTACATGCCCCTCAAACCCCGGGTCGATGAAGCCTGCCGTCGAATGGGTCAACAGCCCCAGCCTGCCGAGCGACGACTTTCCTTCCAGCCGGGCGGCCACATCGTCGGGCAGACTGACGTACTCATACGTCGAACCCAGCACAAATTCACCCGGATGCAGCACGAATGGCCCTTCCTCCTGGGTGACGGCGTGAGTCAGTTCAGACTGATCCTCAGCCGGGTCAATGACGGCATAGCGGTGGTTCTCGAAGACACGAAAGTACTTGTCAAGGCGCACATCGATGCTGGACGGCTGCACCAGGGCGGCATCCCATGGGTCGAGACGGACGCGCCCGGCCTTCACCTCGGCCAGAATGTCACGGTCAGATAAGAGCATGCGCCTAGTTTACGGCCCAATCCGCCTGACGGAGGTGGCAGAATAACCGCATGATCATTTTCTCTGGTTGGGGAATCCTGGCCCTCTTGCCGCCCGGCATCGGCTACGGATTGGGAATGCTAATCGGCGTCGCGGTCGGCGGCGAATCCAGCACCAAAGCGCTGGTCATCGCGGGCATCGGTTTGATGATCGGTTCGGTCGGTGACTGGTACCTCGGCATCTGGCTCAACAAGACGCGCGCCGCCAAGCAGATCGACACTGCCCTGGCCGCTCGTCAACAGCAGTTGCAGCAACTCGTCGCCTCTGGGCAGTATTACCGTGGCCCGGGCTTCCCGATGCCCACCTCTATGCAGGACGCCCAGAATCAGGCCCAAGCGCAATTCGCAGCCGAATCGTCGGCAGCGCACGCCAGTATCGGCAACCGGAACACCTTATTCTTCATCCCCATCCAGTACTGGGCATACATCGGCGCCGGACTTGGTGTCGTCCTTGTGGTTTTCTACCTGTTTATCAAATAAGTCCAGACGGTCAACTGGCCCAACGGCCGGTGAAGAACAGCCACGCCCAGATGATCATCGCCGCGCTGCTGAGCACCACGTACGCCGCCACCGCGACGTCCTTCGCCAGCCGCCAGCGAACCGGACGCCAGGCCACCGCCGCACCAAGAGCTGCCCAAAGCGGGAACCACAGCAGAACAGCTCGGTTAATCGACATGTACCAGTAAGACGTGCCGAACGCCACCACCTGGACTCCCACAAAGATGGCCGCCGCCCAGCGTCGCCGTATCAAACATAAGATAGTCGCGCCAAGCCCGACCGCCATCGAAACAACCTCCGCGCGGAACACCCACGCGACATCTGGACGGCCCGGCCAACGCGCCAATTTTCCGGCTTCAAGGGTGTGCGTCAGGGACGCCCAAGGGTTGGTGAAGCCACGTGACCACCCCGTTTGCTGAGCCTGCAACCAAGCCGTCCATGTACCTGTGAGGCCGTGCAAGTACAGCTGATAGGCCCCCAGCACTGCCAGCGGAATGAGCAACCAGGCCCACTGGATAAGCAGCCTTCCAACCGCTGCCCGACGCCCACCAGCCCGCAAAGCCGCGACCGCACTAACCAGCGCCAACACAGCCAGCGCACCAATCAGGAACAACCCCGACACCCGGAAGGTGCAGGCCACACCAGCCAGAATGGCCGCCTGCCACCACCGGCCTTGACGCGCCTGCTGCCACGCCCAAAACGCCGCCGCACAAAACGCCGCTTCAGTGTAGCCGACGGTTGTAAACACCGCCGTCGGGGCGATCAGCCACAAGCAAGCTGCCGGCGCGCCGAACATCTTATAAAGCGCCGCCGCCGCCAACGCCGACCCGACCAGCGACACCAGCACGCCGGTCAGCTCCATCGGCAACCCAATAACGGTGCCAGCCCGCAGCAACAGCGGCAACCCAGGAAAGAATGCCGCCGATGTCGGGTCGGCATACCCATCGCTGGCAATCGCCATGAAATGCAGCACATCCCAGCGCCGCAACAGCGTCCCCGCGTCGATATGCTCCCCCAGCATGACGGCGACACCAACCACGGCAATCATCACACGGGATAGCAGCCAAACTTTGGCCACTAAGCGCGCCGTTTCATCAAAACGGCGTGCTCCAGCCGGCCCCGAGCGCACAGACGCCGTACTCGACGCACGGTCTGGGTGAGTGGTTACGTTTACAGGCGTCTCCGCCGTCGCCAGCTCGAACCGGCTTCCACCCGCCATCACCGCCGCTCCTTCGCTTCGCTCGGACCGCCCGTTCCTGCCAGTTCCCCCCAACCATGTGAATGCCGAAGATGTTGCTTTGCGGGATTTTGCCGAAGAGGGAAAGACCGTGCGGTCCAAAGGAGCGCCGGTATTGGAACGGAGCGTAAGCGGAACAAGGGCGCTATCATGCGGCGGAGCCGCAGCGCCCGCAGTGGAGCGATCCCGCAAGGTAACATCTTCGGCATTCACCGCACCCCCGGAGCCGACTGGAGCACGCCGTTCTGATCGTCAAACATTGCCAATCATCCATCTGCCTTGACGTTAGCGAAACACACCACATCCGGCTGATGATCGAGTACACCGCCGATGGGGTCGTCGACATAAGGCCCTCGCACCGGGTCTAGCCAGGGGTGTTGCATGTCGTTGAAGACGCGCGCTGCCAGCCAGATTTGTACGCCGATTCGCAGCAGGATGGCCAACCAGTACAGCCACTCGTGCCCATTGCCATCCGTCAACTTGTTGGCAAGGTGGCCCCAAATAGCCAGGAAGTACAACCCCTCTGAAGCAGCGAAAACCGATACATCGAGCAGCACCGGACGGGCCAGGACAACCAGCGGCAGCAACCACAGCACATACTGAGGCGAATACACCTTGTTGAACACCAGGAAAGCCACCATCACCAGCATCGCCAGTTGGGCCACCCGTGGGCGCCGCGGCACGGTCAGTGCCAGGCCAACGATCAGCAAGCCAGCTAACACCAAGCAAACCGACTCAGCCACCGAGACGTTAAGTATCCCGATGCCGACGTGCTCCAGCAATGACCACAAGGAGCCATAACTCGCATCACGACCGGCGTTATACGTCCAAAAGAATGACCAGCCACTGAAATTGCTGGAAAATGACGCCCAGAATTGATGCCACCCGGTGAAATGAGCCATCATCGACGGCGTCACCAGTATCGGCAAGTTAGCAGCTACCCAAGCCAACACCGCCCCGCCCGCGAACTGCCCGAAGGCCCTCAGTCGTCCGGCCCGTATGCACAACACCAGGAAGACGGGCAGCAACGCCAGGGGGTAGAACTTGGCCGCGACGGCCAAGCCAATTACTAGACCGGCAGCGAATGGACGCTTTTTCGCCCACAACAGCAAACCGACGCTCGTAAGTGCGACGGTGAACAGATCCCAGTTGATCAACCCCGCCATCATGACTGCGGGAGCACCGGCGATCAGCAAAGCGTCCCACCCCCGCACCTGTACGCCGTCGGTGTGGGGTGAAGCAGAGTTTCGCCCCATCTGAAGATGCGCCCACACCAACACCCCAAAGCAGAGCGCCAGCATCACCGCGTTGACGGCCCAGAAAATGTTGGCCGCCGCCAGAATCTGGTCTGGGTCGGCATCCGGCCTGACAACTGCGCCGAACAGCCCGGAGAGCCAGCGTGCCACCCAAATGAAACCACCCGTCAAGCTCGGGTACTCCAGCGGCGCCGAGTCTCCTGTCGGAGTGAAAAGAGCACCGCCACTCCAAATGCTGGCTCTGTTTTGGTACAGCACCGGAATATCCGAGTAGCACAACCTTGTGTAGGTATTGGGCACCTTGCCGACGACCGTTTGCAGGCAGGGTAGCTGACGAACCATCAGCGCCAGCCACGTGAATATAGCTGCGGCGATCGTCCAGGGCACTGGGTCGAACCACAAGCCGTCGGACACCCGAGCATGACGCCCCAGCGGCCCGCCGACGCGTCCGGTCCACCCAGGCGCGTCTAGCCGGTTGAGGCCCTGCTTACTCACGTGATCAGTCTAACTTCGCCAATGCTTCTGTCATGTCGACGTCGGCTGGGTGGGGTTCGTTGTCGACGGTTCCGTCGGCGGCGGCTCCGTAGGCGGCTCAGTGGTCGGCGGCTGAGTTGGCGGCTGAGTTGGCGGCTGCGTCGTTGGCGGCTCCGTCGTCGGCGGCGCCGTTGTCGGCGGTTGCGTTGTCGGCTTCTGAGTTGGCGGACGTGTTGTAGTGGTCGTCGGCGGCGGAGTCGTCGGGGTATCAGTCGTCTCCGGCGGTGGTGGCGGCTCCTCCGTCGGCGAAGCACCAACACCAGCGTTGACGTGCGCAGGCGCCGAGAAGTTCACCTTGGGCAGGCCATTCATAGCCTGTTTCATATAGTCAGCCCAGGTTTGCGCGGGGTAACCACTGCCATAGAAGGTTGAATAGCCACGCGGTGCATAGGGGTCGAGATCAGCCGTACCAGCCAAGTTTGGGCTGTCTGGCGGGTCGGCAACGTACATGACGGCCGTCGATATCTGCTGAGTGAAGCCGACGAACCAAGCCGCCCCGACGCCGGCCTTGCCCTGCAAGGCAGCGGTGCCGGTCTTGCCGGCCGCCGGGTAACCCAAACCTCGCACGGCGGTGCCGGTACCCGCGTCGACCACAGACTGCAAGGCATACGTCAGGTCAGAGCAGATGTTGGGCTCAATCGTCTGATCCCTAGCCGGGGTGGCGGTATAGACAATCGCGCCGGTGGCGTCCTTTACCTGCAGCACCACATGCGGGGCAACGCGTGTGCCCTGATTGGCGATGGTTGCATAAGCACTGGCCATGTTCAGCGGCGACACCGATGCATAGCCCAACGGAATAGTCGGGCCGGGAAACCAGCTCTGGTCGTCCTGGGCGGGTGCGCCGGCGTCCTCGGCTGCCTGAATCACCTGGTTCGGGCCATCAGGTATTTTCTGCACCAGGTCGACGAACGCCGTGTTGACCGACTTCTGCGTCGCTGTCAGCAGATCCACCTGCCCGAGCTGCTCATTGCCGTCGTTGTAAATCGTCGCGCCGTTGACTTGGATCGGGTCACCGTCGAGCGACGTGTCCAGGCCCCAACCGTTGCGTTCACCGGCTATGAAGGCGAAGGCCTTGAACGTCGACCCTGTCATGCGCGGTGTTGTCGCCCAGTTCCAGGAACTCGTCACATAGTCGGGCCCGCCGTACAGCGCCAACACCTCGCCGGTATCGACGCCGACGGACGCGATGGCTGCATGCAACAGGCTGGGGTCCTGCGGTTTCTTGGCTTTGGTGGCCGCCGTCCGAGTGAAGCTTTGGGCCGACGAAACGGCCGCCGCCTGCATTGAGGCATCAAATGTCGTGGTGACCTGCAACCCGCCACCCTGGATCTGCGCTGAGGTGAACCCGTCAGTAGCCAGTTCCGCCTCGACCATCTTGATGAGGAACCCACTTGGCCCGCCATAAGTCTGGCTGGTCTGGATCGGCGGAAAATCAGGCAAGTTGTCCTTGAAGGCATCGGCCTCAGCCTGCGTCAGCGTACCCATCGTTACCATGCCGTCGATGACGTAGTTATAGCGTGCCAGAAGGCGCGGCAAGTTCGATTGATCGGCCGGGTCATAGAGCGCCGGGCCCTGCAGCAGGGACGCCAGCACTGCTGCCTGTGGCACCGACAGATTCGTCGCGTCGATGCCGAAATAGGCCTGCGACGCCGCCTGTATGCCGTACGCGCCGCGCCCGAAATAGACGGTGTTCAGATAACCGGCCAGAATCTGTTGTTTCGACATGGAGTTGGTTATCTTGACTGAAAGAACTATTTCTTTGATCTTGCGGCTGACGGTTTGGGCACTGGTCAGATACATTGACTTGATGTATTGCTGAGTCAGCGTCGAACCTGACTGCAATGACTCGCCTTTGGCCACGTTTATGGCGGCTCGCGCCATGCCCGTCAACGAGACACCCTGGTTCGTCCAGAAGGTGCGATCCTCAGCCGCCACGATCGCGTCCTTCATGGTCTGCGGCATTTCGTCGTAGCTCAGAGGTGTGCGGTTCTGCACTGACAAGGCACCGAGTTGCGTTATTCCATCGCGGTAATAGAGTGTCGTAGTCGCCGTGGTGTAGTCGGCGTTGGGGTCAGGCAGCTTGACTGTTTCGTAATAGGCGATGCTGGCCAATAACCCCAGCAATATCAGCCCCACTAGGGTAACCGCCGCCCACAAAGCGATCAATCCAGCTTGCTGCTTGCGGGTCTGTTCGCGCCACCATTGCTTGAAGGGAACCTTTTTGGGGGGCTTCGCCTTGCCAGACGCTGTGGCCTTCCCCTTGGCGTCTACGGGAGCTTTGGACCCTGCGGCCCGCGGCGCTGCCGCCCGGGCTGCTGGAGGCACCGCGGCTCGGGATGCCGGTTTGGCACCCGGCACAGTTTGCGCTGGCCTCGCTTTCGGCATCGCTCCCCTGCCGTCTGCAGACGCCGACTCAGCCATCAATCACTCCTCGCCTATCACCAACTACGCCAAAACCAACCAGTCCAGGTTACCAGGCGCTCTCAAACGGGGCCGCCGGACCGCCGATAGTCACGGCTTGCTCACAGCAGCGCGAAACAGCGCATTGTGGCTCGTCAAATGGCGTCGCTTGCCGTAGTACGGCAAAATGGAGAGTAGCTTTCACTGATCGTCACCCAAGACAAAGGTAAACAACATGGCAAGACTTTTCGGCACTGATGGCGTCCGCGGCGCGGCCAACCACGCACCGATGGATGCGATGACGGCGTTCGCCCTAGGCCAAGCCGTCACTCATGTGGTGCGCCCAAAGGGACGCCCGCCGGTGGTCGTCGTTGGCAAGGACCCACGAATCTCGGGCTACATGATCGAGTCCGCCCTGGAGGCGGGCATCACGTCGATGGGTGGCACCTGCTACATGCTCGGCGTGCTGCCGACACCGGGCATCGCCTACATCACCGAGTCCATGCGCGCTGACGCTGGGTTCGTCGTTTCCGCTAGCCACAACCCATACACCGACAACGGCATCAAGGTGTTCGCGGGCACGGGTTTCAAGCTTTCCGATGCTGACGAGGATCGCATTGAGGCGCTCATCAAGTCGGGTGACTTGCCCAGCTTGGTGCCCGAACCGGCCAACATGGGTCGGGCCTACCGCCTGGACGACGTCATTGGACGATATATCGTCTTCCTCAAAGAAGCCTTCCCCCGCTCGCTCAATCTGGCCGGCGTGAAAATCTGTATGGACGTCGCCAACGGCGCCACCTACAAGGTTGCCCCGGCCGTCTACCGTGAACTGGGCGCTGATGTCACCGTCATCCACAACGAACCTGATGGTCGCAACATCAACGAACAATGTGGCGCAATGCACACCGAGGATCTGCAAAAGCTCGTCGTCGAGACGGGTGCCCAGATTGGCTTCGCTTACGACGGCGATGGCGACCGCTTGATAGCCGTGGACGAACTCGGCAACCAGGTGACGGGCGACCAGATACTGATGATCAATGCCCTGCAGATGAAGGCCGAGGGGCGGTTGGCCAACGACCTGGTCGTCTCGACGGTGATGAGCAATCTGGGGGTGCGGCTGTGTTGCGATGAGCATGGCATCACCCACCACGCCGCCCAGGTGGGCGACCGCTACGTGCTGGAGGCCATGCAGAACCTGGGAGCCGTGCTCGGCGGCGAGGATTCTGGTCACATGATCTTCCTGCGCCGTCACACCACCGGTGACGGCATATTGACATCACTGCAACTGATATCCTGCGTGCTGAAGTCCGGCAAGCCGTTGTCTGAACTGGCCAAGGTGATGACGGTGTACCCGCAAGAGATGGTCAACGTGGACGTTACACGCAAACCCAACATCAACTCGGTGCCCGAGATCACTGAGGCAATCGAAGCCGCTGAGGCGGAACTCGGTGACAAGGGCCGTGTACTCGTGCGCTACTCGGGCACGCAAAACATGTGTCGCGTCATGGTCGAGGGCCCCGATGCCGTGACAACCGCCACCCTGGCCAATCAGATCGCCGACGCGGTGCGCAAAGCCCTGGGCTGAGACACGCGATGGATGGTCCGATCCGCCGACGCCTGCGCGCCCCCCTGACGGCGGCCAGTACCGCTGCGACGTGGACAGTGGTCGTCGACGAGCTTGAGATCACCGTCACCGCGAAACCGGTGCGTCATCTGCGCCTGGTCGTTCACCCAGACGGTCGGGTTCGGGCGTCTGTGCCACTGCGGGCCAGCCGGCGTACCATCGACGACTTCTTGACCCAGCGAGCAGCCTGGGCCAAAGCACAACGTGACCGCATGCTGGCCACCGGCCAAGTCAGGCCGCTGACGGACGGCAGCACCGTGGGGTTATGGGGCGACGAGATACCGCTGCGAGTGGTGGCCGGCCGGGGCGGTGGACGCATGACGGACGACGGCTTTCGTGTCTCGGTGCCCGACCCAACAGATCATGTAGCCATCGCCGAGGCCGTCGCGGCACTGCACCGTCGTGAAGCAAAGGCGGTATTGCAGGACATTGTCGAAAAATGGGCCACCGAGCTTGACGCTCACCCCGCCCGCGTGACGCTGCGTACCATGCGAACGCGCTGGGGTTCATGCACACCGACCACCAAAGCCATCCGCATCAACCCTGAGCTGGCGGCGCGTCACCCCCGTTGCCTGTCATATGTGGTGTTACACGAAATCGCGCATCTGCTCGAGCCGGGGCATGGCCCCGGCTTCATCGCCATCATGGATGCCCACCTTCCCAATTGGCGAGCGATCAGAGCCGAACTGCGACGCCCTATTGTCGCCTGAAAATGTCCTTTACATACCGAGCGGGGCGCGGCCGAAACCGCGCCCCGCCGGTGGAAGCGGCTCAACGGCACTCATTCGAGGGGGGATCGATTATGCCAGTCCACCGCATTCCACCGTCCTCAACCCGTTAGGGGAGGACGACTCAAAAACCACCATCTCCTCACTGTTCCACACAATAGACACCCAATACCTGTGACTGGTCACGGTCCTGGGTAATCAAACCACGTCTGCTACCCGTGCTGACGAAAATCAGACTAGCAACCCCAAGACGTTGATGCCACATGTTCTCCGTTGAATACGCTACCACAGCAAGGCCTGACAGTCGATGCCGAAGATGATTATTATTAATAAGCCCTACCCGAAGGAGGCTCCCGTGGCCGACAGTGTTCGAAAAGCCGTCATGCAGGCAATGACTACCGTCTACGACCCCGAGATCCGGCGCCCGATCACTGATCTCGGCATGGTCGAGGGCGTCGAGGTTGACGGCGGCAAGGTCACCATCCACGCTCTTCTGACCGTCGCCGGGTGCCCACTGCAAGACACCCTGGCCCGTGATATCGAGGCGGCTGCCCGCGGCGTCGACGGCGTCACAGACGTGACGGTGCACTTGGACGTTATGACCGCCGAACAGCGGGCGAACATGACGGCACGGCTGCGACGGGCTGGCGCCGCGCCAGCCGACCCGGCAACCCCTCAAAATGTCTTTCAGAACCAAGCGACGAAAACCAAAGTGTTGATCGTCGCCTCTGGCAAGGGTGGGGTCGGCAAGTCGAGCCTGACGGCCAACTTGGCCGTCGCCCTGGCGGCCAAGGGTCAACGCGTCGGGTTGCTGGATGCCGACGTCTACGGCCACTCAATCCCGACAATGATGGGTATCGCGGACGAGCATCCGACAATGGTCGACGACGTCATCATGCCCGTTATGGCACACGGAGTGGCGACTATGAGCCTGGGGTTGATGAAAGAATCCCGCGACCAGGTTATTGCCTGGCGTGGCCCGATGCTCGACCGAGCGCTATCGCAGATGTTGTCGGATGTCTATTGGGGCGACCTCGACTACCTGGTGGTCGACTTGCCGCCCGGCACCGGCGACATGCCGATGTCGGTGGCCCGGCAGTTGCCGACCGGCCAGGTACTGGTGGTGACCACGCCCAACGAGGCCGCCTACGAGGTGGCCGAGCGAGCCGGCACATTGGCCAAAATGCTGAATCAGCCCGTCATTGGCGTCGTCGAGAACATGAGCTGGCTGGAAACCGTCTGCCCCCATTGCGGCAAGACACACCGCGTCGACCTGTTCGGCAGTGGTGGCGGCGCAGCGGTGGCGGACGCACTCAGCCTCAGCGACGGCGACCCCGTACCGCTGGTGGCGCAGATCCCGCTGGACGTGGCGCTACGCGCCGGTGGCGACGACGGCCAACCGGTGGTCGTGGCCGAACCAAGCTCCCCCGCCGCCAAGGCGATAACGGCGTTGGCCCAGCGTCTTTGATGCTTGCGCGCCGTCGAAACGACGCCTTCCAACAATTGGACACAATTCGAATATCCATGCAAAACGGTGCATACTTATGCGTGGACATCTCGAGAAGGAGCCACCATGAAATACCGTCCAGTTGCTGTGATCGCAGCCGTCACCCTAATCGGCACCGCCCTGGCTGGTTGCTCATCGAGCCCGAGCAACAACACCAGTGACACCTCCACCGCCAGCGGCAACGCCACCACCAGTGGTACGCCCGCGGCCGACCTGAACTTGATCACCGCTGGCACACTGACGGTCTGCTCGGATTTGCCATACCCGCCCTTCGAGTTTGAGGATCCGTCCACGGCGTCCGGCTACACCGGCTTCGACATTGACCTCGTCACCGCCATCGCCGACGGGCTCGGACTCAAGGTGGTTGTGCTGCCGACCGGCTTCGATACCTTGCAGTCGGGCGTGGCACTGGCTGCCGGCCAATGCGACATTGGCGCGTCCGCCATCACCATCACTGATGAGCGCAAGGCCAACCTCGACTTCTCCGACCCATACTATGACTCGTTGCAATCGCTGATGGTGCGGGCCGACTCCGGTATCAAGACGCTGGCCGACATGGACGGCAAGAAGATCGGCGTCCAGACCGGCACGACCGGTGAAAGTTACGCTAACACGAACAAACCGGCCAGCGCTGAGGTTGTATCCTTCCCGACCGACGGCGAGATGTGGTTAGCGATTCAGGCCGGCCAGGTTGACGCCTTGCTGCAGGATTACCCAGTCAACCTGACGCACACCAAGGCTGATTCGACCTATGTCATCGCCGAGAAGTACAACACCAACGAGCAGTACGGTTTCGCCATGTCGAAGGGCAAAAACCCGGCGTTGCTAGCCGCGGTGGACGGTGGATTGCAGACACTGCGCGATAACGGCACCTATCAGACGATTTACGACAAGTACTTCAGCTAGTCTTGCTTTAATGGCTATTGATCTTCGTCCTACCGTCCGCCAGCGCATCACGCGCCTGACGACCTACATTGTCTTCGTCGCGATCGTCGTCGTTGTGGCATTGACGGCCAACTGGTCGTCATTTGCCCGCAACTTCCTCGATTTCGGCGTGGCGGCCAAGCTGTGGCCACGTGTCCTGATGGCAGCGGGAAACACGCTTTGGTACACGGCCGCCTGCTTCGCGCTCGGCTTGCTGCTGGCGGTCGCATTCGCTCTGATGAAAATGTCGAAGGGGCCTTTTGCCTGGTTCGCGGTGGCGTACATCGAACTGTTCCGCGGCCTGCCGGCCCTTTTGACGATCATCTTCATGGCGTTCGCCGTGCGCATCGCCTTCCCAGGCCTCAAACTGCCCGGCGGAACGCTCGGCGGTGGCCTGCTGGCGCTGATCATCGTGACGTCGGCCTATACCGCCGAGATCATCCGGGCCGGCATCGAAGCGGTGCCGAAAGGGCAACGCGAGGCGGCCCGATCGCTCGGCATGGGCAACATGCGCACCACCTTCACAGTCATCCTGCCGCAGGCGTTCCGCATCGTCATCCCGCCCTTGACCAACGAATTTGTCACCCTGCTGAAAGACACCTCGTTGCTGTATATCGCAGGGCTGACCATCATGCAGAAAGAGTTGACGACCTTCGGTCGGGACGGGTTGTCGACCTACGCCAACTCGACGCCGCTGATCGTGGTAGCGCTGGTGTACTTGATCATTACCATCCCGCTGACCTATCTGGTGGGACGGCTGGAGAAGTCGATGGCGGTAGGAAAATGAGCGACACAAAGCTTCAGCCACGAGACACCCCCGTGCCGGGGGCGCCGCCGATCCAGTTGATCGACCTGCACAAGCACTTCGGCCAACTGCACGTCCTGAAGGGCATCAATCTGACGGTCGAAAAGGGCGAGGTCGTGTGCGTCATCGGCCCGTCCGGCTCGGGCAAGTCGACGTTGTTACGTTCAGTCAATCTGCTTGAGCACCCGACCGGCGGCCAGGTGTTGATAGAGGGCATCGATATCCAGGACCCGGACGTCAACCTCGACCGCATCCGCACCCGCATCGGCATGGTGTTCCAGTCGTTCAACCTTTTCCCCCACATGACGGTGTTGCGCAATGTTACAGTGGCGCAGCAGACAGTGTTGAAACGCGGCCACCAGGAGGCCCAGGAGGTCGCCATGGCCATGCTGGGGCGGGTTGGGTTGACCGACAAGATTGACGCCCACCCGTCACAGTTGTCCGGCGGCCAGCAGCAGCGCGTCGCAATCGCCCGCAGCCTCTCGATGAACCCGGATGTCATGCTTTTCGACGAACCCACCTCGGCGCTCGACCCGGAACTGGTGGGCGACGTGTTGACCGTCATGCGGCAGTTGGCCGCCGACGGCATGACAATGCTGGTGGTCACCCATGAGATGGCTTTTGCCCGCGACGTCGCCGACCGCGTCATTTTCATGGACGACGGCCAGATCGTCGAAGAGGGCCCGCCCAGCCAGGTGATCGTCGCACCGAAAGAAGAACGCACCCAGGTGTTCCTGCAGCGCGTCCTCGACCCGACGCATGTGCGCGAACTCGGTGAAACGGAGCCCGACGACGACGCCCCCCGGAAGCCAAGTCACTGATGCGCGGCACGCCAACTCTGGACGACATCGCCCAGGCTGTGGATGCGGCTGCCCACACGGTCGCGCAGGTCATGGAGCCAACACCGCTGCAGTATGACGTCAGGCTGAGCAGCCTGACCGGGGCAGATGTCTGGCTCAAGCGCGAGGATTTGTCGCCGGTGCGCAGCTACAAGTTGCGCGGCGCATATGTGCTGATGAGCGCACTGACCAGCGCCCAGCGGTCGGCTGGCGTAGTGGCAGCATCGGCCGGCAACCACGCCCAAGGGGTGGCATTTGCCTGTGCCGCCTTGGGTATCGACGGCGAAATCGTTGTGCCGACGACGACCCCGCGCCAAAAACGTGATCGCATCGCCGCGCTGGGCGGCAGTCACGTCAAAATCGTGGTGGCCGGCGAGACATACGATGCATCATCGACCATCGCCGTTGAGACGGCAGAGCGCACCGGACGTGTTCTGGTACCCGCTTTCAATCACGCCGCCACGATAGCCGGTCAGGGTACCGTCGCCGCCGAGGTGGCAGCCCAGTTGGGTGCGGCCCCCGATGTCATGGTGCTGCCGGTCGGCGGGGGTGGCCTTCTGGCAGGGTGCGGCGCATGGCTAAGTGTTAAGGCGCCTGGCACCCGGGTCGTTGGCGTCGAACCTGCGGGTGCGGCCTGCATGATCGCAGCGCTGGCCGCCGGTGAGCCCGTCACGCTGCCTCGCGTCGATACTTTCGCGGACGGCGCGGCCGTCGGACGGGCCGGTGACGTCACCTACCCGCTGGTGGTGGCGATCGCACCCGACATGCTGGCCGTGCCCGAGGGTCAGGCGTGCTCCGAGATGCTCGATCTGTACCACACCGAAGGTGTCATTGCTGAACCTGCCGGGGCCCTGGCAACCAGCGTGCTACGACGCGGCCCACATGACACAAAGTTGGACGTCACCCCTGGTCAAACGGTTGTCTGCGTGGTCTCTGGTGGCAACAACGACATCTCGCGGTACTCAGAGATCATCGAAAGGTCGCTGGTTTTCGAGGGCCGCAAACAGTATCTGCTGGTCAGCTTTCCGCAAGAGCCGGGGGCACTACGCCGCTTCCTGGACGAGGTGCTGGGGCCGGACGACGACGTCGTTTTGTTCGAGTACACCAAGAAATCGAACCGCGAGACGGGCCCCGCGCTGGTGGGCATCGAGCTGGGCAACCCAGACGACTTCCCGGATCTTCTGGCCCGTCTGGACGCCACCCCGATCAAAGCCGAGGTGGTCGACCCCACCAGCACCCTATATCGCTACCTCGTGTAGGCAAGAACTGGCCCGCTAGCTGAGCCGGAACGTGGCCACCATCGACCAGTCAGTTACGTTGGCCACTGTGAAAGTTAACGTCACGGTGAGGTCGGACGGGTCAGCGCCGGCATAAGCCAATGTTTGGACGGGTGGCTGGCTGTCCGAGCCGGTGGGAAGAATCGGATCTGTCAGCGAGTCGATTCTAACCGATCCTACGTATGCGTCGATGCCGGTGACGGGGGTACCGCCGGAGGTGGCTGTGACAGCGGCGAGTAACCCCTGCGCCAGAGACCAATCGGATGGGGTGCGGACGGGTTGCGGCGGATGGACATATTGCGAGGTCAACGTCAACACCATCGGGGTTCCGGGCGGCACCGCCGACCCAATCGGCACGGTGAACGGCTGCGGCCGAGACAAACAAAAGACCAAGCCCGCCGGACCAAGCAGATATGCCTGGCCGAACGCTAGCCCGGTGGCGTTTTCGCTGGCGATCGTCTGCGGATTGTCCAGGGAGCAGCCGAATGGGCTGGGCACCGAACTATCCGAAAAGGCCGATGCCCAGTCGGTGCGCCCCGGCGGCGCCAACGTGATGTGCATGTCCAGCGAATCCCAGTCGCCAGAGCAGAACAGCGACGGGTTCAGTTGTGTCACCGTCAATGAGGCGAATGTCCACGAATACTCCGGATTGCCATTATTGATCCAAGCGTTCTGGCTCACGTTGACAGCCGACATATGCGGCACCACGGTGATGGCAGTGCCGTCGGCCTCCCGGGCTGTACAGGTGACAACAGGAACATCGGACGGCGCCGCCAGCCCACTGTCTGGGCGATACTCGGCACCCAACAAATACTCGCCTGGCGGCAAGCTGAAGGTGGTTGGGCCGTTGTCGATGAAATACAAGTACACATCATTGGGCACATCGGACAAACCATCAGAACTATTCGCAGATCGTCCGGCCAGCGATATCCATAAGGCGACAACCAGTACGACAATCACAGCAGTGACGCCCAACGCCAAGACAACATTGCGCGTGCGCTTTGCGCGAGGCTCCGTCGGATTCGGCGCCAACGACTGGTCTAACAGGTCTGGCGTAGCCATTTCACCCCCTTAACTTGGAATTATGCTTACAACGATGGCCTAGCCTAGCGCCTCATTTAGTCTGGCAGCATCCTCTAGGGCGGCCTTGGCGCCGTTCAGCCAGTATTGGCAGATGTCGGCCAGCTTCTCGCCGCGGCGCCACAGTTCGACCGACTCGGTCAGGGGCGCGCCGCCGGACTCGAGAGCCGCCACCACCTCGGCCAATTCCGCCCGGGCCTGCTCGTAACTCATTTCGGGGGTGGCACCGGCTTCACTCTTCGTCGCCATGGTGGCTCCTTTCCTCGGCCTTCTCAAGCTTCTCAACGCGGGCGTCCAGCCCGCCATCCGCCAACATCAAGTGAACCCCGGACCCGACGCTCACCTGCTTGACTGATGTCAACGGCGCTTCGTCCGTCGTCGCGATCGCATAGCCGCGTCGCAACGTCGACCGGGGCGACAACGCCCGGCATTGCGCCAGCGCATGGTTAAGACCGCGCTGCTCGTCACCCAACCGCCGCGTCATGGCCTCGCGCAGACGTCGTCTGGCCAGGTCGACCTGCTCGAAATGCGGCCCGAGTATGGCCGCAGCGTCGCGGACGGCCGGACGCGAACGCATCTGATCCAGCCAAGCCTGCTCGATTTGGATTCGTCCCAGCATGGTGCGGCGCAGTCGCACCCGAGCCTCGGTCACTGCCTGCGCCTCGGCCGTCACATCCGGCACGATGCGCTTGGCGGCGTCCGTTGGGGTCGACGCCCGAAGGTCGGCAACAAAGTCAAGAATCGGCGTGTCGGGTTCATGCCCGATGGCACTGACGACAGGCGTCTTGGCTGCCGCCACCGCCCGCACCAAGCCCTCATCGCTGAACGGCAGCAGGTCCTCGAGCGAGCCGCCACCGCGGGCGATGACGATGACATCCACGCTCGGGTCTGCATCCAGCTCGGCCAGCGCCGTCATCACCTCGGCCGCCGAGTTGACGCCTTGCATGAGGGCGTGGCGCACGTCGAATCGCACCCCCGGCCAGCGCAGCCGGGCGTTTGTCAGAACATCGCGCTCGGCCGCGGAATCGGCGCCAGTGATCAACCCGATGCACCCCGGCAAGAAGGGCAGCCGCTTCTTGCGAACCGCGTCGAACAGCCCCTCGGCCGCCAGCTTGCGCTTCAGCGCCTCGAGCTGGGCCAACAGGCGCCCCTCCCCCGCCAACCGAATCTCCGAACACTCGAACGTCAACTCGGCACGCTGGGCGTAAACGTGTGGCGTCAGCCTGGCCACAACCATGGAACCGTCGGTCAGCGGGCCAGCAGCGTCCAACACCCCTGATGTGCATGTGACTAGAGCAGACACGTCAGACGACGCGTCACGCAAGCGGAGAAATTGAGTTGGTGCCTGACGCCGGCGCACCTCGATCACCTGGGCTTCGACCCACACCCAGCCGCACCGCTCAACCCATGCCTTGACCTGCCCGACGACGACGCCCAGTGGCGCGGCGTCCTCGGCAGTCGATCCGGGTTTGTTCGGGGTCACGGCGTCAAGCCTACTGCTCACCTAAGTGCTGGCGGCAGGGCGAAATGCAGGGTTTCCTCGGTGGTGCGCAGTTCCCGGGCCGTCGGCCAGCCATGGGCTGCCAGCCAATCTATGACACCGCCGACCAGATCTTCAGGCACCGATGCGCCGCTGGTTACGCCGACTTGCTCAATGCCGTCGAACCAGGCGTCCTCTAAATCGTCGGCGGAATCGACGCGGCGGGTAGCAGCACCGGCGCTGCGCGCGACCTCCACTAAACGCATCGAGTTGGACGAATTGGCCGAGCCGACGACGATGACGAGCTGGCACCGCCCAGCCAACTCGCGCACGGCCTGCTGACGGTTTTGCGTAGCATAACAAATGTCGTCGCTGGGCGGGTCGATCAGGCGGGGAAATCGCGCTTTTAGCGCAGCCACGGTGGCATGTGTTTCGTCCACGCTGAGCGTCGTCTGGCTCAGCCAGGCCACCGGCTGGTCGAGTGGCAGTGGCAGTGCGCCGACGTCATCGGGGGTCTCGACCAGATACATACGCTCTGGCGCCTCACCCATCGTCCCCTCGACTTCTTCGTGGCCGGCATGGCCGATCAGCACCACCGGGCACGTCAGGCGGACGGCCTCCCGGTGCACCTTCGTCACCAGCGGGCAGGTCGCGTCGATCACGTTAAGCCCCCTGGCCACCGCCTCGTCACGCACCGCCGGGCTGACACCGTGGGCCGAAAACACCACGGTGGCGCCAGACGGCACCTCGTCTAGCTCGTCGACAAACACGGCACCCTGGGCAGCCAGACGCGCTACGACATGCTTGTTGTGGACGATTTGCTTACGCACATAGACGGGCTTGCCATAACGCTGCAACGCCAAGGCAACCACCTGGGTGGCCCGCCCGACGCCCGCGCAGTAGCCTCGCGGGCTGGCCAGCCAAAGCTCTCGTCCCATGGTTACAGTCTATGTGCGGCCCAATGCCTCGCTGGCGCACTACTACGGTCCAAGGGAAAGAAGCTGCGCCTCAGTGTACGTCACCAGTGGAATGGCGGCTCTTCCCATTTGCGGTGGGGGCGTTGGCGACACGCGGTGATGGCGGGTTGATGGTTTTGATGGGTCGGGTCTTCGAGAATCGATGGTGATCATGCCGTCTGTTCTCGAAGGACCCGA
>Ga0123357_10002877_pt1 | contig 19403 bp, 13 predicted proteins | sample TergutEmb28metaG_FD_89873 | JGI IMG/M metagenome (GOLD analysis project Ga0123357, IMG submission 89873) | Embiratermes neotenicus P4 segment gut microbial communities from Petit-Saut dam, French Guiana - Emb289 P4 | ecosystem: Host-associated > Arthropoda: Insects > Digestive system > Gut ...
AGGCATAATGTCTGGGCTTTCAGACTTGAAGTTCGATGAGTCGTTCTTAAGAGAGATCGATGCCTTTACGCCTGACCTCGGTGTCCGTGAAGTGGGCACAGTTATTCAGGTCGGCGATGGTATCGCACGAGTCACCGGGCTTAAGAAAGCTATGCAGGGCGAGCTGCTTGAGTTTATCTGCGAGGATGGCGCTAAGGTCTTTGGCCTGGCGCTGAACCTTAATGAGCTTGAGATCGGCGCCGTACTGCTTGGCGACGTGGACAAGATAAAAGAAAACGATCAGGTCAGCTGCACGGGACGTCTGGTTGACGTGCCGGTTGGCGAGAAAATGTTAGGCCGCGTGGTCTCTGCCCTCGGTGACCCGATCGACGGCAAAGGCCCGATCGACTACGACGGGCGTCGCCCCGTCGAGTTCAAGGCGCCGGGTATCATCCAGCGCAAGGGCGTGTGCGAGCCGCTCCAGACGGGACTTCTGGCTATTGACTCGATGATCCCGGTCGGGCGCGGACAGCGCGAGCTGATTATTGGCGACCGCCAGATTGGTAAGACCGCAATAGCGATTGACACGATCATCAACCAGAAGGACTCCGACGTCCTCTGCGTGTATGTGGCGATTGGCCAGAAGGCATCCACGGTGGCGGGCATTGTCGAGACGCTGGAGAAATACGGCGTCATGGACAAGACCATCGTCGTCTCTGCGCCGGCCTCTGATGCGGCGCCGATGCAATACATCGCCCCGATGGCCGGTTGCGCCATGGGCGAGTACTTCATGTACAACGGCGCAGACGGAAATCCGGCTTCTGCCAGCAATCCAGGCCGCCACGTACTCTGCATTTACGATGACCTGAGCAAGCAGGCGGTGGCCTACCGCCAGATGTCGCTGACGCTGCGTCGTCCTCCGGGACGCGAGGCCTATCCGGGCGATGTCTTCTACCTGCACTCGCGCCTGCTTGAGCGCGCGGTCAAACTTTCCGATGACAACGGCGCGGGATCGCTGACGGCGCTGCCGATCATCGAGACACAGGCAGGCGATGTGTCAGCCTACATCCCGACCAACGTCATCTCGATCACCGACGGCCAGATATTTTTGCAGTCAGAGCTCTTCTTCCAGGGCGTGCGCCCCGCTATCAACCCCGGCATCTCGGTGTCGCGCGTGGGTGGCGACGCACAGATCAAGGCCATGAAGCAGGTCGCAGGCTCTCTGCGTCTTGACCTGGCGCAGTACCGCGAGATGGCGGCCTTTGCGCAGTTTGGCAGCGATCTGGATGACGCGACCAAGCAAACGCTGGCGCGCGGCGCCCGCGTGGTCGAGCTGCTCAAGCAGCCCCGCTACGCCCCGCTGCCGGTCGAGAAGCAAGTCGCGGCTATCTTTGCCACGAACCAGGGTTTCATGGACGCCATAGAGCCCGAGAAGGTGCCTGCCTTCCGTGATGGGATGCTGGAGCACCTGAGTACGGTCAATGCAGACCTTCTGGCTAAGATCGCTGACGTGAAGAAGCTTGACGCAGGCCTTGAAAAGGAGCTCAAGGCGGCTATCGCGGTCTACGCTGATCTGCAGGGGAGCGGCGAGTAATGGCCAACCTGAAAGAGATCAAAGGCCGGATATCGGCCATACAGTCGACGCGTCAGGTGACGCGCACGATGGAGATGGTCTCGACGGCTAAGATCCGGGGCGCCCAGAATAAGGCGAACGCGGCTGAGCCCTACGTCCATGCGCTGAAGCATATCCTCTCGGATCTGCGTCGGGCTGGCACGGGTGTGGCTCATCCTCTGCTTGAGGAGCACGCTGAGTGCAAGCGCATTATGCTGGTAGCTATTACCAGCGACCGCGGTCAGGCCGGAGGCTTTAATGCCGGCATTATCCACCTGGTTGAGCAGGCGTATTCCCAGGCCATCGCTCGTGGTCTTGAGGTTGAGCTTGTCTGCTACGGACGTAAGGCCCAGAACTATTTTCAGTACCGGGGCATCACGCCGGTGATGAGCCTTGTTGGCAATACCGGGGCGCCGACTTTTGCTGACGCGCAATCGCTTGCGACGCGCATTATGCGGGAGTATGCGGAAGGTACGCTTGACCGGGTCGAGATATTCTACAACCACTTTATTAATGTGGCGCGCCAGGTCCCTAAGAGCATTACGTTTTTGCCGGTCGTCATCGAAGATGAGGACAACGGCGACGCAGATACGGAGAAACCGTCTGCCCAGCGCAGAAATCTTGAGTACATCTTTGAGCCTTCTGCCGAAGACGTACTCAAAAGCCTGATTCCGACCTATGTGGAAGCCATGACTTTTGGCTACTTCCTGGAGTCCGCTGAGGCTGAGCACGGAGCGCGCCGCACTGCCATGAAGGCTGCGACGGATAACGCCTCCGAGATGATAAGTACGCTTACGCGGTCATATAACCGCGCGCGCCAGAGCGCCATCACGACCGAGATCTCAGAGATCGTCGGCGGGGCGGCCGCTCTGGAAGACCAGTAACAAGAAAAGGACGCATCTATGAACACAGGACATATCGTAAGCGTGGTCGGCGCGGTTGTCGATATTCAATTCACGCCCGAGACGATGCCTGCCATTTACAATGCGCTCAAGATCGACGCCGAGACCCCCATCGGTCGTGTTGAGACCATCTGCGAGGTGCAGCAGCACCTGCCGGGCGACATTGTTCGCGCGGTGGCGATGTCTTCGACCGACGGTCTGCAGCGCGGCCTGGAAGTTGTTGATACCGGCAAGGCAATGCTGATGCCGGTTGGCAAGGCTACGCTGGGTCGCATCTGGAACGTGATGGGCCAGCCCGTGGATGAAAAGCCCATGCCAGAGGGGATCTCTGACTTCTATCCCATCCACCGTCCCGCCCCGGAGTTTCCGGAGCTGGAGCCTTCGACCGAGATCTTTGAGACCGGCATTAAAGTAATCGACTTGCTTGAGCCCTACATCAAGGGCGGTAAGACGGGGCTCTTTGGCGGCGCTGGCGTAGGCAAGACGGTCGTGATTCTTGAGCTCATCAACAACCTGGCGCAGGAGTCCGGCGGCACGTCGGTCTTTACCGGCGTGGGCGAGCGCACCCGTGAGGGCACCGACCTCTTTAACGAAATGAGCGAGTCAGGCGTCATCAACAAGACCTGCCTGGTTTACGGCCAGATGAACGAGCCGCCGGGAGCGCGCCTGCGCGTCGGCCTGGCGGGGCTTACCGAGGCCGAGTACTTCCGCGATGAGGGCCAGGACGTGTTGCTCTTTATCGACAACATCTTCCGCTTTACACAGGCGGGCTCTGAGGTATCGGCGCTTTTGGGCCGCATGCCTTCGGCGGTGGGCTACCAGCCCACGCTGGCTACCGAGATGGGTACGCTGCAGGAGCGCATTACGTCAACCACCACCGGCTCGATCACGTCCGTGCAGGCCATCTACGTGCCGGCAGACGACCTGACCGACCCGGCGCCGGCAACAGCCTTTACGCACTTAGACGCAACGACCACCTTATCGCGCGCCATTTCAGAGAAGGGCATCTATCCGGCGGTCGATCCGCTTGACTCCACCTCGCGCGCCCTTGACCCGCAGATCGTGGGCGAGGAGCACTATCGCGTGGCCCGCGCCGTGCAGGAGATCTTGCAGCACTACAAGGACCTGCAGGACATCATCGCCATTTTGGGTATGGACGAGCTGTCTGAAGAGGATAAGCTGACGGTCTCGCGTGCGCGTAAGATCGAGCAATTCCTCTCGCAGAGCTTCCACGTGGCCGAGCAGTTCACGGGCAACCCGGGCGTCTATGTCAAGCTGGAGGACACGATCCGCAGCTTTGCTGAGATCGTTGACGGCAAGCACGATGATCTTCCCGAGCAGGCCTTCCGCTATGCCTCAACGATCGATGACGTCATCGAGCGCGCGGCACAGATGAAGGCTGCGGCATAGAGGGGGGTCTGCTATGCCCGGAACTCTATTAGTCGATGTGGTGACGCCGACCGCGACGCTTTACTCCGGTGAGGTGCGCCAGGTCGTCGCTACTTCCCCAACGGGTGAATTTGGCGTCTTGCCTCTGCACGCGCCGATGGTCTGTGAGCTGGGACGCGGCGAGCTGCGCCTGACCCTGGACAACACGGCGGGCGACGTTGACGTCTACGCGCTGCAGGGTGGCTATCTTCAGGTGGCGCTTGATCACGTGACCGTGCTGACTGACCGGGCCGTCGCGGTCAAAGAGCTCAACGCTGCCGAGCTGAACACGCAGCTTGCTGCGCTGAAGGCCGAGCGCGATGCGCTGCCTGCCGACGATGAACATCTTGATGCGCGCAGCGACATCCAACGCGAAATGGATTGGCTCAGCAGCGTCCTGATCGTCCTGGGACATCATCCCAACGGCTAAGGCGCACAAAGCATTAGTATGAACAGGTCGTTTACACCCCCGTGCAAACGACCTGTTTTTTATATAATAGAGAGTGGCAAAAGGTACCAGGTGTGACGCTGTCCGGAGCGGCAACAAAAACGGTCTGGCAAAGCCCCTGTAGGGCGCGACGACCCGGCGCGCCTCTGCCCGGAGCGGCAAGGCAATGCGGCGACAGCCGACCCGGCGCGCCGCCGGTTCGGGCCAGCAAGATGGTAGGGATGATTTGGCAGATTACATCACAATAGAACATTCACCCGCGCTCTCGGGGCGCGTCGTCGTTGCTGGGGCCAAGAACTCGGTCCTGAAGCTGATGGCGGCTTCGTTGCTCATCGAAGGCGTGACCGTCCTGCAAAATGTCCCGCACATCGCCGATGTCGAGATCATGGGGCAGGTGCTCCAGGCCCTCGGGGTCAAAGTCAGCTGGACGGCCCATCATGAGCTGACGCTTGACGGGCGCCAGCTCAGCTCTCACACGGCGCCCTATGAGCTGGTGGCACAGATGCGCGCCTCGACAGCGGTGCTCGGGCCCCTGTCCGGACGTTGTGGCCAGGCGCGGGTCGCTCTGCCCGGGGGCTGCAACATCGGGTCGCGTAAGATCGACATGCACATCGCGGGGCTCCAGGCGCTGGGCGCGGAGGTCCGTATCGAGCATGGTTTTATCAACGTGGAGGTACCCCCGTCCGGCCTGCAGGCAGCCGAGGTGCTGCTGGAGTTCCCAAGCGTGGGCGCAACAGAAAACCTCATCATGGCCGCCGCACGCGCACATGGGACCACTATCATCAAGAATGCCGCGCGTGAGCCGGAGATCACCGATCTGGTCGCCTTCCTGCAGGAGGCGGGCGTCCCAATCGAAGGTGCGGGAACTTCAGAGCTTGCGATTACGGGCACAACGGATATCCGTGAGCTGCGCCACCAGGTGATCGGGGATCGCATTGAGGCGGGTACCTTCCTGGTTGCCGCGGCGATGACGCACGGTGATATTGAAGTCGAAGGGGTCAATCCGGAGCACCTTGATGTTGTGTTGCGCAAGCTTGAGGCGATGGGCGCCCGTATCGAGCGCGGCGCTCACACGATCTGGCTGCATGACGCAGGCGACCTTAAGGCGGTCGATATCCAGACCCTGCCTTATCCCGGGTTTCCTACTGACATGCAGGCTCAATTCATGGCTGCCGACGCGATTGCGCAGGGCTCTTCGATCGTGACGGAAAACGTCTTCGAGAACCGCTTCATGTTCGCAGATGAGCTGGGGCGCATGGGCGCTGATATCTCGATCGAAGGCCATTACGCGCTGGTCAAGGGCAATACGCTGCTTTCCGGCGCGCCGGTCAGCAGTCCTGACCTGCGCGGGGGCGCGGCCCTGGTGCTGGCTGGCCTGGTCGCGGAGGGGACCACGACGGTCTATGATGTTTACCACATCGATCGCGGCTATGAGGATTTCTGCGGCAAGCTTGCCACGCTGGGCGCCCGGATTAAGCGTCACAGCGTGCCGGGCTGATTGTGGGCATCCTATGAACATTACGTGGTGGTAAGTAACAGCTCACACACGGGCGGGTGATTCACGGGAATTATCCGCCATACTGAATAGTTGGATGAGTATACGGACTTTCAAGACTTTTCCGAACGCACGAACGCACGGACGCACCCGCTTACCTGACAGCGATACTCTCCAGAGACTTAAGTATCAGGTATAAACAGAAAGTGGCACAGCATTTATGGGAAAACGCTCCCAGAAAAATTATGGAAACAGCCGCTCGCGCGAGCAGTTCGAGAGCACCATTGGCGCCAGTGGAGTGCGGCTGCGTACGCCGGATCGAAGCGGTGTGCGGATGGAGAGCTCCCGCGTGGGGCGCGAAGCCGCGCAGTCATCGCTCAGAACAACCCGGCTGGCGGCCTCTCCGCAGCTTGAGATGGCGCCGACCCGTCTGATGGCTGAGCGCGATCGACGCCGCAAGCGCACGCAAAAACGACTCATCGTGATACTTACCTCAATCTTTTTTGTGATCGCGGCAGTTGCGGGCGGCGCGGGCATCTATCTGGGGGTTCTGCAGAATCGCATCCACTCCAATAAGCAAACGGGCAACGACGTCCGCGGCGCCATTACGCACGCTGCGGTGGCGGGCAAGCCCTTCAACATCCTGCTTCTGGGTTGCGACAAGCGCGAGGGACAGACGTCTTATCGCAGCGATGTGATGATTCTTGCGCGCGTTGACCCCCAAACCAAGCAGATCTGGATGGTGTCTATTCCGCGTGACTACAAAACCATCGTGGCCGATTACGGAACGCAAAAAATCAATGCGGCCTATGCCTACGGGCAGGAGCCACTGGCTATTCAGACGGTCGAGAACCTGACGGGCCAGAGCGTCAATCACGTCATGACGATCGATTTTCTCGGCTTTGAAAACGTGATCAATTCCCTCGGCGGAATCAAGATAGACGTACCGCAGCGCATCAATGACCCTGATGCGGACTATACGCGCGACAAAAGCGCGTCGGTCATCGACGCGGGTCCGCAGATCCTTGACGGAAACCACGCGCTCACGCTGGTGCGCAGTCGCGAGACCTATGTTGACCAGGACTTCGGGCGCATGAGGACTCAGCAGCTCTTCTTTAAGGCTCTGGTTGATCAGCTGGCCACGACGCCCCGCTCGCAGCTTTTGCAGGTGGTGGGCGCGTCATCCAAATACATCACAACCGATCTGAGTCTGACCGAGCTCCAGGATCTGGCGAAGACCTTCAAGGGGCTTAAGTCCGACCATCTCTATACGACGACATTGCCCGGGCAGTGGATATCTCCCTACGTTGTTCCTGACGAGGAAGCCAAAACAGAGATTATGAACAAGTTTGCGGCAGGTCAGCCCTTCGACTCTGGCGTGGCGCAGCCTTCGACTACCGTCGATCCCGCCAAGGTCACCGTCACGGTGCAAAACGGCACGCAGCGTAATGGTATTGCCAAGCAGGCCGCTACGATCCTGCTGGCGTATGGCTATAACGTAGGCGATGTTGGCAACACGGCAAATCAGTCGGTGTACCAGCAAAGCTTCGTCTATTACAAAACGGATAAGGCGACCAATCAAGCGGCGGCAGAAAGCGTCGCGGCAAAGCTGTTGCCTACGATGAAAGTTGCCCCGAATAACGGGCTGCAGGACTTCCCGACGGAAATCCTGGTGGTGATTGGACAGGATTGGGACTTGTCAAAAGTCCCTGTGACTACAGCGAACTGACATATTTTAGGGAGGGAACGGTATGTGTACAGGCACACACACACCACGTATCAGGGGTCGGTTGCTTATGCAACGACTTCTGGCAGGCATCACGGTTCTGGCATTGAGCCTGAGCATGATTCCGGCAGGCGCGCAGGCGGCTGTCCCCACGTTCACGCTCAACGGTTCTGGATATGGGCACGGACTGGGAATGTCCCAGTATGGAGCTATCGGGATGGGCAGAGAGGGCAAGAGTCTCTCCGCCATCATCAATCAGTACTACACCGGCGTAGCCATCTCGAAATTTTCGAGCTCTCCGTCGGTGAAAGTCAACGTTGGCGGCGCGTCTTCTTCAAGCAGACCGTCATGGATGCTTACTACGGCAAGCCCGAAGCTCAGCAGCCTCACGATTGACGGAGCTTCCAAGCCGCGTGATTTCTACACGTTTACGGCCTCAGGCGGCGTCATCTTTATGCAGACGGGCGCCAACCTGGCAAACGCGCCAAAAGTCAGCCTGAAAAAGAGCAGTATCACGGTCGCGCCGGTGGGCAACAGCGGTACGGCGCTCGGCTCAATCACGGTTGCTAATGCAAGCGGCCCGTTCTCGCGTACCTACACGCGCTATCGTGGCCACATGGTCCTGACGGCTTCAGGTTCAAGCATCAAACTGATTAACGTTGCTTCTATGCAGGAGTATCTGTTTGGCGTCGTGCCGCGCGAGCTGGGCGCGATGTTTAATCCGGCCCCGGCGACCAGCCAGGCGCAGGCGCTCTGCGCGCGCAGCTATGCCTACGCAAAGGCAAAGGCGGGCTCGACGCTGGCCTGTTCGACCGCAGATCAGGTATATGGCGGCCAGGCTTACTGCAGCGGCTACACAAACTTCAACAATGACGCGTGGTCGTCATTGGAGGAATCCCACTCTAACAGCGCGGTCACGGCGACCAACAACCAGTATGTTACCTATAAGGGCGCCGTCGCGACCACCTTTTTTTCTTCAGACAACAGTGACGCCACGGCAAATTCCGAGGACGTGTGGTCGGCGACCGTACCCTACCTGCGCTCGAAGGCCGATCCGTACAGCAAAAAAGCCAATCCCAGCCACTACTGGACCGTAAAGATGACGGGCGCACAGATGGCCAGCACGCTTTCCAGCCGGGGAGTGCGCGTGCCAAGCGGCGCTTATGTGACCGGCGTCGCGCTGACCAAAGCGACCGGCGGCTGGAATAAAGTCGCCACGTTTACCTTCAGCAATGGCACAAAGACCTCGGTCAGCAACGCCGATAACGTTCGCACAAAACTGGGCTTGAAAAGCGCCAACTTCACGCTGACCGGCGGAGCCTCTCCGGCTCCGACTCCGGCTCCGGTGGTTCCGGCGGCTCCTGTCGGGCCGGATCCCGGGCCCAAACCTGCTACCGCCCCGGGGGGCGGGTGGGCCGCCTACGAGGAGACGAGCTCTTTTGTTGCGCGCACGGGTGCCTGGTCAAAGGCAACGAATTCTGCATCATCAGGGGGCGCTGTCTATCTCAGCACCGCAAAGGGCGCCTCGATCTCGTTTCGGTTCAAAGGCGACGGGATCGAGTGGGTCGGCATCAGAGCCGCGACCTATGGATCGGCGACCGTCACTCTTGATGGGGTATCGCAGGGCAGCGTCAACCTGAGGACTGCTCCGACGCGCTACCAGCAGGCGCTTTTCCGCAAAACAGGGCTGGATCCCAATAAGACCCACCTCATACAGATTACGGTCACGTCTTCTGCCCCTGCAATCGTGTGCCTGGATCGTTTCATGGTGCATGGGACAGGCAGCGCGCCTGACTTTTCTGCTAACGGCTGGAACGCCTACGAAGAAAACAACGCGGTCTTTACCTATGCAGGCGCCTGGGGGACAGGAAATACCACGGCTGCTTACGGTGGGGTAGTAAGGCTTACCTCTGCTGCGGGGGCCTCAGTATCGACCAGGTTCACGGGTACGGCAATCGAAGTGGAAGGCATTCGGGCTGCGACGTATGGGAAGCTGCAGATCTACATTGATGACGTCAGCTGCGGCATCATCGACTGCACTGCCACCAGCAGCTCATACCGGCAAGCCCTCTTCTATAAAGGCGGGCTCAAGTCAGGAGTTGTCCATAAGCTGACCATCGTTTCCCGCACAACAGGCTCAAAGCTGATCTGTCTTGACCGGCTCATGGTGTATGGGAATGCGATAAAATAGGTATGCTTTAAGAATAATCTTACCTGACAAAAGGAGCAGTCAATGAACTACGATGTGAAGGACCTCTCGCTTGCCGACGCGGGTCGCGCCCGTATCGAGTGGGCCGACGCCGACATGCCCGTGCTGGCGGCCATCCGCGAGCGCTTTACCGCCGAACAAACGCTGGCGGGCCTGCGCATTGGCGCCTGCATGCATGTGACGACCGAGACGGCCAACCTCATGCGCGCGCTGGTAGCAGGAGGCGCAGAGGTGACGCTGTGCGCGAGCAATCCGCTCTCGACCCAGGATGACGTTGCCGCGGCCCTCGTGCAGCACTACGGGGTCGCTGTTTGCGCCATCCGTGGCGAGGATGACGCGACCTATCACCGTCACATCGACGCGGTCATCGCCACGCACCCGCAGATGACGATGGATGACGGCTGTGACATGGTAAGCCGCATCCACTCGCAGTATCCGGCGCAGCTGGCCGAGATCATCGGCGGCACGGAAGAGACCACAACGGGCGTCATCCGCCTGCGCGCGATGGAGGCAGATAAGGCGCTCAAATACCCCATCATGGCGGTCAACGACGCCAAGACCAAGCACTTCTTTGACAACCGCTACGGCACCGGCCAGTCCACCCTTGACGGCATTGTTCGCGCGACCAATCGCCTGCTGGCGGGCCGCACACTGGTGGTTAGCGGCTACGGCTGGTGCGGCAAGGGCCTGGCGCTGCGCGCCAAGGGCATGGGCATGCGCGTCATTGCCTGTGAGGTTGACAGCCTGGCGGCGCTTGAGGCCGTCATGGATGGCTGCGAGGTCATGCCCGCGGCCGAGGCAGCCAAACACGCTGACATCTGGGTGACGGTCACCGGCGACTGCCACGTGATCGACGAGGCGGCGTTTGTGAACCTGAAAGACGGGGCGATCCTTGCCAATTCAGGTCACTTTGACGTCGAGATCAATATCCCCTGGCTGCGCGAACACGCGGTTAAAGCCGCCGAGGTCAAGCCCCTGGTTGAGGAGTTCGTAATGCCCGATGGCCGCCGCTTCTATCTGCTGGCGCAGGGCCGCCTGGTAAACCTCAGCTGTGCGGAGGGCCACCCGGCCTCAGTCATGGACATGAGCTTTGCGACCCAGGCGCTGGCGGCTGAGTGGATGCGCGCCAACAAGGGTACGCTTGTGGCGCAGGTCTACGACATGCCCGAGGACCTTGAGTACCAGATATCTGACCTGAAACTGGCCAGCATGGGCGTCACCATCGATACGCTCACCCCGCAGCAAGAACGCTATCTGCACAGCTGGACAGAAGGCACCGTCTAGAGCGGCTTCTTCCGCCTAAGCCGCTCAGAGCGAACACAGGGGTCCGAACACAGGGGGTCGGGTACACTGTGTTCGGAGCCGTTTTTCATGTCTTCTGTGAAGCGATCTTTTCGTTAAACATGCTTGAGAGTTGAAGTAAGAGCGGCACTTAGACTATACTAGATGGTCGCGCATTACATAAGCACCGTTAGCTCAGTTGGCAGAGCAGGGGACTCTTAATCCCAAGGTCGTAGGTTCGAACCCTACACGGTGCACCACTAAACCCGCAGGCCAGAGGCTTACCGCCCCTGGCCTGCTTGCTTCTGAGACAGGGGTGAGACAGGGGGACGGTTCTCTTGTCTCATCGGAAAGACAGTGAGACAGGGGGACGGTTCTCTTGTCTCACCGTCCCCCTGTCTCACCTGGTTGGTCCGGGGGTTGCTCCCCGGGCCGCTTCGCTATTTTCGCCGCCTTCGCTCTGCGAAGATACCATCTTTCCCCTTGCCTTACTGTAATTTTTATATTACAATAGATACATGATCGTTCGTAGTACAGAAACCTACAAGAAGTGGTTCAAGAACCTCAGAGACCGTCAGGCCCGTATGCGGATAGATGCCCGGCTGTACCGCCTCCATGAAAATGGTTACCTAGGAGATCACAGGAATCTTTCCGGCGGAGTCATAGAAATGAGGATAGACTATGGCCCGGGCTATCGCGTTTATGCCACACAGAAAGGTTCAGAGATCATCTTGCTTCTGGTCGGTGGCGATAAGCGCACACAGCAAAGAGATATTGAGACAGCGCAAGAGATGGCGCGTGAATTGAAAGGAGAAGATCATGGCTGAGAAACTTTACAGATGGGATCCGTCTGAGCATATCGAGACAGATGAGGATGCTGCTTACTTTCTTGAAGCGGCCGTAGAAGAGGACCCGGATATGCTCCCCGCGGCAATCGGCGTTGTGGCTCGCTCTATAGGCATGACTGAGGTAGCACGTAGAACTGGTATATCGCGCGAGGCGCTCTACACGGCGCTCTCAGAGGTCGGTAACCCGAACTATAAGACTATCCGCAAAGTGCTTGATGCCTGTGGAGTGAAGATCAGCATCACGCCTGCAGCAGGGGCGAAGGCGACGCGCAAGGCGCCGGCGAAACGGCCAGCAGGCAAGGCGCCAGCAGCGAAGCGCGAGGCTATCCCGGCATAAGCGAAGGCGACGCGCGGCGGCGGGATATATCCGCGTCTCAGTATGTTGCAAATATGTTGCAAACTTCTTGGAAACTTGTGGCCTCTCATGGCTCCTTGTGGCTACATAACCGCAGGTAAATGGCTACTAGTGGCTACTCGTGGCTAGTGCTTAACAGAAACTCTTAATCCCAAGGTCGTAGGTTCGAACCCTACACGGTGCACCAGAGTTATCGCAGGCCAGAGGTTTACCGCCCCTGGCCTGCTTGCTTCTGAGACAGGGGGACGGTTCTCTTGTCTCATCGGAAATGAGACAAGAGAACCGTCCCCCTGTCTCACCCCTGTCTCAAGGGCAGAGGGCTTTGCGCTTATTGAATATCGCTGTCTGCGTGATGATTTTCAGGCAGCCCTCCGCCCTCTTGCCAATATGTAGCCAATCGGCTACACTCGATATATGAGACAAAAGCAGACAAGGATATTCACACAATGGATGTGTGCGCTGAAAGACCGAAATGCGCAGAAGCGCATCAGTGCCCGGCTGCTGCGATTGGCTGAGGGTAACCCTGGTGACCATAAGAATCTGCCAGGCGATGTCACGGAGCTGCGTATAGATTATGGGCCGGGCTATCGAGTGTATTACACACGGTATGACAACGTGCTCATTATCCTTTTAATAGGGGGCGATAAGCGCACCCAAAGCCGCGATATTGAGACAGCTCAGGATATGGTGAGAAACTTGAGAGAAGGTAGAGACGATGATAGATATTAACAAACTGAGCGACTTTGACGCAACCGAGTTTCTTAAGACAGAAGAGGATATTGCCTATTATCTTGAATGTGTCATGGACGAGGATCCTGCACTGCTTCCGGCGGCGCTCAGAGAGGTAGCTCGTGCTCGTGGCGGCATGACAGAGCTTGCCCGCAAGACGGGCCTTTCCCGCGAAAGCCTCTATCGCTCGTTAAGGGAGGGCAGTGATCCACGATACAGCACCATCTGTAAGATCATGGCTGCCTATGGGGTTCCGCTGGGTAAAAAACCGAAAGCAATAGCGGCGTAAGTACAAGCATTGACTCTGGTTCCCCGCGGCGTCGCAATTTGAGACAGGGGGACGGTTCTCTTGTCTCATCGGAAATGAGACAAGAGAACCGTCCCCCTGTCTCATTAGCTGATGGTGGCAGCAGGGGCGTGTAATTCGGGCAAATATCAGTTATGCCAGCTATTTAGGATATTTTAGCCGGTAATCGCTGGCGATATGGTATTCTTAACACGTCCAAACCCATAGCGGCGCCAAAGTGCGTGGGGATTCCTCGTGCGTGACTGTGCCAGAAAAAGGGCAGCCACGCATTAGCAGTTGCGCGGCAGTTGTTATGGGCTTGGACAGTCACCGTGGCTGTCCTTTTTCATGTGAAACCGACAGCGACACGACGGCTCAATACATAGGGAGGAGGAATGTCCGTCGGCAATTATTGTTTCTGGCAGCAGGCAAGCAGCAGGCAAGCAGCAGGCAAGCAGCAGGCAAACTGCATGCACCAAAAATGCAACAATCATGCATGCAGCACGCAAACAACACGCAACAAGCAATCAATCACTCGCAAAAAATAACAAACAGCAAACAACCGCACCAACTCTCGCGCCAAAAAATTTGCAACTTTTTTCAGAAACAGGGGTAATAAAAATGAAAACTTCCGTCATTGATACTATGCATGGGGGAGCCCGACATACCAAGAACGCACGCCTAGTGCGCAAAGCCCAGGAAGGCGACAAGCAAGCCTTCGGCGAGCTCTATGAGATTTACTTCCCGCAAATCTACTACTTTGCCCTGCGCCAGCTGTCTTCAGAGGACCAGGCGCAGGAAGTCGCGCAGGAGACCTTCCTCAGGGTGCTCCTCAAGCTCGACAGCCTCAAAAATCCGCAGGCCTTCCAGAGCTGGCTCTACCGCATTGCGCACACCGTGCTGCAGGACACCACGCGCCGCGCCGCGACAGATCGTGCCCACCAGTGCGAGCTGGACGCCCTTGATGACTATGGGTACGAGTCGGAGCTCCTGCAGGCAAGCCAGCAAGAGCTTGAGTATGACCCAGAAGAAGAATCCGGGACTTTGTTCACAGACCAGGTGCTTGATTCTGACTTTGGGAGGGAGTTTGTGCAGGCCGTCTTAAACAAGCTGACGGCTGTCCAGAAAGAGACGGTCCTGCTGTACTACTTTGCGGGGCTTAAGCCGCGAGAGATCGCGCCGATCCTGGATCTGAGCTCGGCGGTTGTGAGCAAGCGCCTGCATGACGCGCATCGGGCGCTCCAGCAGATGGCAAGCGCCGCGCAGCAGCAGGTCCAGCAGGCCCAGGGCGCAGCAGCGCCCCACGAGGGCGAACGCTCCGCGATGCCGATGGCGGTGGCGTTGCCGCGTCTTTTTGCAGAAGACTTGCGCCAGTCAGACGTCACGGCGGCCCGCGCGCAGACTACGGCGTGTCTGGCGGCGCTGCTGCCGGTGGCGCTTTCCGGCCCTGCGGGTGCCGGGGCTGCCGCTGCCGCCCGCGCCGGATTTTTTATTGGCAAAGGTCATCACAGCGCCAGCCTCATCAAGGCGATAACTGCCGCAACGCGCCTGATCAGCGCATCGGCGGTAAAGGCCACGTGCGTGGTTATTACTGTGGGCGTAGTTGCCGGTGGCACGGGATACGTGGCGTATTCACGGGCGCGCGATAACGCCCGCAGCAACCAGTCTGCGCACAGCGCCGCACAGTCCGCGTCGTCAACAAAAACAACAAAAACCGGGGGGTCGGTGTTGGCCGCGCAAGCGCCGACCCCTGTCTCGACGTCGGACCAGCAGCCCACGCAGGTGTCGAATCCGCCGCAGCCCGCACCCGCACCGGCCCCGGTTCCGGCCCCGGTCCCGGCAGACCCAACGCTGACGATCGCGTGCCCAACGCTGCGCTATGAGGTCGGCACGCGGCTGACCGCGGCCCGCATCCTGCGCGACGCCGGCGTAAGCGCACAAGCCGCAGACGGCGCCGAGGCGCAGATCGTATTCAGCCGCCTGTCATCGCTGGACACAGAAAGCGAGGGGACAACAGTCCTCTTCATCCACGCAACAGACACAGCCGGCCGGGCCTCCAACACAGAAACCATAGAGATAACCCTAACCGAGGCCACCCTATGAAGGCTTTTTTTATGAAGGTATTTTTTGACAAAGACAGCCCTCAGGCCCATCAAGGCCCTTCGGTCTGTTCGGCACTGGAGGCCAACATGCATCAATGCGTGACTGGACTTGAAGGATTTTTCTTAAATGGAGACAGCCCTCAGGGCCATCGAGGCCCTTCGGTCTGTTCGACACTGGGCAAACCGCCCGGCTAGGCAAAGACCCCGTAGGGCGCGACGACCCGGCGCGCCTCTGTTCGGAGAAACATAGACCTCGGGCCACAGAGCAAACCAGTAACCAAGCGCACCGGCGCTTACCACAGGGGGAGTCGAGTGGGACTCTCATAAAAACCATGGGAGGAAGGAACACTTTATGAGAACGACGATGACACTGCGTGCGCGAAGGGCGGGAACCATTTTTCCCCGTCATTGCGAGGGAGCGAAGCGACCGCGGCAATCCAGCAGCCTGCGCCGTCGTGCCCTGATGATGGTCCTTTCAGTAGCGATGCTCCTGCAACTGATCGCTCCCGCGGCAACCCCCCAGGTGGCCAGCGCAGACAGTCCCTCGGCAGCAGGCACCACCATCGATACATTGGTGCGAACAACATCTACCGATGAGGCCACGAGCGACATCAAATTCATCAAAGCTTCCAACCTTCCCACCTACACCGACCCCGTCAACGGCATCCTACGTTGCAAACCCAACGCACTCTGCGGTCAGGACATCTCCCAATCAATCCAGGTGCAATTAGAAGTGATGTGGAGGGAGCCCATCCCGGGTGGCACCATCACCTTCACGGTGCCGTACGGAACGGGCAGCGTAGTCTTAGCGAGCGACGTCATAACGGCAGCCAACGCAGCATCCGTCTCTTTACAAGCTCGCGGTACCGCTGCTAACCAGGCAGCACCCGGTCAACCCCGTATCTGCACCATCTCCTTAAAGAGCGACATGACGCCTGGCATGAAGTTTAGTATCATCTATACACTAACCAATCAAATGAATAGCTACAACTTTAACGGTGACACCGGTGACCTGACCCCGCATCTTAATCAGAGCGGAGCAGAGATCGCCGTTGGGGAAGTGCTGACAGTAACAACATCTTGCAAAAGCATTCTCTATCCCTGTCTGCAACTTGCGAAAAATCCGCGTACTCCGCAATGTATTGGCCCCAATTCCAATTTCGCTACCGATGTCATCCCTTTTCTTTCACCAACTACCGCTGAGAGCGCCAAAGTCGGACCAACCTATATATTGAGCCCCGGTGTGTTGAGCCATATGCCGGATGCACGGGCAGGCTATGCCAATAGTGCTAGCTATTACTCCGCCTCAACTCCCAAGACCCTAACGATCACCGTTACCCTGCCCGCAGAAGCTACATTGGTACCAACGCAGGTAACTACGTTTTCTAACTACACTCAGTCAACGGTAAACATTGCCGGGCAGGATCATATTGTGCTGACGACATCGGCAACTACTGGTTTAGGCTATGCCGCACAACAAAATGTCAGCCGCCCGTCTGCCCCCGATATCGCTGTTATCTATACAGCTCCTCCAGCCGGTGGAGCCTCTTCGTATACCTATGATGTCAAAGCAACAGGTACCTGGTATGACGACAGCCCTATTAATGACATTGAGAATCCAGATATCACGCAGCTCTACAGCGCCGCTGCGGTGAAAGTGGACTATACCGTTGCTGCGATATCTTGTGTCACGTATGCACCATCGCCAGATTATCCGGGGAATATGTATACAGCAAATGATTCCAACGGCAATTCTAACGGGAGTATTGCGCTTGTACCTGGTGATTACACAAACCTAAATTATTTTATTAACAACGGTACAGCTAACGGCGAAGCAGCCCTTGATGATGTGAGCTATACGATTCCTTTTTCCTCAGGAGATATGCTCGATATCAGTGATTTCATTGTCAACTCCACAATTGCAGGAAATCCCCGGGTCAAAGACTATCTGGATAAGATGACTGTGACCTATTCAGACGATGATTCTGCTACCTTCTCTTTTGATGACCCAGCCATCTTTAGTCAAACAGCAGCGATGAATGGGGGAGGTGGTGCTCTTTATCCTAACGGCTATGTCACCACAGCAGCGCCAACTAACTGGATCATGAATGGCAAGGCTGATTCGGTCTATATTACGCAGATTAAGATTACCCAAAAGCAGCCTGTTGCTTACAGGGATATAGTCAGCTTCAGCTTCAAAGCGCACCTGAGAAGCAAGCGTCACAGCGGGCCCGATATCATCCCGGGTACTGACATGCTGCAAATGCAGATGACTACAACGGTGACGCCGGAAGATGGCACGAGTACGCCTCAGAACAAAAGCGCAACAGATCGGCGGTGTTCCATCTATGCGACGGCAGATGCTGTTCCTTTGAGTAAGCCAGGTATGGCTGCTACGTCGGTCTTTGTCGGTCTGCCAGCAGACATCTCAGCTGGTATTGAGATTCAAATCACTAACGGCATTCGCTATAATGCGCCAAACGTCAATTACAACGCCCGCATCCATAATCCGACCGTCTGGCTTGCGGTACCGGACTACTTGCAGATTGACGCCTCAAGCCTCACGCTTTCGATTGGCTCAGGAACAGCAACTACGCCAACAATCGCTAACGGCAATCTGCGCCAGATAGCGGACACGGACGTGCAAATCCGTCCGGTAGATACTTCGAATGCTGGAGTTAATCTCTATGCAATCACGTACTTAGGGGACTTGCATGCGCTCCAGGATTGGTGGCTGCAAGTTAACTATAAACTGATTATCCCGGATGGAACACCAGCGAAGCTCAGTGTGCCAATCTGGGCATTTTATACGGGAGAAGGCGTTTCAGGTGCTTGGGCCTTGAGTGGTGGCATCAACATCGGCGATCCCTATGATCTTGATGGCGATGGCTCAACTACTAATCAGGTTATGGCGCAGCGGACCACCTTCAACATCTTAGCTCCAGCAGTCATCTCCAACACCACGGTTGCTAACGCAGATCAGGAAGCTTCTACCACCTGGAAGAAAGATGGTTTCAATATTCCGTCGTATCCGTGGGTGGTCAGTAATCTGGCGCGTGCAAAAGGCACTGCTACTTTGCGTTCTACGGTTTCAAATGGAACGGGAACGTCTTGTAGCGGAACGGTCTATACGGCGCTTCCTTCGGGTGATTTTACACCAAGCCTCACCGGCGTTACCCTTAATCAGGTGTCTCTGGTGACCGGTATCAGTGCAGCAGCTTCTGCAACCTATGCCTATACCACTGTCACAGGTACCGATCCTGACTTGATCAGTAGTTGGACTACTTTTACTGACCCAACCACGGTACCAGCAAACGCAACTTATCTGCGTTTCACTGGTATTACCCTGCCTGCAAGCACGCGGGTAGATATTACAACTGCCTACAAGATCCCTGATGACGCAGAGCAAGGAGAAATAGTGCGTGCTAATGAAGTAGCTGACTTAGACACCGTAGACGGTCGCTACTACGCCACCACTAACTCAGCGGGTTTTGTTATCTCTAAACCAAGCTATATTGTTAACTACTACCAAGACAGCTTAGACAGCGCTAACCTGATCGGTACAAGCTCAGAGATTGACGCCGTAGTAGGCAATGCGGTCAACCTTGCCTCAGGGACCGATCCTGGACAACTTGATTACAAGCGTCCCCCAGGTTACAAGGAAGGCAAACAGCAAAATGCTCCCTTTATCGTGCGTGATGCTACGGGCACTATCCCAGACCTTACTACGGGTAACTGCAACGTGATTGATGTACTTTACACCAATTCAGTCTATACGGTGCACTATGACGCTAATGGCGGGACTCCTTCGAGCTATCTGGACTCAGATATGCTGCTTTGGGATAGCTTGGGCTTTCTTCCTACTACCTCTCCTGAACGAACAGGCTATACCTTCAATGGCTGGAAAAGTCCTGATACAGACGTCATAGCAGGACCTAGCACTCCTTATAGTGCTTTGGTTGCTGATGACTCGGTAGCAGAAGTAACCCTTGTTGCTGACTGG
>Ga0123357_10002878_pt1 | contig 19401 bp, 14 predicted proteins | sample TergutEmb28metaG_FD_89873 | JGI IMG/M metagenome (GOLD analysis project Ga0123357, IMG submission 89873) | Embiratermes neotenicus P4 segment gut microbial communities from Petit-Saut dam, French Guiana - Emb289 P4 | ecosystem: Host-associated > Arthropoda: Insects > Digestive system > Gut ...
AAAACATGATTCGGCTCAGCCGATGTTTGATCAACAGTTTTTATGCGGAAAAATCCAATCGCTCGGAACCGCAAACGATTATACTACGCGCTCAGACAAAAACGGCAGGGCCATTGGGGGCTAGGGGATATTGGACGTTCCCGGAAAAACGGGCACACCCGACAATCCAAGAGAAGAGCAGAGTAGCAGACTTATCCCCCATTTTCGACTACAATTCACATCTATCATCGGCCCCCACACACAGGAGCATCGTATGATCCGTTCCATAAAGTCTTTTTCGGCCGCCCTGTGTGCCGCCTCGACCGCGGCTTTTTTCCTTTTCACTTCAACCCTTGCCGCCGCTCCCCCCGCCACCGCGCCCGCCAAACAGCCCCGTTCCATCGCCGCCATTGAAGCCGATCTCAACGCCACCAAGGAAAAGCTCAACGAAGCAATTCCGTATCCCAAACTTCTCGGCGAAGCGAAGTTCCGCAAGGAGAACGCCGAGAAGATTTCGCCGCTGCTTAACAGAATGGCCGAGCTTCTCGACGAAGTAGCCACCACCCAGAACATGCCCGCCGCCGGACGCAATCGCATGCAGTGCCTGAGCATGTCCGCCGCCCTGGGCGATCCGGGGGCCAGCAAGATTCTCAACGATCTCGCCGCCTCGAAGGACCCGGACCAGGCCCTCGACGCGAAGTCCTGGCTCGTGCTGGGCCGATGGGTGAATGCTTCCGAAGATGCCAAGGCGCAGCAGAAGATTCTCGACGAGTTCATCGGCACCGCCGTGGGCGCCGCCAAAAATCTCACCGACCTCACCGCCCAGCGCGACACCGCCCGCGCCAGCACTCCTCCCGATCCGAAAAAGATCGCCGACCTCGACGCCGCCATCGCCAAGGCCAATGCGAGTCAGGAAAACATCGCCGATACGCTGATGATCATGTCGCAACTCGGACCGGCCAACGACGCGATGTCCAGGCAGGCCCTCGCCGTGGTCAAGGATCACCTCAACAGCGAGTCCGCCAGGCAGGCCGCCGCCAAGATCGACGCCGAAGCCGTTCAGCGTGCTTTCGTCGGACGCCCCCTCCGAATCTCCGGCCGAACCATCACCGGCGAAAACTTCTCCATCAACCGATTGAGAGGCAAAGTCATCCTCGTCGACTTTTGGGCCACCTGGTGCGGCCCGTGCCGCGAGTTCGTCCCGGTCCTCAAAAAACTCTACGCGGACTATCACGACAAGGGCCTCGAAATCGTCGGCGTGGACAACGACTCCGCCGATGACAAGGTCGCCGGTTTCATCAAGACAAACGCCATGCCCTGGCCGCAGTTCCGCGAATCCACCCAAAACGACGACGACAACGTGCACCCTCTCGCCAAACGCTACGGCATCGACTCCCTCCCCACCATCTACCTCATCGACGCCAAAGGCAACCTCCGCTACATCGACGGCCATGAAGACCTCGAAACCAAGGTCAAAAAACTCCTCGCTGAAATGCCCAAACCGGCGCCGGCTCCATCGCCCGCTAAATAGCAATGAAGTTAATTAAGTAATTAGCTAATTCACTACACTCTCGGCCACTCCGCTTCCACGAACCTCCCTGCTTCCATGATCGTCCGCCCATCCACTTCGATTCGGCAGCCCGGCTGACGCAGATCGCAGACCATGTCCCAGTGCAGGCCGGAGTCGTTTTTGCCGCCAGTTTCGGGGTAGGCGGCTCCCAGCGCGGCGTGGCACGTGCCGCCGATTTTTTCGTCGAAGAGCGTGTTCTTTGTGTACTTGGTGATGCCGAAGTTTGTGCCGAGGGCGAACTCGCCCAGCACCCGTCCGCCCGCGTCCTGATCCATCATCTGCAACAGGAATTCTTCGCCTTTGCTCGCCCGCGCTTCGATGACCTTGCCCGCCTTGAACTTCAGTACGATATCGTGGCACTCCCGTCCGTGATGGACTGCCGGGAATGAATAGCGGATCGTCCCTTCCGTTGCGTCTTCGATCGGCCCGGTGAACACTTCGCCGTCCGGGAAATTTTCATGTCCGTCGCAGTTGATCCACAGCCGCCCCTGCACCCCCAGCCGCAGATCCGTATCCTTTGCGATCACCCGCACTTCCCTGGCCTTATTGAGATAATCCGCCAGTCGCTGTTGCCGCTCGGAGACTTTCTTCCATGCCGCGATCGGATCCGGCAGATGCAGCAGTCCCGCATGGAACACGAAATCCTCGTATTCACGCTGCGACATTTCTGCGTCTTGCGCCGAGCCTGCCGTCGGATACTGCGTGCCCGTCCACCGCAACTGCTTCTTCGCCGCCCGTTCCAAAAAACGCTTAAACATCGGCTTCTTCGCCTGCGACGCCATCGACTGCTTCTTCGGATCCACGTTCGAGAGGCTCTTGGTATTCTCCTCCGCCCACAACCCGATCGACACGTCGCTCTCCTCCACGATGTACTTCTCCACCGGACTCAGGTACGCAAGCTGCTCGTCGGACGCGTATTTGTAAAACGCATCTTCCATCGCATCCGAACTCACCAGCGCAAACGGATGCCCCCCCGCGATCAGCACCTTCTCGTAAATCGCCTCCATCAGCGGAAACCCAGGCAACTCTCCGGAAATCCGTACCAGGTCCCCCTTCTTCACCTCCGTCGAATACCGCACCAGCACATCCGCCAACCGATCCAACCGTGCATCACGCATACGCATCACTCCTTTTCAAGTCACATCCCTTTTAGTTTATCCGCCTCTCGATTAGGTTGACAGTGCCAAGGGCTGACGATAGCCAAATGCGAGGAAATTTCGTAACATGGCACATCTAGGTGCATCATAGTGATAACATCACTCGATAACATCACTCTCAGAAAGGATTTTCGGATGGCCACCCCCTCCCCCACTACTCTTCCCCCCCATGACGTCAAGGACATGTCGCTCGCTTCGGAAGGCAGGAAGCGTATTGAGTGGGCGGACAGGGACATGCCGGTGCTGCGAGCGATTCGCGAGCGGTTTGCCAAGGAGCAGCCGCTCAAGGGCTATCGCATGGCCGCATGCCTGCACATCACCACCGAAACCGCGAACCTGCTGCGTGCTCTCAAAGCCGGCGGCGCCGAGATCGTTGCCTGCGCCTCCAATCCGCTCTCCACGCAGGACGACAACGCCGCCTCGTTGGTCAAAGACTACGGCATTTCCATCTACGCCATCAAAGGCGAAGATCGCGACACCTACTACCGCCACATGAACGCCGCCCTCGACATCAAACCGAACGTCACCATGGACGACGGCTGCGATCTCGTCTCCCTCCTGCACGGCGACCGCAAGGACCTCGCCGGGAACATCGTCGCCTCCATGGAAGAGACCACCACCGGCGTCATTCGCCTGAAAGCCATGGAAACCCAAAAAGTCCTCAAGTTCCCCGCCGTCGCCGTCAACGACGCCATGTGCAAACACTTCTTCGACAACCGCTACGGCACCGGCCAGTCCACCCTCGACGGCGTCATCCGCGCCACCGATCACCTCATCGCCGGCAAACGCGTCGTCATCGCCGGTTACGGCTACTGCGGCAAAGGCGCCTCCGCCCGCGCCCGAGGCATGGGCGCCCACGTCATTGTCACCGAAATCGATCCCATCAAAGCCATCGAAGCCGTCATGGACGGCTTCCAGGTCATGACCATGGAACAAGCCGCCAAAATCGGCGACATCTTCATCACCGTCACCGGCAACATCCACGTCATCCGCCAAGAACACTTCGACGCGATGAAAGACGGCGCCGTTGTCTGCAACTCCGGCCATTTTGACGTCGAGCTCGACCTCGACTCCCTCCGCAAAAATGCCGCAGGCATCCGCAAAGAAGTCCGCCAATTCGTCGACGAATTCACCCTGAAAAACGGCCGAAAAATCATGCTCCTTGGCGAAGGGCGACTCGTCAACCTCGCCTGCGCCCACGGCCATCCCGCCTCCGTCATGGACATGTCCTTCGCCGTCCAGGCACTCGCCACAGAATGGGCGATCAAGCAAAAAGGCAATCTTGTGCCGAAGGTCTACAACGTCCCCGCCGAAATCGACGCCTGGGTCGCGAAGTTGAAGCTCCAATCCATGGGCGTCGGCATCGACACGCTCACCGCCGAGCAGGTGAAGTACCTCGCCTCGCACGACATGGGCACGTGATCGCCGCGCCCCACACACACCACCCCAAGTCAAGCCCAAGGGACTGCAGTCCCTGGGCTTGAATGTGACGACGTAACAATTGAACGACTTGACGACTTAACGAGAACGATGATGATAAGGACTCTATGACTCTCAGTTCTCCCAACAAGAAGCAGGACACGCTCATCGGCCGCCTGGTGGTGGAGCAGGGCTTGGCCACACGTGAGGAAGTGCAGACATGCCAGGCGCGTCAGGCCGAGCTTGCCAAAGAACAGAATTACCGTTCGATCGCCGATCTGCTGGTGGAGAACGGCCACATCACCAAGCGCCAGGTGGAACGTGTGCGAGCAGTCGCCGAGGAGCAGAAAGAACAACAAATCCCCGGCTACACGCTGCTCTCCCGCCTCGGCGCCGGCGCCATGGCCACCGTCTACAAAGCCAACCAGATTTCGCTCAACCGTCTGGTAGCGATCAAAGTGCTCCCGCAAAAAGCCGGCACGAACAAAGAATTCGTGGAACGCTTCTATAAGGAAGGCCGGGCAGCAGCGCAGCTCAACCATCCCAACATCGTCGGCGCCATCGACGTCGGCGAAGCCCCCAACGGCCGACATTTCTTCGTCATGGAATACATCGACGGCGAAACCGTCCACGACCGCCTGGAAAACGGCGGACGCTACACCGAACAGGAAGCGATCCACATCATCACGCAGGTCGCCAAGGCGCTCGCCCACGCGCACAAGGCCGGTTTCATTCACCGCGACGTGAAGCCGAAGAACATCATGATCACGCGCGAGGGCGTCGCAAAACTCGCCGACATGGGCCTGGCTCGGGAAGCCTCCGACGCACAGGCCGCGCAAGCCGAAGCCGGCAAAGCTTACGGAACCCCCTACTACATCTCCCCCGAGCAAATCCGCGGCGAACTGGACGTCGATCAACGTGCCGACCTCTATTCCCTCGGCGCCACTTTTTATCACATGGTCACCGGTCGCGTGCCCTTCGAAGCCGACACACCCTCCGCCGTGATGCACAAACATCTCAGGGAAGACCTCGTCCCCCCTGACCATCTCGTCCCCGAGCTCTCTTCCGGCGTCGGCGAGATCATCGAAGTCGCAATGGCCAAAAAACGCAAATCACGCTACAACTCCGCGGAAGAGATGTTGACGGATCTGGAGCGAGTCGCCGCCGGCGAACCGCCGCTGGTCGCCAAACAAGCCTACGATTTATCCACTCTCTCCGACCTGGAAAAAGGCGGCAAAGATTCCCCCTCGACCATCCAAACCAAAAAAGGCGCCATCCCGCTCTCCGCCCAGAACACCATCGACATCGGAGCCGCCTCACTCTCGCAACGCTTAATGGACCCCATCGTGCTCGGACTGGCCGCCGCCCTGCTGATCGCCATCCTCGTAATTCTGATCCTGCTGCTGCGGGGTTGACCGAGACAATCCGCGGACATCATCTTCAGCTATTTAGCCGGCATGCTTGCATGCCGCTCAGGCCCCGATCTCGCAACATGGCACCGAAAACGCTTGCGGCGTCGCGGACCATGCCTCCCCAAAAACTCACTCATCAAGCTTTTTAACCACAATGTCGTCAAAGAAAATATCGCCTTCGTGATTATAAGTGTACAAATTAACACGAATCCATTCAATTTTCGGATCGGCAGGCTTAAGCGAACTGGGCGTAAAGTCCATTTCCATCCGTTCGAAACGCTCGTTCTTATTCGTTGGGAGCACCTGGGCGCGGTAGAGTTGGCGCCGGACGGCTTCCAGGTCGGTCTTATCGCCGTACTGATCGGGCATGACACCGTAGCCGTTGATGAAGAGATGGGTCGTCGGTCCCTTGCTGAAGTAGTTGCAGGTGAATCGGTATTTTTTCCCCGATTCGACGGGTATCCATGTTGAAATGCAGGCAAGTCCATTATTTGCGGCGACGTTTTTACTCAATCGCAGCATCAGGCAATGCCCGTCCGCGTGTGCCTGATCGCCCGCGAAAGATTTAGGCACGACAGCCACTCGGTCTTTGGGAAGGCTCGCAGCATCCTGTGCCGAGAGGACCGGCGGCGAATAATGATCGGCACCCAGAATCGCATCCCAGGACGCAGCCTTCCCCTCCTTCACGCCATTTTCGAATTTGCCATCGATGATGAGATTCGCCCGGGCCGCGAAACGAGCCTCGACAGCAGGATCGGAATGATCCGCTTCCACCTGTCGCATCGCCGCGAATTTAGCCCCCGTCAATTCCGTCAGCACCCGTTCGACCGCGAGCTTCGGACTCTCCTTATCCGACGGAATCTGAACGTCCGCTCGCTTCGCTTCCTTCGTTCCCTCGTACAAAATCAAAGTAAGCTTTCGTCCTTTGACGATCCCAGCCACCGTGTTGTCAACGCCGAGGGTCGTGAGAAGCTTTTCGATCTCATCGCTCTCCGGGAGCGTCCCCGGCCCAGCAGCCCCGCCGGCAGCCCAGGGAATCTGCAAGCCAGAAATGATTTGTTCGACTTTCACGTTATCCATGCGATCGAACCGCCCGCCGCCGTCGGCGTCGTTGGAAAGCTTCTGGCTGACGGCGAATCGCATCTTCTCCGCAAGCTGCTTCTCCTTCTCATCACCGCCGAAAAACGGAAGAACGGCAAGCGTCTTGATATTTTCGATCTTCGATTTTCGCCCCCCCCCATTTTCGATTTTTGGAGGGTCCGCTGCGCGGACGAGTAGAGCGGTGGTGATCAGGATCGCTAAAGTAGCAATTAAACAATGTGATTTTGTGTGACGATTGTGCATCTTTATCCCATTTTAACGCTTGATGCGTGACTTTGTTCGCGCTATTCTCGCAGAGACGAGGCTTTTTGTATAATCTAGCCTTTGTCAGCCCCCGGCTCTGCCGGGGGTTTGTCCGGTGGAGCCAGAGATTGGTGGTTCGGGGCAATTCCCCGGCAGAGCCGGGGGCTGACGATAACTTGCATGGAGTTTTTACGTGAGTGATGAAAACGATCCTTTAGCCGCCCTGAGTGCCGCCGCCCAATCCCGATCCAGCAATGTCAAGCCGCGCAAGGTCCGACCGGTCGTGAAGACCCCGCAACCCAAGCCTCGTCCCACCGCCGCCGTCAAACGCAAACGCCCGACAAAATCCAACCCACTGATCTACTTCGCTTTCGCAATGATGGGGCTGGTCGTGATTGCGGGAATCATCCTGGCCGTCGTCATCATCACAGCCAAGGAAGAGCCGCCCCCGGAAAAGCAGACCCGGGCGGAGCATGATCGCCCGATCAGTGATAACGGCCCCGGTTCCTTGTTCAGCCATGTCAAAACGCAGGACCCGAGCAAGTGAAGGGAATCGTCAAGTCGTTAAGTCGATTTAACGACTTGACGACTTAACGACCGCCGTTCCATTATCAATCACACGAATTCGCTATACAATCCTCACATGCTGGGCAATCTTCTTTTCCTGATCCTGCTGCTGGTACTGCTGGCGATTTCCGCCGTTTTCTCCGGCATGGAGACCGTCCTCTTTTCCCTCTCGCGGTACGACCTGGCGAGAATGAAGAAGTCCGCCAATCGCATGGAAATCCTGGCCGCATCGCTGCGGGATCATCCACGTGCACTCCTGACGAGCCTGCTCGTCGGGAACATGACCTGTACGCTCATTTGCCTCGTGCTTTCGTCGCTGCTGCTGGCGCGTTTGAACGAAGCGATGCACACGATCATGCCTGCGACGTGGCTGGGGTACGTGATTCTGGTGATTCTCGCGTTGATTCCGCCGTTGCTGGTGACGTATCTTTCGGACATATTTCCAAAAGTAATCGGTGCGCAGAACAACACGCGACTGGCTCCGCTGATCGCACTTCCGGTAGCGACGCTGGTACGAATCCTCTGGCCGCTCTCGGCAACCATTGAAACCGTCGTCATGCGGCCGATGCATCGCCTCATCGGAACTCGTGATGAAGAGGGAGGAGGGGGAGCGTTTTCCACTGATGAACTGCGGGAACTCCTCGAAATGTCGGAAAAACAAGGCGTGATCGACGTTTCGGAGAACGAGTTGTTGCAGGAGGTGGTGCGTATCGCGGATTTGAAAGTCAGAGACGTGATGACCCCGCGGGTGGACATCACAGCTTTCAACATCAAAGATCCGTCCGAAAAACTGATCGCCCTGTTCCAGTCGTCGCACCTGAACCGCATCCTGACCTTCGACGGCCAGATCGACCACGTCACAGGCATGCTCTACGGCAAAACCGTTATGCTCGAAGCCACCGCCCCCGGCCTGGACGTGCGGCGACTGGATTTGCGGAAACTGATCCAGCCGGTGCGATACGTGCCCGAGCAGCAATCGCTGGATCAACTGCTGCATCATTTCCGTCAAACCCGCACGCAATTGGCCGTGGTGGTGGATGAGTTCGGCGGACTCATCGGCGTTGTCACGCTGACGGACGTCGTGGAGCAAATGGTCGGCGACATTTACGAACCCTACGACCAGTCAGCACAGGCCATCGAACGCGTCGGCCCGGACGAGTATCTCGTGTCAGGCGATTTGTCGATGGCCGACTGGATGGACGCCTTCGGCGCACGTGTCGAAACCACGCACACCACTACGGTAGCCGGTTTTTTGGCCGCACATTTGAAACGCCTCCCACGCGCAGGCGACGAAGTAAAACTGGCACATCTATCAATGCATGTGGAATCTATGCGTGGCCGCAGCGGCCGACGCGTCGATAAAGTCCGCCTCAAACTCCTGACCCACGGTCAATCGGAGGCTTCGACATGATGATGTTCGCCGTGTCAATGCTTGCCGATGTGGCCCCCGAAGCCCAAGGACTGCAGTCCCTGGGCTCGAGTTGGATCGCGCTTTGGTGCGTCGCCGGTCTCGCCGCATTTATCTTGGGCACATCCTACGCCGGCACCGAAATCGGCATCTTCTCGCTCTCAAAAATCCGCCTGCGACTGCGAGTCGCCAAACAGGACGCCAACGCCCTGCAGCTCAACGAATGGCTCCGGAACCCCACCTACGCGTTGGAAGGCCTGCTGATTTCACAGAACCTCATGTCATTCATTTTCACGCTGGCCGTAACAAACGTGCTGGCGCTGCAGGGTTTTTCGGAGACAGCCAGAGCATTGATTTCCATCGCAATCGTAACGCCGATGGCACTGGTGCTGGGAGACATCATGCCGAAGGATTTGTTCTATGTGCATGCGAACTCCTGGATGTATTGCATGGCGCCGCTGGTCAAATGGCAGTTTCGGGTCATCACCGTGGTGCCGCTGCTGCCGATCGTGCATGTCCTGGCACGATGGTCAACGCGGGTCATGGGATCGGAATTCGCGGGCAAACGGGTGGCGGTCGTCGGGCCGCGAGCGGAAATTTTAACGCTCTTCCAGGAATCAGCCGCAACCGGCATGCTCACAGGAACACAACAAGACCTGGTCCAGCGAGCACTTCGGCTGGCACGAATTTCCGTCAAAGAAGTGATGATCCCCTGGAATCGCGTGGTGGGCGTTCCATCGGTGATCTCGCGGGAAGGTTTTCGGGCGTTGGTGAAGCGTTACAACGTCTCGCGCCTGCCGGTGCTGGGCAGATCGACCACGGAGGTCCTGGGGATCGTGGACGTCATGGAGACGCTGGCGCCAGCGACAAAAGGAACGGGAGGAGGGGGGGCATTCAAACTCTCCGCACACCTGCACCCGGTCATGACACTGATCGCGGAACAAAACGTACGATCGGCAACCACATTGATGCAGCGAGCCAGGCAGACAATCGCGGTCGTCGTGGACCTCCAGAACCGAGCCATCGGTCTGGTCACAATGAAGGACCTGATCGAAGAACTGGTCGGCGACCTGGAAAGCTGGTGAAATCCGTCTCCCCTCACACCCCGTAAATCTTCACGTGGTATGACGATCAAACCGTTCAATTCCGTGGTGGAGTCCTGCCGTTTCGCGGACGTTTTCGATCATATTTATATTCTCAATCTGCCCGATCGCGCCGATCGCCGACGCGACATTCTCCGCGAACTGGCTCTCGCCCATTTCCCCTCCCCCGGCTATCATCTCGCCCTCTTCCCCGCCATTCGCACGAACGATCCCGCCGGCTTCCCCTCCGTCGGCGTCCGCGGCTGCTATCTCAGCCATCTCGCCATCTTCAAAGACGCCCTCCGCCGACAATTCGCCCGCATCCTCATCCTCGAAGACGACCTGCGCTTCTCACCCCTGTTCACTCAGCACGACGCCCTCCTCGCCGCCCTCGCACAAAAACACACCTGGCACTTCGCCTGGTTCGGCCACATCCTCCCACCCGTTCATCCTCCGCCTCTGGTCCCATTTCTCGAACCGACCTCCCAACCTCTCATCACCGCCCATTTCTACGCACTCGATCACACCGTCTTACCGCCCCTGATCGATTTCTTCGAAGCCATCCTGACCCGCCAACCCGGCGACCCTGCCGGCGGCCCCATGTACAACGACGCCGCCTGCACCCTGTTCCGCCAAAAATACCCACAGTACCTCACGCTCATCGCCCGTCCCTCTCTTGGCCACCAGCGTCCCTCACGCAGCGACATCGTCCCAAAGTGGTTCGATCGCCAACCCCTTCTCCGCCAAACCGCCGCCCTGCTCCGGCGCTTCAAAAGAAGCCAGTAGCCAGCAGCCAGAAGGAGGGGAGGGGGTGCATCCCGAATGAGTGACAATTCTGGTTGCACCAAGCATTTTCCCCACCTGCCACCCCGCAAAGCGGGGTCGCTACGGGCACTTTTTCGGAATTGCCACTATTGGCGGATGCACCCGAGGGAAGGTGCTCGTTTTTTCTGGCTTCTGGCTTCTGGCTTCTTTCGTCTATACTTCACGAATGGAACCTCTCGCTCGACTTCGCCGCAACATGGAGTCCGTCTTCTTCGGACGCAAGGAAGCGATCACGCACATCCTCGTCGGCCTCGTCGCACGCGGACACGTCCTCGTCGAAGACGTCCCCGGCGTCGGCAAAACCGTCCTCGCTCGCTCTCTCGCCCGCTCCATCCATTGCCAGTTCAACCGCATCCAGCTCACGTCCGACATGCTCCCCTCCGATATCCTGGGCGTCTCGGTCTACAACCAGGAAAAACAAACTTTCGACTTCAAGCCCGGCCCGATCTTCGCCAACGTCATCCTCGCCGACGAAATCAACCGCACCACTCCTCGCACCCAATCTTCGCTCCTGGAAGCCATGAACGACTATTCCGTCACCATCGACGGCAAAACCATGCCGCTCCCCACCCCCTTCATGGTCATCGCCACCCAAAACCCCTTCGAATTCGAAGGCACCTACCTCCTGCCCGAAAATCAGCTCGACCGCTTCCTCCTCCGCATTCATCTGGGCTATCCCGACCGCCCCCGCGAAAAGGAAATCCTGCACCATCAGCCCGGCCGTTTCATCCTCGACCACCTCGAACCCGTCCTCTCCACCGACGACGTCCGCGTCCTCCAAGGCCAGGCCACCCAGGTCAAAGTCGACTCCGCACTCCTCGACTACCTCATGGACATCATCGAAGCCACCCGTTCCGACGATCAGCTTCACACCGGCGTCTCGCCTCGCGGTTCGCTGGCCCTGATGACCGCCGCCCAGGCCCTCGCCCTCGTCGAAGGCCGCGACTACATCACGCCCGACGACATCAAGGCCATGACCCTCCCCGTCTGCGCCCATCGCATGATTCCTCGGAACCACATGGCCGCCGGCGACCTCCAGACCACCTCACGCATCCTCCAACAAATCCTCAAACGTGTCCCCTCGCCAGTTTGATTATGCGGAGTCTTGAATGTCTTGGCCGAATTTCCTGGCGCCCTGGTGGAGTCTCATGGGACTGCTCGCAGTCCCGCTTGTGCTGCTGTACATTCTTCGCCAGAAGCGTCCCGATACGCCCGTCTCTTCCACGCTTCTCTGGTCCAGGACTCTTGCCGATCTGCGAGCGAGTACGCCGTTCCAGAAGCTCCGCCGCAATCTGCTGCTGCTTTTGCAGCTTCTGATCCTTGCCGCGCTGGTCTTCACACTGATGCGCCCGGTGATCCAGTCCCGCGCCGACCAGACCCGAGCCAGCGTCATCGTCATCGACTGCACCGCCAGCATGCAAACCACTGATAACGGCGGTCCTTCCCGCCTCGATCGCGCCAAAATCGAATCCAAAAAACTCATCGACGCCATGCGTCCCGGCGACCGCTACAAGCTCATCGCCGACGGCGGCGGACTCAACCGCGTCGGCTACGATTTCCTCGCCAGCAAGACCGAACTCAAAAACCTCATCGATTCCATCAAGCCTTCCGATTCCTCCAGCGACCTCTCCGAATCCCTCATCCTCGCCGTCGAAAGTTTACGCGCCATCAACGGCCAGCGGGGGGGAGGGCACGATGGCATCCTCGCCGGCAAAGTCTGGCTCTTCTCCGACGGCGCAGGCATCAAAATCCCAAACATCATGGGAAGCGGAGGAGCCCCGCATGGCAATGCGGGGCTTGCCGGAGCAAGTGGCTGTGACCTGCTCCAATTCGTCAAGATCGGCGAATCCAGCCGCAGCGTCGGCGTCACGCAACTCGTCATCGCCCCCGTCCCCAAAGAACCCAAAACCTATCAAGTCTTCGTCGGCCTGAAAAACGCCTGGGAAACCCCTCGCAAAGTCTCCGTCCTCCTCGCCCACGGCCAAAAAGACAACTTCCTCCACATGGTCCAGTCCGCCGACCTCCCCGCCGCCAGCCAAGGGGGAGGGGGCAGCGTCGTCTTCGAAAAAGTCGTCGTCGACCCCGGCAAACTCTTCGTATGCGTCGACGACACCAACGACGATTTCCCGCTCGACAACATCGCCTACGGCATCATCGAACCGCCACGAAAAATCAAAGTCATCCTGGTCACACAAAAAAATCAGTTCCTCGAACAGTTCCTCAAAACCGAAGCCCGCGTAGCACAAGTCGAAGCCTCAACCATTTCCCCAGAACATTATGTCCCCAACACCGGCGCCGACCTTGCCGACCTGGTGATCCTCGATGGTGTCTTGCCCACCCAGCTCCCAAAAGTCGACACGCTCCTGATCGCCCCCGCCGTCCAAGGCGCCGGCGACGTCGCCGGATTCAAGGTCACACAGGAAATGAAAGACCCGCCCATCCTCCGCTGGAAACGCGAAGACCCGCTGATGCAGTACGTCAACCTCGGCGAGTTGCAAATCTCCCGCGCCCTGTTCATCGAACGCGACCCCGAACTCATCGAACTCGCCAGTTCCCCCGAAGCCCCGCTGATCGCCTACCGCGACGTCTCCGGCGAGGGAGGGCGACGCTACTTCATCGCCTTCAATCCACTCACCGAAAGCAACTGGTGGCGTCAAAACTCACTCCTGATCTTCCTGCAAAATATCATCGAACAAACCCGCGCTCGCCATTTCATCGGCACTCCGCAATTGCTCACCACTGCCAGCGCCGCAAAGCTCTGGAACGTCACCGGCTCCGTTACCATCACTCGCCCCGACGGCGTCATCGAAACCCTCGAAGCTAAAAACGGCGTCGCCACATACGAAAAAACCGACCGCGTCGGCTTCTACGAAGTCTCCTCCGGCAACCAAAAATCCATGTTCGCCGTCAACCTCCTCAGTTCCACCGAATCCGACATCCGCCCGCGTTCGTTACAAACCGCCACCGGCAGCAACATAGAAGAGGCGTCCAGCATTGCCACCGTCAACAAAGAAATCTGGCAATGGCTGGCCATCGCCGCCCTGGCGATCCTCCTGGCCGAATGGTGGCTCTACCACCGCCGTATCGCCTAAACGGAGTTCACGCTTCAGCGTGTTTCGCACCGGAGCCCCGCATGGCAATGCGGGGCTTTGGTATCCAATCGGAGCAATCATGACCCATACACAAAACACATGGCATTACATACGAATGATACTTTTCGCCACCGCGACAACCCTCACCCTCCCCGCCTTCGCACAAACCGACGACGCCAAACCCGACACCGAAAAAACCGACCCCGCAAAAGACGAACAAAAAAAAGATCCCTCCGACATCCGCAACAGCATCGGCAACCTCAACCTCATCCGCGGCACAGACAACCTCAACCCCCCCCCACCCAAAGGCATCTGGGAAGAACTCGTCAACCAACCTTATTTCACCCCCGAAATGCGTGCCCGCAAGCTCCTCTTCCACGGCCAATACGAATCCGCCGAAACCGCCTACCGCACCCTCCTTGAAAAAGCCCCTCAACAACAAAAATTCCTCGAAGGCCTCGCCGAATCGATACTCAGCCAGGGCCACGCCTCCGACATCAAACGCTTCGAAAACAAAATCGCCCAGTTCACCGACGAGCAACGCAACACCCCAAAAATGACACGCCTCCGCGCCCAATCTCTCCTCTTCAACGGCAAAAACTCCGAAGCCTGCCAACTCCTCAAAAATTTCACCGACGTTCATGCTAAGCTCGAATCTATAGACGGCAACATCCTCGCCACGCTCAACTTCTACGCCCGCCTTCTCGAATCCGAAGCCGAATACGCTGCCGCCATCGGCATCTACACCCAAATCGTCGACCAGACCGCAGGCCAGCTTCCCGACGATCCCCAATCCGCCACCGAAATGACCGCCGCTCTCTACCGTGCCAGCCTCCTCACCGCCTCCGGACGCGAGAAAAATCCCACCGTCCTGGCACAACTCGGAACCATCGAACAAAAAAATCAGACCTACTGGCCCTCACGCCTCCTGACCGCCGAAGTCCTCCTCGCCGCCCACAAGGAAACCGACGGCAGCATCGCCCTCAACGAAGTCCTCGCCCTCAACCCCAACGACCTGCACGCCCGCTTCCTCGCCGTCGATTTCGGCATCGCGTCCTATAATTTCGACATCGCTCGCACACAACTCGACGAACTCAAAAAACGTACCGACGGCGCCCTCGTCGACGCCTACGAAGGCCGACTCTTGCTCAAGGAACGCCTGCCGCAGTCCGCCGTCGCTCCGCTACTAGCCGCCGTCCAGAAAAATCCTAATCTCGCCGAAGCCCGCGGATGGCTCGCTGGCGCTTATTATCTCCTCGGCTTCGACGAAACCCGAATGAACAAACAACTCCAGTCCATCAAAGCTCCCACCCCCAGCGGCCTGCATCCCGTCGCCCTCTTCGAAGCCGCCGAAGTCCTCCGCGACGCCCGCCAGTTCACCCAGGCCGAAAAGCTCTACCTCAAAGCCGCCGACGCCGCAAAATGGTGGGCCGAACCCGCCGCATCACTCGCTTCCCTCTACCTCGAAACCGGCCATGAAGACAAAGCTAAAACTCTCTTCGAACAAGCCTTTAAGATCGATCCCTACAACGTCCGCGTACTCAATCAACTCAAGCTTCTTGCAAATCTTCATTCTTTCGAAACCATGGAAAGCAAAACCCGCCTCGCCCCTGGTTCTGATCTGCCCGCCTTCATCATCCGTTACGAAAAGCAGGACGAAATCCTCGCCAACCTCGCACTCGAATGGATGGAAAAAATTCGCCCGGAAGTCTGGAGCTATTTCAATATCCAATCCCTCTCCACGCCGACAATCATCGAATTCTTCCCATCGCACGAGGAATTTGGCGTGCGAACAGTCGGTTTGCCGTGGATCGGGACCGTCGGCGCCTCCACCGGCAACGTCATCGCCCTGGACGTCCCCCGCGGCGGAGCCAAAGGCTTGATGGGCGCCTTCGATTGGGCCCGCGTCCTGCGCCATGAATATACACATACCGTTACTTTAGCGATGACCAACAACCGCATCCCGCACTGGCTCACCGAAGCCTGCGCCTGCGAACAGGAGCAAGCCCCACGCGATTGGGAAAATTGCCAATTACTCTGGCTTAACTACCGTTCCGGCGATCTCTTCAAAATCGCCAATCTCAACTGGGGCTTCATTAAGCCCAAAAGAACCACCGACCGCCAACTCGCTTATATGCAAAGCCAATGGCTCTACCAATACCTCGTCTCCACCTACGGCCTCCCCCAAATGCTCGACTTCCTCAACGCCTTCCGCGACGGCAACACCGAAGCCCAAGCCTGGCAAAAAGTCTACAACAAATCCATGGACGACATCGACCAGGAATTCCACACCTGGGCCGGCCAGCAAATCACCAGTTGGGGCCTCTCCACCACCCCCCTACCCAAACGCGAAGCTCTCCTCGACGCCCTCAAAAAAGACCCCAAAAACGTCGACTCTCTCGTCGATCTCGCCTCCCTCGAAGCCATGTCCGGCCAGGCCCCGCAAGCCCGCAAACGCCTCGAACAAGCCCTCGAATTCGATCCTAAAAACCTCCGCACCCGCGAGTTCCTCGGCGCTCTGCTTTCGCAAAGCAAGGGTGCTACGCAAAAGGCGGATATTGAACGCGCCAAGTCGCTGCTTGAATCCGTGCTCAAAGACGATCCCAATCGCTCACTTGCCGTGCGTTCGCTGGGCATGCTCGCCATGGCCCGCCGCGATTACAATGAAGCCGAGTTATACTTCAAAACTTTGCAATCGCTCGTCCCGCTGGACGTTTCCAGCTATACAAGTCTCGCCGGTATTTACTTGATTCGCAAAGACTACCCCGCCGCGATCGCCCAGCTTCTCGAACTGCAACGCCACGAGCAGCGTGACGAACGCATCCCACGCAGACTCGCCGCCCTATTCAAAGAACAGCACCAACTCGCCGAAGCCGAGCAATCCGCCTACCGCGCCATCCGCATCAATCCTTACAACGCCATCAATCACGAACTAATGGCCCAGATACTCGTCGAGAGCAAACAACCGCAGCGTTCGATCGAATACTGGAGCAACGCCACGACTCTTCAGCCGAAAGTCGCCGCCTTCTGGGAGGGCCTCGCCGAAGCCAAAGGCAGCACCGGCGACCTCCCCGGCGCCGCCGAAGCCGCCAAAAAAGCCCTCGATCTTCAACCCAAATCCCCCGCCGCCAAATGGCTCAAGGAATAGTTATTTATGAAGTATGAATACCACACCCGCTTTGTGGCAGAGGAATTGCGTAAACTGACAGAATTGGCCCAGCGATGTTTAATCGAATACGGACCGGGGACATTACCAGATGCGGAATCTTTGCACGAGCAATTTGACTATGTCGATATACCACCGGCAGTTGCAAACGGTTTGCGTGAAGTCGCTGCCATGGTGGCGGCCGACACGGCATTGACATCGCTTTATAGCACCATGCGCGATATGCCGTGTTTGCATGAGCATCACGACAAAGTGATCGGCGCCATGCAGGCCTTGATTTTCCTGGGCGCAACGGCCGACGCTCGCGCAGCACACGCCGCAATGGGCATCCCGGAAAAAATCACCCGCGACACCTTCACCGACGCCAACATCGCCCTCAACGACTATGCCCGCAACCATGACGGCGCACTGGGCATGGATTACACAAATTGGTTGATCCATCATTACACATCAAAATTATTCAAAGTGGGACGACTCCAGTACATCCTGAAAACGTTCGATGGGGACGCCCGTGTCTTTGTCAACAACGCAACCAGCGAAGTGATCGTCACGGCGAAAGCCGGTGTCGCGTTTCGAGGCGACGGGCTGATCGACGGACAGAACGGCATTTTTTCGCCCGAAAACCGTTGGGTCAGCGAATGCGACGAGGATGAACGGCAGATCGTTACGAATTGTTTGTTTGTGAACGGCCGTGCTGTCAGAACGCCGGTCGTACTTGATAAGAATATCTGGCGAATAGTGCTGGAGGCCGGAATGAATGTGCTCGACGTCCATGTTCCCGAGAGGAAAGGAGAGGAGGGACGGCTGACACGGTCCGTGTGCATGGATTCTTTGCGGGCGGCTCTGCATTTCTTCGATCAATACTTTCCCGACCGACCTATCGAAACCTTCTACTGCGGCTCCTGGCTGCTCGACGTGGAAATGCAAAGTTTCCTTCCACCATTATCAGGGATCGTCCAATTCCAGAAATTGTTCCATTTATACCCCGCCGCCGGGTCGGACAGGGAGTTTATTTACCGGGCTTTTGATATACACCGTTCGGAGGTTAACACGGCACTCGACAATATCGTCGCTTTCGCACAGTCCGCGGACCGAAGCACATCTCTTCGCCGCGGCATCGCCGACCATTGGCTCTCTGGAGGACGTCTGCATCCAGCCGCCGGAGTGATACACAGACATGACTTGCCTTAGCCGGCGCTTCCTGCGACACTTGAAACATGACTACTGTCAACCCTTCCACCCTCGCCGCCACCGAACCGAGCCTCGCCGTTTCCATCGGCAAAATGCACTTAGCCAATCCCCTGATGACCGCCTCCGGCACCTGCGGCTACGCCAACGAATACGCCGACTACACCGATCTCACCAAGTTCGGCGCCTTCGTCACCAAAGCGATCTCCAAAACCCCACGAAAAGGCAACGAGCCGTACCGTGTCGTCGAGACCCGTGCCGGCATGCTCAACGCCATCGGCCTTGCCAACATCGGCATCGACGCTTTCCTGCGTGACAAAATCCCGCTCCTCAAAGCCATGAACATCCCCATCATCGTCAACGTCCCCGGCTGGTGCACGGAAGACTACGTGGACGTCGCCGCCCGCCTGGACCAGGAAGAAACAGTCCAAGGCATCGAGCTGAACGTCTCATGTCCCAACGTCAAAAACGGCCTGAGTTTCGGAACCGATCCGCAACGTCTCTTCGACCTGGTCTCCGCAGTCCGAAAGGTAACGCATCGTTGTGAGCTAATTGTTAAGCTATCTCCAAACATTGCCGACATCGCGTTGACCGCGAAAGCCGCCGTCGACGCCGGCGCCACCTGCCTGTCGTTGGTCAACACCTTCACCGCGATGGCCATCGACATCGAGCGCCAGCGTCCCGTCCTCGCCAACGGCACCGGCGGCCTCAGCGGCCCGGCCATCAAACCCATCGCACTCTTCTTGGTTCACCGCGTCTACACCCAAGTCGCCAAAAAATACCAAATTCCCATCATCGGCATGGGCGGCATCCAACGCTGGCAGGACGCCGTCGAATTCCTCCTGGCCGGCGCCACCGGCCTGGCCGTCGGTACCGCACTCTTCCTCGATCCCAACATCCCACTCCAAATCATCGACGGCCTGAAAAAATATCTCGCCCATAAACACCTCCCAAACATCCACCACCTCATCGGCACCCTCCAGCCGCCCGCCCCGCACTAACCGCATCTCGTAAAATTCGTAAAATTCGTTCAAGTCGTAAAATTCGTGGAAAAACGCTCGCCTGTCGGCTCGCGGCTAGAGCATTTTTCACTCGCCCGTAGCGTTTTGGAGCCCCGCATGGCAATGCGGGGCTTTGGCTCTCGCTTCCTGCGCATGTCATCACGCCACGACCACGTGAAAAATGCTCTAAA
>Ga0123357_10002879_pt1 | contig 19383 bp, 10 predicted proteins | sample TergutEmb28metaG_FD_89873 | JGI IMG/M metagenome (GOLD analysis project Ga0123357, IMG submission 89873) | Embiratermes neotenicus P4 segment gut microbial communities from Petit-Saut dam, French Guiana - Emb289 P4 | ecosystem: Host-associated > Arthropoda: Insects > Digestive system > Gut ...
AAAAAAAGTAACAAAAAAAAAAAAAAAAAAAAAAAACAATTTTATGAAAAAAAAAAAAGGGGGGAACCTCCGGGCGGAGGGGGGGGGGGGGGGGGACCAACAACTATCAACTTCTCAAGAAAGAAACTGTCACAGAATAAGCATGTGATTTGGTATAACACAGTAAGTTCATGATTTCAAGTTCTCTCACTTGAGACAATAATAGCGGAGGGGAAGAGTACACACGTTCAAGACTTGAGACTGGTTTGTGCATGTAAGATAGTGTGTTGTGTATGCAGTATAAAGACAGTAAGCCATAACAGGACATGAAGAGCAGAGTGTGGGATCACATTAATACCACACCAGCAACAATGTAGGCATACAACCTTCATACAGTGCAGCATCAACAAGACTCAACTAACAGGCCAGTCTACTGGGGGAGTTACTATGCTTCGAAGACCCCCCACAAGCCTACTATCAGATAAGGAAGTAAACATGAAACAAGCAACCCTTCAGACCTACTAATGTATCAGGACATAAACTAAGATATTATGCTGATTCCATTATGTAAGTAATCACAGAATATTTAGTTACAAGGAACTACCAGACATAATCATGTAAAATAAAAGACACACAATACTCACCCTACACACACACACACACACACACACACACACATATATATATATATGTGTGTGTGTGTGTGTGTGTGTGTACATTAATGGAGTAAATAAACTGAATAAGAGTGAATGCACTGGGAAGTAAAATTACACACAGTGTCCAGTTTTTATCATTGTGTTGTAAGGAAAGCACCTAAGCCTGTCACTGCATGCTGTATAAGTAAGTTTTTCTGCAAATGAGTTTCACCATACTAACAAGAGTACCTTATTTCGAATTCTTCTTTCCACTCTTGGGTCCCTTTTGTGTTCCCCATTTGTTCCATTTCCAGAAGCATCTGCAGATCTATCTCTATTGTCTTTGTTTCCACTTCTTTTGACATCTCCTGTATATTTCTCTGACATGGCAGATCCTTTCAACATGCCATCTCCCTGCTCTGCATTCATATCCCAGTGATTATCGTCCAGATCAAGAGAGTGATTGCGTTTCAGTTTTGAGTCCACACTCCAGTCACTTCCTGTTGCACTTCTGCTCATGCCTCTGCTCCCTTGAACCTTACATTCATGGTCACCAGAATCAAGGGAACCCCTCCGATGGGATTTTATTCCATATTTATGGTCAGTGGATGTTTCCACATTTTTTTTATATTCAATTTCAATTTCAGCCTCAAGCTTATCTCCAGGTTCTGCTAAGTCATGTATTTCTGACTTTAAAGAATCCTGTTTGTCCTTACTCATGCTTTCAGTGGAGTATTGACAAATAAGTTGGCGGTTATTTGATGCCAAAGAGTTATTTTGTGTTGGCTGTTCCTCTGAATTATGTTTCATTCCATTTTCTACAGAATCTTCTTTCTGATCCACAACATTAATTTCTGGAACATCTTTCTCATCAGCAGATTCTACAGAATTCCTCCTGTTTTGCTCTTTTTTTATTGGTTTCTCTATCTTCAGTAACTGTTCCCTTGTTTTATCCCCCTTTGATTCTGGTTTACTTGTTACCTCAGTTAAAACTTTCTTTTTCGGTTTTGCACCCATATGTTCCCATATTTTGGAGTCATCCTGTTTCTCTGTTTTCATATTTTCCTCCAGTGACTCAGTACTGTTCTTTAGGCCACCTTCTTTAAAATGAATCCTGTGATCTGAAGAGCTTTTCTTAGAATCAGTTTCATTATAACCTCGAGCTGTTTTGATGTTATACGAATTTTTCCTCTGGTCTATATCCTTATTATAACCTTGATTTCTTTTGAATTCTGAGTCTCTATAGCTCTTTCTGTGTTCATTCTCTTTACTTTGTTTTTCACCATCTTTGCCATGACTCTGGAACCTCTCATAAGGTGCTCTTCGTTGGTCACTGGACTGATAATGTTTCCTATGGTCCATACCTCTACTGGTATGTGTCTGCCGGTCATATTCTTGGTTTTTATGTGCATCAGTTTTTGAGGATCCTTGGCTGCGTTCAAACTCTTGGCTTCGACGGGTGTCAGATAATTTGGTGGAACTACGGTCAAATTCTTGACTTCGTCTGGTATCAGATGTCTTGGAATGGCCTTGTATCTTCTCTGATTCATGGTATGACTCAGATATTTTCATGTGTCCTGGTCCATGTTCAAAACTTGTCTTCCTACGGTGATCATCGGGTAGTTTCCGTTGTGCTCTTATTTCCATCTGTTTTTGCCGGTCATCACGGTAACTCTTGACACTACTCTGTCCTTTATTTTCCCTTTGCCTGCAAAAGAAGTATAAAAAAAATTGACAAATGTGATTAAGTTAAGACAATTGATCACATATTTCTATTCATGGCTGTTCACACATTCTTCACTTTGAGCTTGGCCACGAGCCACCAGAAGGTCCAAACCCAGGACACGGGTTAAAGTAATATGTAGGATAGTCAGGCCTACCACAAAATTCACAGGGAGTGACAGATGACTATGGAGTATCCACAGAATGAAAAGTGGCCAGAGAAAACTTGAATATTATTAAGAACAGACCTCAGCTCTGGTGCCACAGTGTTCACCAAAGCAAGTCTCTCTGCATTGCTATCCTAAGCTACTCTTCAAGCAACAATAATACAGAAATTGTGCTTATCTCACTAAACTAAACATACTATTTGGCAAAAGAAGAAAATATATGTGTAATAAAGCAATGAAACTGGTTGCAATATGTTCCATTTGTCCAAAAAGAAGCGTATTCACATAATACCGTGTACATGCTAAACATTTATATTACCTCAAAAATACATAAGAGTAATACAACAGAAATACTAAACACATCATTAATGCCTGAGCATCATCTCACAATGTTCTAGTTACCATGTACAGTACCAAAAATTACTCAACCAGTATGGAAATTCCTTGATGTTATGGAATCTTCAAGTTCATTAACATCATCAAAATATCAGACCCTACTTTCACCCATTTCAATCTTGCTAAGATCTTGACAATCATATACACAGTATCCATTTTTCAATCATTCTCCCTCTCTCTTTCCACTTTTTAAAATCATCATTTTCCAAGCAGACAACCACAAAATTCCATACATAGCATATTTCTTGTTTCCTGCCTACAATCTACTAGTTCAGTCCACTGTAACCTTGACTGAGCTATCCTTACAATACTCGGTGACTTGTGTAACACACAATAATTCTCCAGTATATAATTCTGTATGAGAATTGTACAGATTAAACCTGTTAGGGGATTTTTTTTTGACTAAAGGAGTTGGGGCTGTTAAAAACAGTCTGTTGGTTGGTGTGGCCTTCATGTTTTCAACTGTCCTAAATTTATGGCCTTGTTATCAAATCCTCCAACCCTTGTCCCCATGTGGCCCCCAGTGTCTAGGAGAAACTGCACACCATTTGTTGGAAGGTATTGGACCACCTCCATATAGCCCAGAGCTTTCACTGTGGGACTTCCAGGTGTTCAGTCCCTTCAAAAGTGCTAGGGGGCTGGAGATTCAGGCTTACCTGACATACCCATTAGGCCTGTTTTTAACAAGTACTACTTTTACCCACAACAATTCACCTATAGGGTTGCATTTAAATAAACCTCATGAACTGCACACTTGTTTTATCGCTCTCAAATCCACATAATTTTTCTGACAAAAGTGTTTTCACATGCACTTACAATTTACATTCTTTCTTCAGAGACAGCATACAAACAATTTATTGTTTATTTACTACTTATATAGATGTGAACTTAGCTCTAGTCCCATTCTACTCACCTATTCTCTTGAAACTGTTTTTCTCTCCGTTCACGCTCCTTATCTCTGTTGTTATGGTGCCGATCATCTTCTTTCTTTCTGATCCCTACCTGTTGTGTTTTATCCCTGCTTTCCTTACTTCCACCCCCTCTGTTGCTATCATCCTTCACTTCTTTCTCATGTTCAGGGTTACGTAAGACCTGCCACACACAGAAGACACAGAAATCTATTTCTTCTGGGATATGGCATTGTGTCACTGGGTTATTAATTGCTCAGCATTTGAAGACAGGGTTGCTGTCTTGTCTTCAAGGGTCAAAACGTCCATAAAACTGTGGTAAAAATACACCCAAATAGTAGCAGAAATTAAGCATTCTGCACTTGCACTTTGCTGTATATTACAGATGAGGAAATGGAGTTCTTTTGTGGGTTACCTTATGATCCTGTCAGTGGCAGTAGTGAATGGTACAATGATTCATGAATGGTGAAATGGAAAGAATTAGAAAGTAGTAATGGTATAATCAGATACTAGTCTGGTATTTGCTTAGTGGGACTGAGAAAAACAATGAAAAATCTCGGTCAGGACAGATGACCATCCCGTTGAGATTTGAATCAGGTTATCTCCCAAACAGAAGTCTCAAGCATTTCTGATTCACTAACCAGTCTGGTAGAAGTATGAAATTCTTACGTAATGACTACCAAATGTTTGATTCATGGCCTGTAATGTTACATCCAGTGAAGGTAACTGAAAAAAGGTTAAGCACTAGTGTATGGAAGGAACCATTTTGCCACCAAATATTAATTCTGTCTGCTTGCACGCCTGTCCTGAGATTTATAACTGGGGGAGGGGAGGGAGGAATTTGATTCTGAGAATATTAAAAAAATGTGTATAAAGAGGGTCTAAAGAATTTCATAATCATAGTCGTATCATAACAAACATCCTCTTCAGCCCATACAGTACTTTTAAATTTCACATATATACAATCCCGTAATCAGTAAATCAGATTATTAAGTATTCCAGACAACCCATTATCTAACAGCAGTGAACACTAATCTCAACACCACACCCACAATGGATATGAGACCCACCCACTCTCCTATACTCTGAACTTACACAGACTACTAATTCATACACTTAGTAACTGTAGATGAACATGTATTCTACAACACAAGTTTGGAACCCAATATTTTTACCACAGTTTTGTAAATTTTAAAATAACACGGAACAAACATTTTGCATCCATGGTTAGAAATTCTCTTGACCAAACAAAGCTCTGAAATAATTAAAACAGAAAAGGTAATTATTGTAGAGACCTATAGCTGAAGGAGTTGCGATTTTTGTATACAACTTACAATATGAACAGCCAGTATCCTTACAGAAAATTAATCACTGATACTTTCAAATCTAGGTTTCAAACTGTGCGTGTGACAGAAAACAGAAAGTAAGATTTTAATCTGTACCTCTCCAAACCTTGCTCCCGCACAACTCCTCCCCATTCCTTCATCTCTCAGCATTGCCAGGGATACCCTAGGTACCCTCTGTGCCTCTGAAGCACTCTACATCTTGACAGTTTCAGTATATCCTCTAGGCATGAAGATGTTCTGAGAACTGATGGATATAAGTTACTGTCCATGTTCTTCTTCTTGAAGGAAACTGTCAGAGTTGATAGAACTTCCTAAATCACGTAAAAAATCTCTGCTGGCCTCAAACAGATAAAATGACAGCTTGCATTCTGCATCACCAGTGGTATGGAATTCTTACTTCCCCATCCACATTTCACATTGTCTATGTCATTGCTGCTGCTAAATTCTGCTTATTTATTTTGGTTTTCAGTTCTGCAACCACAGATCTGATGTAAAGGCTGTTGTGAATGCAATAATGGAGTGACTGTGCTACAGGTGTTTATACATATGCTTGCAGGTGAGATGGTTGTAAATAAATTTCAATAACTATTTACAATATCATTCACATACCCATGTTGGGACCAGCAAAAATACTTACCCTGAGAACTGAATCAGATGTATCCCGAGAAGAACCAGTGTCAGGCTTCCCAGTTCCCCGGCGCCTGTCTCTGTCAGCATCCTTCAGCCTCTTTCGCTCTTGTTCTTTCCTCTTCCGTTCTTCCCTCCGTTCATCACGTATACGTTGCTTCTCTGCTCTGCGCTGTCGCAGAAAGTCCAACAGGGGTGTAGTAGTAATTTTTTTTTCTATTAAATGAGAAAATTTCATTACCAGAGAAATATAAAAAAAGTAAAGATCAAAACAAGAAATAGTTCACATTGATAAAGCGAAGACCAGATTAAAAATAATATGAAATCACAGTTAGATGAAGATAAGTTGAAGTATAATGGGAAAGTGTAGCTGTTGTAGATTTCAAGGAAGTCTGTAACGCAGGACACATGTATTGGATGAAACCGTCATTGAATCTGATTCACCAATGGACAAGAGCTACTAATCACAACTACCTTTTCAACTTGCTTTAAAATATGACATTATGAAGGTCAATGGTCTAAAGAAGGGCCTTGAATTGAATGGAATATGTCATCTTCTGGTCTAGGCTGACAATGTACTCTCACAAAGAGTTACAATTTTATCTGTGTTTTGTATGGGTGTGAAACTTGGTTTCTCACATTAAGTGAAAAACACAGATGCAGGGTGTTTGAAAGAAGGGTGCTGAGAATAATACTTAAACCTAACAGACCAGAAGTAACAGGAGCAGGAGATGATGATGATGATGACAACTCTGCACTGTGTAGTCCAATGATAAAAAACATTCTCTGTACTCTCAATAGATACAATTGATCACTCTTCAAGTAAAACAGTGCATGGTCTACCAAACAAGACTATCTCCCATGCAACTGAAGAGGAAAGCATTAAGACTTAAGAAAGGTCAGTTACTAATGGAAAGCACAGGGCACTAAACAGGGACATTTGGAAAGGTTTGGATGAGGAGTTACAGCACTTTGTACAAGGTGTATCGCTGACTTACTCTCAGGTGGAGGGAAGTATTCAAGAGAGCAGTGCTGAGTAGACCCAGTCTCTGTAGGCTTTGCTGCTCTGCTCTCCAAGAAGCTGATATATGCTGGATCTTGCTCCAGTGTACCCATTTTGGGGTCTTTTTTCCGACCCAAACGCTTCTTGGGTAAACGCTGGAATGGAGCAAACTCTACAACAGCTGGATACTCATTACCTGTAAAAGAGACATTTATTCTTATTTGGAGAAATCCATGTTTTAAGGAAAAGCCACATCCCATCAATAAACCACAAAATGCCAGAATTATATAAAAAATTGAGTTACTTTAGGCTGTAATCATACAGAAAGGTTTGGCTTCATCATGAACTGGGAAAATCTTACGTAAATTATATTTTTACGTTACATATTTTAGCTGTCAGTGTATTTTCCTCTCTTTTGGGAAAAAGTGGCTTACGAGCGCACATTGCTGCATGCATACCCCTTGAAAATTCTGTTTCAACAATTTTAACAAAATATGTTATGAACATTAGAACACTCACAGCCATAACACCTTTGTACATTTCGGTCTACTACCCTCAGTTGTATCGACATAGTGGGCACAAACTTGTGACATGGGAATAACACTAGCACCTTCAACTGTCTTTTTTCATCCAATAACATACAATATTCTCACCACATTTTATCGCAGTCAAGGAAACCCATGTTAAAGTTGGCAACATACATATAAAAAACAGAAAATGAAATCCACTAAGGTAAGGCTTTCAGGCTTTTGGTTTGTGTGTTATAAATGCAGTTTGGCTTGGGATTTGTGTGCATTCAAATCAGATCTACTTGCGAATAGTGCCATCACTGTTCTTTCAACATGGTGGTCGGGGAGTGACCAAAGTGGGTAGTTCAGCTGGCACACTTCACTGTATATATGAAACACGAGACACTTTACTCTGACACTAACACTACCTGACACCCCTAATCTTTGTCAGTCTTGAACGGACATAAACACGCTACACAAGCAGTTCCTTCAGTCGCGCCAAAAGATTCACCTTTCCTGTAACGGCACTACTGTCAAGTAGTGTGTTCAAATCATTAATAGAATTCAGGTTTGTGCATAAAACAAGGTTAGGCTTAGATTTTGTGTGTGTGAGTGTGTGTGTATAGACGGACACACAGACAGAGCCACAAACATACATACATATACATCAAGTTTAGGCATGTGTGTGTATACAAAGATTATGCTTTGGGTCTTTGTATGTTGGCAGTAGTGATGTCATTTGTCATGAGCATGCATGTAACATGCATGCTTATGACGTTCAGAATGCACATTTAATACGAATTCCCATACATTTGGCTGGAACAACAAGGTATTTCATGCATAAATATTGCTTCTGTTAAACATATAAGTCATTCAAGTTATCAGTAAATGAAAAACTGCAAACACATCAGTAACACTTGGCGAATTATTGCTACCACTAGTTATACACTGACTCCTTACTTTCAACAGCTGTCAGCTAATCTTACCTTTCTTATCCATAAAAGTGTAATTGTCAAACTGCTCTTTAAATGTAAATATATCTTCCTGCTTAATGAAGTTAATGTATGCTCTTGCAAAAGCATATGGTCCCAGACTTCTGTCTGGACGTACAAAATAAAGATAGTCATGTTCAGGAACAGGCGCTATCTGACTTACAAATGCATCTTTTGTTAATGTGGGAGGTAATCTCCTTATCACAACCTGAAACATTAACAAGGGACAAACTACAATTAACAAACAATCTGAATGGCTGGTATTATAGTATGTATTCACAAAGGTGTATACTTCACAAGCGACTCGTATAAGCTAATTACGAAATACTCCACTGAAGAAAGAATTATTGTGCATACTTCACACTGTCCGATACATTCTAGCGTCTCGCTCGTGTTCGTGAATACATTTTAACGTGTTTACCTTAGTTGGGAGACGAACACGTTCCTTCTTATCTCTAGGTTTTTCATGTTCATTTGCTGTTTCGGACTTTTTCGGAACATTTTCAGTTTCCACCGTCGATACATGGGTCATTGTTACTTAGCTGTAATTGCGTTGATTATTTTTAAGTAAATACATAACACATTACTCCTCTCCTGTCTAACTTTACGCTACACAGCCCACAGGACAGTACATCACAGCCTTTGCAATCTAGGCTGCACGCTTCCGAATCATGCCAGACCGGGAAGTATAATTTCCTCAGGAAATTTCTAAGTGGCATGCCCAACAACAATTAGAAACTAACGTACGTCTATGGCTGAGTTGACTTTAAAGGTAGGCGGTATGAAGATGAACAAGTCGAAAAAGATTATAACATTCGGTAAAATTGGGAGTACGTTTGGTGCAATACAAGGGGAATCAAAGGAAGATAGTGCTATAGCCGATGAACAGTCTACAGGCTTTGGAAAATTTGGTCACACGTCGTCGAAACCCAGAGTTCAGCTGAATGTCACCAGTGAAGAGGTTGATGCAGTGCCAGAAACAAACCATGAGGATCAACACGTGAAGGAAATCATGGGGTTTGGAGGTTTTGGTAAAAAGTCCAGGCACTTTAATGTTGAAGAAATGCTTGAAGAAGTTACAAAAAAAGCAAAGGAAAGGAGTGGAGTGAACATAGATTCAACAGTGGAAAAGCTCTGTCCCCTTTCTATTACAGAAGCAGAAGAAGGAAATGAAGGAAAATTGAATGAAGGAAGTGAAGACAGCGATGACGATTTTATTGGTCCTCCTGTACCATCACAACTTCTACATAGTATGACTGATAGTAGAGTTACAGATGACGATGTTAAGAGTACAGAAGATTGTGGAGTCAACAATGAAAGCAGCGGTGATGAAGAGGATAACGAAAGTGAGGAAAGTCTACAGAGTAAAATTCCAGCTAGTCATGAAGTTTGTATGTTTCATGGCACAAAGGCAGTAGTAGCAGTAGCAGCAGATCCTGCAGGAGCTCGATTGGCAACAGGATCTGTTGACTATGACGTTCGGTTTTGGGACTTTGCTGGAATGGATGCCACAATGCAGAGCTTTCGAACACTGCAGCCTTGTGAAAACCATCCAATAAAATGTCTCCAGTATTCTGTGACGGGGGATGTGATTCTTGTGATATCAGGAATGTCTCAAGCTAAGGTTCTTGATCGTGATGGGTTTGAAGTTGCAGAATGTGTAAAGGGAGACCAGTATATCGCTGACATGGCAAGAACCAAAGGCCACACAGCGCCATTGAACAGTGGCTGTTGGCATCCTCGTATTAGAGAAGAATTTCTTACATGTGCAGAGGATAGTACATGTAGGCTGTGGGATATAGAGAAGCCTCAACATCACAAGTCCATCATTAAGACACGTGCACAGAATGGACTGAAAACAGTTCCTACTGCTTGTGGATATAGCCGAGATGGAAATCTTGTAGCATGTGCATGCATGGATGGTTCTTTGCAGCTGTGGGATCACCGGAAGCTTTTTGTAAACACAACGATGCTCCTGCGAAATGCCCATCAGGCAGGCACAGAGATATCTTGTCTTGCTTTCTCTCATCTTGGCAGTCTACTTGCAACAAGAGGATGTGATGGCACACTGAAAATTTGGGACTTGAGGGCATTCAAGAAACCTCTTCATATTGTTGAAAATCTCTTTTCTCGTTATGCCACTACTGACTGCTCATTTAGCCCAGATGATGCTCTGATACTAACAGGGGAGTCTATTAAGAGAATGCAGACTTCTGGCAGGTTGCTGTTTTATAATTCAAAGACTTTTGATAAAGTCACCGAGATAGCTGTAACAGATTCCCACGTCATAAAGACTGTTTGGCATCCAAAGTTGAACCAGATTTTTGTTGGTTGTGGAAATGGAATTGTAAAAGTTTACTACAGTAATAACCGTAGCATGCGTGGTGCCAAGCTCTGTGTGGTGAAGACTCGGCGGAAGGTGAAGCAAGTGGAGGTTGTGGCGGCACAGCAGGTTCTAACACCACATGCTCTTCCAATGTTTCGACAGGAGAAACCCAAATCAGTCAGGAAGCAGATGGAGCGGGACAGACAGGACCCTGTCAAGTCCCACAGACCAGACCTCCCCATTTCATCTGGTCAAGGTGGGCGGGTAGCAACATCTGGTGGAACGCTAAGCTCATATGTTATCCGTAACTTGGGTCTTAGCAAGAGGGTGGAAGATGACCAAGACCCAAGGGAGGCTATCCTGCGGTATGCAAAAGATGCTGAGGAAAACCCATATTGGGTGTCTCCTGCATATGCCAAGACACAGCCAAAACCAATATTCGAGGCATCTGGAGAAGAGGATGAGGATGAAGATCAAGCACCTTCTGCTAAGAAAGTAAAACTGTGAAAATTCCTTATCTGTCTGTCTGTTTGGGAAATGCAAATAGGCTGCTGTGCATTTCTGAATTATCAGTCAGTATGCATATGTAACAGCGGCTGGAATCGTGTAGTCAGTAGAGTGACTGCCTTCAGGCTGGATGGGGATTGAATCTTGGTGGGGTGAAATTTCCCATGCCCTCCAGATTGACCCCAAGGCCCACCAAGCCTCATGCACATTGGGTACTGGGTCTGCAATGGGGATAAGGTGGCTGGAGCATGGTGAGAATGGGTAGGAGCTATACTTCCACGTTCCCTCTGTGCCTGCATAGGCATGGTATGGTGTGACCTTTACCTGTATGTATGTAACAACAGTAAACAAAACATGTGCTTGTATACAGCACATGCAGTTGCAGTAGGCAGTATTGCACCACAGTTTTTGATGGAACTATAGAAGTGGTTCCAATCTATATTGAATAGTGTTATATATTTTTTGAAGTAGTTGTGTAATAGAAGATCATTTAAATGGTGATATTTTCTTTGTTTTCCTGTATGACTTATAATTAAGAAGGATTTGAAAGACACTAAATTTTTTTTTTAATATACATATGGTTAAAATACATGTTTTTAAATGTAAAACAGAAATAAAGGAGCTTGTTATAAAGTACCACAGTCATCAGTCTGATTTACTTTCAGTTATGCCAGCACAGGAGTCAGGCTGTACAAGGATGTAGTGGCAGCTGGTTTGGAACACAAGGTAACAGCAGTTAAAGTAGATTTGGATGGTTTTGAAATGATTACTTACAAAATAAGTCCATCCCAATGGTTGGCATTTTTAAGCAGCTTCACCAACATCTGAGTGCAGTGAGGAATTCATTGTCATTTTATAGTATTTAAAAAATGGAACAATCAAATTTATTTTATGTTTTGTACTGTAGTGCTGCAGTTATGCCTGTGGATACTGAGAAGTTGTTGAGCAATTAAGCCCCCCAAAAAATTCGTCAGCACCACACTTAACGCTAAATTCAACACTGGTTATTCCACTTTACCTTCAGTTGAGATGAGCTACTTGTTCATAAAACTGCATGTTCTAATAGGAGCCAAACTGTTTTATGTTGTAAGAAAGTTATTCCTCTGATGTAACATGTTAAAGCAGGGATCTTTTCTGCTGACTATCTTTCAGAAGTCAAGTCCTGCTAATGTGGGGCAAGCATTGCTATTTCTCAGTAGTATGTTATGAAATTTGTCGCTTATTTTGGTAATCACACCACCTAATGTTTTGATGGTTACTGCTCTGGAATTAAATGATAATTAGAGTTAAAATATTAGAGTATTAGTCTAATAAGAAGCTACAAACACAATACTGAGTTTACTATTTGGTGCCAACATTTTCAACTCTGGAAGAAGAGTTTGCATGATGTTACATTCATAGGACATAGTCTTATATCCAGTCGAATTATTTGACATACAGAACTCTTAGAACTCCCTGTTGATGGATTCTGGGGGATATGTCATTCCATGCAGTCTTAAACTACTGTCCAATATGATGCTTTGGGTGGTCTGAGTCAATCTCTGGTCTGGTAGCTGCTTGAAGAACCTGTGACTGAGATGTCAGGACTCCTGATCTGTATTGAGATTGAAAGGATCCAAACCCAGTACTCCTCTTTTTCTTCAGAAGAGGACTTGTTCTTCTGTCCAAGACTTCTCTCAGTTTTTCTCTCATCCACCCTTTCCAATTGCATTTAAACACAGTTCTGCTAGAAACTTTATCTTTAAGATGATTCCCTTTAGACTAATAACAGTGTCAGCTTTCTCCCATCAGCCAGAACTGATAGCATCACAACTATTGTTTGTTTTTCATGTACTCTTGGTTTGATAAGTACTGATTTTGATCCTGTTGCATCAATGTAATGCTGATTGACATGCTAATAAAGATGGGCTTCATTTATATTATCCAGTTGTCCTAAGAGGTAATCATGTTTTCACCACATTAATTATATGATGCTGGTAGACTTAAATTGCAGAATAGATTGTGGGAAGTTTTTGTGTTACTACAGTTCTCCACTGAAGAGCTAACCTTGTGCAACTTACAAATCTTAATGCTCAAACATTAGTGGCTCTGAAATCTTATTGTGGAATCTTCAGGGATCATTCATGCTGTATTTATGGTGACAGGAAGGCCACTTTTATGTTTTTGTAGCAACACCACTTTGGTTAATGGCATTGAAATTCCCATGCTTTGGCCCATGAAATGCTTTGTGGATCAAATTTGCTCACTGTAATAACTGTTCTCTTTTTCTCTGACATTATACATCTACATTTTCCATTCTGTGCATTAAAATTCAATGACTAGTATTTAAGCCATCAGATGCACAAAGTTGTATTAAGAGTTACAATAATGATATAAAAACCACTAACTCCTACATGCTTAGGTCCTTATTAGTCCGTCATCAAGTACAGTAAATTGTATAAAACGGTTTTGTAATATTATTGTAACTCCAATACAACTGTGTGCATTTGTTGGCTTAAATTTTAGTAACTATACATTTAGTTCCTGTGACATGGGATTTCCATGCTGTGGTGCAGTTGTTGGTTTATTCTGCATGTTTAAGTACCACTGATTTAAAATTGTCTTAACTAAAACAGATTGATTTTGGTATTACAGTTTGGTATTCTAGATGTCATTGTGCCTTTCCTTTCAGTGTGATCACCCATGATTTCTACCAAATACATTAACTTTAACCTTCTGTCTTAAGTCTGATATTAGATCAGTTCTCTGGTACAGAAACATGTACATTTTGTTAACCTTGAATTAATTCAGTATACATGGATCTCTGCAATAGTGATCCCAATCTCCTATGTATGTTAGCTTCACCTCCAATTAAAGTGGACCTGTCCCTACAGAATTCTGCTGTTGAGAAAGGAAGGAAGAAAGAAAAGGAGATAAAGAAACCTTTTGTTGTTTCCCATTTACTGATACAATTTCCCAGTCTGTCTGTGGATATGACTCTTCCAGTATCTTCAGCTGTTCCCTTTCTTAAGTTCTGCTTTTAATCCTACATGTTCTTATGATACTGCCTAAGACATTTTTGGTATAAAGTTTCCCATATGTTGCTGTTTTAATGTTTCCTGCTTAATAGGAATTTCTGCCTCAGAAGTAAAAAAAGTTCAAGATAATGAACCGGTCACAGTTGTTACGTGTTTTTCATATCAAACTCTCAAATGCTTCCCCAAAATTTCCATTTGTTCTTTTTGTTTCAAACATACAATGATGAATTGACATTCTGAATTCATAGATGTTAATCTCCAAGGTCATTTCCACATGGCACAATTCATGGGGCTTACCTATGATGTGTTGCATGTCATACTGGTTAGTGAGTGGACTTCGCTCAAAACAAGTCATGTTACAAGGTTCATTATGTATCAGGATCATATAATCCCTTGTTAACCATTTCTGTGTTAGTGCTGTAGACTAATAAGGGAATTCAAGCCAAAGCATTTTTAACACATTTTAACAGAACTTAAAACATGCAATACGCATCATCATGCGGCACAGGCAGTCTTCCAAGTGAAGTAATGTGAGTTAAAATTGAGTGCATTGTGTCTGTGTAACTGTTTCACTCAAATGTCAATAATCTGGATTCCCTGTGTGCAAAACTTAACTACATTTTGTATTCACATCATGTATGTGCATAAAATTTTTGTTCAGTACAGCAATGTCTCATGCATTAAAAACTGGCACAAGATGCATGCTGCTGTCAAAGAAAAGCTGGATGTTATAACAAGGAATGAAAAAGTAATCAATGAATAACCTGGTATTTTTGTCACCTTTAAATATGGTTATATCAAACTGAGACACAGTACTCAGTGTGTAAGTGAATGGCTGGGCTGGAAAAAACATGAAAACAGCAACATGTCATAAGGTGAAAGCAGTGTTTAATGGAATGGTTCTGATAAAAACAAGCTCTTCGCCTAACAGTTGTGTTTGTGAAAAAGTATGTTGGCATGTGTTCAAGAATGTATGAAAATCAATGAAAAGGGTTAAGACTTAAAATGTGGTTGAAGGTAAAAATAAATCATTTAATGCACAATTTATATGCAACTATATTCCAGCAAAGTGGATGTCAATTTCCGTACAGAATTACAAAATAATAAAATTTTTTCAGGCTTACCCTTTAAAGACTTCTCCCACTTAATAGGCCTTGTTTATCAAATTTTTCCGAACTCATCTTAAGGTTGTTCTGTATTTAGTGAGCATATTCAATGTAGCTTCTATTCTGCCTTTCATTAACTCTGTACAAACTGGTGTTACGAGACTTCTGTTTTTTGGCAGTGATACTCTTGCTGCTGCTGTAATAGTCCCTCTGATGTCCTACTACCATTGAGACCACCATCTTTCCTTCCTTAAATAATACCTGTGTTATTTGTATTGTGCCACCATCCCTTCTCTTTCAAGTGCTCTACATTACGCTGTGCTGTGACTAGACATATGCTGGGTTTATGTACCAGGAACACAGCACATGTAACCCATCTTCCCCTTTGTTCTGTTCCTCCCACCTGCTTGCACGAATTCATGCACCTTGTTCTTACAGTCCAGCCTAGCAACAGCTTAACTAAATTGTTTTGCAGTTAGTTTCCCTGCCTCATGTTGTATAGTATAAATATTCCGTAACTATTTAATAGTTATGTACTTATTCTGCAACATGGTGCCAGTTACTTTTGGTTCATTTTTCATCTCAGAAAATTCTTTACGCATGAGGTAGATTATGTATAAATGAAATTATCTGCATATGCTTGAGTGAACATACTTCACAGTTTAGAAGGCACGCAGACATTCAATTATGTGTATGCCTGTCTTACCTATTTGTGGTGTATGAAGATATGTTTACAGCTTTCATTGTTGTTTTGTATATGCTTACACCTCTGACAACTTTCACAGTTTTGTCCTACTATAAGCCCTTTGGTAGACTGTGTCTGTAGGGACACACACAAGGGGAGGGTGGGTTCAGTATTTTTCCCTATCTCCAGTATACTCTTCACTTGTACTTTATTCTGACTAAATAATGGTCAGAATCAGTATCAGCTCCTGTATAGAAATTTATATCCAGAATAGCCAGTGTATATCTAACATGTATAATTTGATTTACAGTAGAAATCTTGTAATGTGAAAGATGATATTCTGAAAATCCTGATGCTCTGGCAGTTGAGGAAAATAGTCCCAAGTCCACAAGATTTGCTGTCTATATAACATTCAATATGTGTAGTGAGTCTGTAATTTTATCTGGTATTTGAGTCTATAAAGCTGTCTTACTGGCATCCAAAGATCCCAAGATATTGTATTATATCTTGACCCCCTGTTTGTCCTCCATTAAGTTCTTCAGTTATGAAGACTACTGATCCACAGTTTCCTGGTACTGCATTCATAGTAGTCGCTACAGAGACTTCAGAAAACAAAGAATGGAACCGTGATGTACCAGAACCAGCAGATGGACACATTCCAATAGAATTCGCCTCTCATTAGTTGTGCAGCCAATATGTGGGAGCAGTGACAAAAAATTATCTGTAAGAATTTAGGTCAGAATAGGAACCGTTTGATAATCCAGAATATTTATCTGATACCTGTCCAGCCCCATGGGCGACAAAAGATCCAAGGAATTCTAATGTACATGGTGATTAATTCTTCTATTTAGTGACACTACTTTAACATGTTTAAGTAAATTTTTACATACTCCTGAGAGATGTTCATAGATCATACTCTCAACTTTTACTTCTCCAGCTTCTATTGGCGCATGTGCACTCAATGACATATTAATATTTTAAGTGCTGCTGTCGTCTATTTGAGCACCACCATTTCAGTGTCACCAGTGTTTGCTTCTATGGGAGTACTGATGCATAACACATACTACTACTCATATGCAATGGTCAGCTCAGATGAAATCACTGAATACCCTGCTCTCTGTGGAAGAGATGAAACTTTTAGTGACATACCTGAGCCTGTATGGATCATTCAAGGAAAACATTCATGTTTCATAAGTAGTAGCCTGGCAAGCTAGCACAAAGAAATTTCAGTTGCAGCACACCATGGTATTTTTCAAACTAGCAGATGTATCAAGTTTCATAGTACAAATACATATCTTAAAATAAATTAATATGAAAACATATTTTTAAAGCTGCAGTCTAACTGTGAAAACTCTGATACTTATATTACCAAGAAATGCAGTATGCAGTGCAGGAGGGTCTATATAAACCCAGCACTGCTTTTGTTTGTAAATATACAATCCATTGTCATCAGCATCACAATTCACAACTCCATTTTTAGTTTTTATGAACAACAAAAACTGTGCCAAAGGACACTCATTTTAGATATAAGACACATACACGCACAACACAGTCTGCCATCAAAAGTGATCCAACTAAGACTAATGTTAAGTAAACCACAAAAAATAAATTCCTGCATCATGTTCTCCTTCAGTATATCACAACTTATAAAAACAGGTAAAGTTCACCTTATAGCATGCCATGTAGTCACAGTGAGAGAGTAGAGGTATAATTCCATTCTTTCTTTAATACTTTGAGTCCCACCCCTTTAGTGTTTTGTTGGGTCCAGAAACCCAGGCATTTTGGACATATATTAAATACTATCATGAGTATAGTATGTATATTGTTAATATCCTTACCATGTTCTGACAGATAAGGAATCATACTTTAATTCGAATATAAATATGAACACATTATTTCTGTAGAAGCATATAAAAATTGATTGAAAAACAGTTAAAATTTATGGAAAAAATCTGCGCAAAACACATTTCCTCTATTTGCAACTGTGTGGTACAATTTGAAGCACTCTGGCATGCAGTGGCACTTTATAATCAGCACACCACCACTTAGTCTCTTTTCTTTCTCTTTTTCCAGTAGAATTCTTAGAACAACACACCTACAACACAAACTGCAGATCACGTGACTCTAACAGCTGATTGTGCTGGGGTTTTTTTTTTTTTAAGTAGCGCAACAAAACATCCCCAGATGGCAGCACCAAATAGAGGTCTGTTCATTGAAAGCTTCCATGTAACCCAAACCCAAGTTCAAATCATCTATACTATAGTACATGTGCGAATATATAAACACGAGCTGCACTCGGGCATGGGATGTAGAGCAAGTTGGAACAGCCCAAGCCTTGCTCGGGCTTGGACTTCAAAGTGTTAATGTCAGCGCTAGATGGGGGTTGTTGGTCAATGCCACGCCCCAGCCACTTCAATCCTGTGCAAGATATGGTCTGCACTATATAGGAGGCTGGGTGGGCCCCAGGGCTGCTCTGGATGGTGCTCAAAATCTTGCCTCCACCAGGTTTTGTACCCCAAACTGTTCAGCCTGGAGCAAGTCACTACACTGACTGTGCAATTCTGGCCCACCCATAGATTTATTGGTATTTACAAAGTTGCAAAGCCTGAATACTGAAGGGTTCTGCAGCACACGCATGCACTCACACACACACACACACACACACACACACACACACACACACACACACACAGAGAGTAAAATTCTTATTTTACATTCCCACATTTTGTGTTGTCCATGGTGTTATGCACTTTGTGTAAGGTCCTGGCTAAAATGCCTGCAAACATGTAAAACTGGGTTTTTGATAATTGTGTATATCCTCTGCCTGTTGGGCATTAACAATCTTAAAGTTATTTGTGTCCTTGCATTACTAACTTTAACACTGTGAAACTGGAGTTTTACTCTGTGTGTGTGTGTGTGTGTATGGGATCAAAGAAAATTCAAGCACAAGCCCTCCACAGTGTGATTTCCTTGTACAAAAAAAGAACAATATTGCATGACATATCCCAAAATATTACAGTTTTTAAGACACATATCATTGTCAAATGGTGCAAGGTATCAAATTATCAGTCCATGGATGCCACATGGTTATAATGTGGTATATCATATTTAACCACTGCTGGGCATCTGGCCCATTGTATACTGCAGTTATGTTGTGCTAAAAACCACAACTTCTTTCTCACAGTTAGAGGTGCATTTTCAAGCAACCCCAGCAGAACAATTTTCAGAAGACTACAATGTAACTGTGCACTCTACTTGTTGGCCCCACAGCAATGGTCTCAACAATACTGCCCAAACACTGATGCTGAAGGGTGAGTGTTGTGGGTGAACATATCCTCACATTCAAACACACTTCATACAGGGTGTCCCAGGAGGAATGTGCCAGACTTCGGGAGGGTGTTCCTTATGCTAAAGTATACCGATATAACCCAAAACACCTATGTCCAAAGTTGAATGGT
>Ga0123357_10002880_pt1 | contig 19380 bp, 16 predicted proteins | sample TergutEmb28metaG_FD_89873 | JGI IMG/M metagenome (GOLD analysis project Ga0123357, IMG submission 89873) | Embiratermes neotenicus P4 segment gut microbial communities from Petit-Saut dam, French Guiana - Emb289 P4 | ecosystem: Host-associated > Arthropoda: Insects > Digestive system > Gut ...
ACTTTAGTATTGTACAACTGAAGTACCTTAGATCGAAAAATCTAATTTGCATATATCATTAACCTATTCTTCTGTCTTTAAGAACTCTGGTGCTGCACATTTTTATGGCTTTAAAATCTGATAATGTTATCTTCTCGTTGAAGTATGTTATTTCATGACACTGTCAGTTGCCAAGGTTATGCAGTGTTGGTGATATAGGGATGAATGAACGAGAATGGAGCATTAATGGAATGATATGGGCAAGGTAAACAGCATGCTCAGAGAAAAACCTGCCCCATCGCTCTTTTTCCACAGTAATCAAAATGACTGGCCTGGGAATGAACTTTTGCCTCTGTACTAAGAGGTTGGCAACTGACCACATGATCCATGGCACAACCTGGTCATTTTGTCATTTAAATCTGGGATGAAGTAAAAAGAAACTTTTTGCCCCCTGTCAAAAATTAATTTATTGTTAATATAGTGGCACAAAAGTACTATACTTGAACATTTGCAATATAAAACTTGTTTGGCTACATGGTATATTGAATCACAAAGTGCTCCCAGAACTAGCAGATTTGTGCATCATCATGAAGTCAAAAAGTACCATTTTCAAGTACTGGTGTCAGTATGCTAGGAAGTTGTAATGCTTCATTAATACATTTCTCCCCACAGTATTCATTACAAAATGATAGAGCCAAGTTCCCATGTACCTCAGTTGATTTCTATTGCCTTCTTTACGCAGTGGAGAGACCAGTATACTTTTACATTTGTTGAGCACAAATTCATTACTCTATCACATACTTAGCAATTCCAAACATTTGATCAGGGAAGATAGGAGCTCTCCTTATAATCCCCATATTTATGTGACATGGATGTGGATCTCTTTTGCAGCTTCTTAATGCCACTAATAATTCATCTAATTCAAGATTTCTTATATTTATGGCATTTGCCAACATTTTTGTTCAAATCTACAAATCTTCACAAAAACTGTTCCCACTGTGGGAGATAAGTACTGAAAGATTTTTAGTTTTCCTTTTTCACAAGATATGTAGGAGTGCAGTATAAAAAGAGAACCAAATATAGATAAGCAGTATAGTAGTTACCTAGTAGTTTCCTACAGCAAGTGTGACTACAAAAACTGTGGTGCATTATTCTGCTTATTTGGGGGAGGGGGGTGAACTTTATTTTGTTTTGGGAAGTATCAAAAGCAAAAAACGGAAGTTCAAAACACATAAAACATTTAGTGCAAAAATACAGGTAAGGAAAACTAAACTCTGCTAAGTAAAATTAATTACATGTGTCGAATTTTGTTTCTTCTAAGTAAAGGATATGGGAAAACAGTTTGAGGCAGTTGGATGTACCAGACAATTGTAAGCACGGTAGCTGTCTGCTAGTATTTTTCACGCTGTAAATGACACAAATTAGTTAATTCTCTGTTTCCCTCTTAATAGGCCAGCTAACTGCAGAATGTCGTGGTCCTTCTGGAAGCTCTGTGCCCATTGCTGTTGAGCCAACCTCAGGATCACGAGTGCGTCTGCTGCTGACTCCACGCACCTCAGGCGAGCACCTGGTGTACCTTCAGTATGGCGGCTTCCCTCTGCCTCGTTCTCCACTTCTCGGAATTGCTGATGGAGGGTCAGGGGCTTCAAGTGGTCCAGTACGAGTTGTGTTAACTGGACGAGGACTTGCAGGAGCAAGATGCCATGAGGAAGCAGAATTCACCATTGATGGGTCACAAGCTGGGCCAGGTAACAATTCCTTGGAATTGTAACAGTGCATCACCAGTGGCTGCACTTTGCTCATAACACAGTGAACTTGTGTGTTACGAACATTGCCATTGCCTTCATACTGTATACCTGTGCCACGCTGTTTTGCTCTTAAATCTCTAAATGTTTTCCGAATTCTGGATGCCAGCAGTACTCACCATCATACAACGATGCAGTACATTCTGTATTTTTCTTCTAACACATTTGTATTTAATAGTCTGTATGTATTTGCAATACAGCAGCTTGAATACTTCACTTAGAAGAGTAGAATTAACAATATGCCATTTGAAATGACATAGTAATTCCAGTTACTTCGTGTGACAGTTGCCATCAGTTTTCATGTATGAAAACTGAGTCACTAGCAACAACAAAATTGTTATTAACATTTCATTAATGAACAGTAACAGTCAGATGCCCAAACTGATTAGAAAATAATGACTGTCTATACAAGCACACTTAAAAAGTTGTTACAAAAATTAACATAGTGTATACTGTAAACCCTTGTTAATTTGTGGACAGTTCGAAGTAACAGTCTGTGTCAGCCCCCGAACGGGAGTTTTTAATTTTTGACAGTATTACATGCAAGATTTGTTAAGCATTTCTGTCATTCAGAGACTTTACTTTAATGAAGATCCATGTAGTGCACTGTGATCACACTTTCCTACATACAGAAATCTGGTTATTTATTTACATGCAGACTTAAGAATGTTTTCTGTAACAATGATGTCTAGGTAAATTTAAAGTTACTGAAATCACACATTCATGTCCTCTCAGTTACAATTAAAATACAATTCATTGTTTCCTGCAATGGTATTTCTTCCAGGTTTGCCGGAAGTCACTCTAACAGGCATGAAAGCTGATATCAAAGTTCACTTGCAGAACCTGGGTAACAGTGTGTATCGAGCCACCTACACACCGTCTGTACCCGGAGCATATCTGCTGAATGTAATGTGGTCAGACAGGTGAGTTAGTGAACCATAGTGGAACAATAAACAAAGCCCTTGTTGCCCATTCCAGTTTATTTCAAGGTGCTAGCAGGCCAAGGGGTTTAAATATCTTTGAAATCACGAATACACACAATTTGTCGTAGTCAGTCAAATTACTTGTAACAGGAAATTTGTTATCACCACCTGTAATAGTGTGTCATAAGGAAGAAACTGAAGTGACACATTTCTTCATTGTGATAATACCCTTTCTGCAGTTCAGTAGTGAAATGCTGGCTGACACTGTATGTGGAACTGTCTTGTTTCTTTTAGATGCTTTGAAAGAATGTCCGTATAAAATATTTCTTGGCTACACCGTACTCTTCAAAACTTTAAAACTGTGCACTGTATTTGCAGGCAAGTAAAGGGCTGTCCACTCAAAGTTGCAGTAACAGCAGTAGCTGATGCGGGCAGAGTCGTTTGCTCTGGCGATGGACTTCGTGTTGGTACAGTGGGCAAGGAAATACGCAGTTTCATTGATACAAGGCGTGCAGGGCCAGGTATTTTTAAGTTGGAGCCATTAACATTTTCAAGCCTAATGCTTGCGTGCACCAACAGGTTTAAAATTTAAAAACTGACATTCTGCCCACACTGTATTTGTTTTGTATTTATCTCAGAACAAAAAGTGACTTCTGCCCCATATAACATGAACTGATTGGTTTTTGTATCTGCGATGAAAAGTGTTTACTGTGTGGTACAAACTGGGTCTTCAAATAAAGCAGTCTGTGCTTCATCTGTAAAGGGTTAATAACACCCGTTGTATATCGTGTCACCACTTAACCGTTTCTCTGTTGGAATGTCAAAACATACTGGCTCATACATGAAACTAACAAAATAAATTGGGACTCTTTTACCCTTCAGAAATTCCTCTGCTTCTCAACCCCATGACTGTCCCCAGGAGGAATGGAAGAGAGCTTCAGAAACAAAGTCTACATGTTACAAATAACTGAAAAGAATGAGAGCCCATCCAACCAAAACTCAACTCAACTTCACTACCCAAACACCCAAGATGATCATACCGAAATGAAATCGGAGAAATTAACTTCTCAGTCAGCCAGCTAGTACCACAGTGACCTCCACATTGTGTGGTCCACAATTTGTCGTGCCTGAACATGCCAACTATGGAAGGAAGGAAGGGAAAAATATTGATTCCAGCTGCTCATTGGCCACTGGCTGGTCTCACTACTCTAACAGCAGACTTCCATTAACTTAATCATTTCACTGATATTTTGGTTCAATGTCTGTTGACATGATAGTTCTTGCTTTGTCGACTTTGGCAGAATATTTCTCTGGGTACACTGAACCATGGGAAACTCCTTTTGGTTTCCAAGTCATCTTACACTTCATGTATATTTGTAAGTCAGTTGGTGCTGTAGGATAAACTTATCCAGCACAATACAAAGGGGACCTTGTAAGAACCATAACAAAATTGCAGACACTTACAGACACATGATCCAGTAATTTCAATAAGTGGTATCTTTACCCAGCTTGATCCCAAGTTACTTTTCTTTAAACCAACAAGACACATGCCAAAACATAATAAACAGTGGGATACAAAAAAATTCAATAGGTTTGCAACAAGTTCCATTGAGTAGAATGACTCAGAGAGTAGGAATATCTCAAACCCGAATTTTGGAGGTGCCTGGTTCAAATCTTGAACAGGATACTGACTATCCTGATTGAGATATCCATTTTCCCTTAGTTCTTCCAGGCAAAAGCCAGGATGGTAACATACACTAGGCCACTACAACCTATACTAGACGATCTGTGACTGCAATCTCCTCTCACATCTTTCCCAGTTGAATGTTCGCTAATCACCTTCCATTCAACATTCCATAGTCGCAAGTTACCGAAAACACGATTAACCAAAGAAGTACATCAAGTTTCATTCCATGGTGTAAAAATTGGTATTTGGTGTGCCCAAAGTATCAGAAGGAACCATACTCTGTGGTGACAGAATTCTGCATCCTGAACATGTATGTGCCTTCAGCAAACATCCAGCCATGTTACTGCCACAATAGAGTAGAAAGAAAATATGAACCAAGTATTCATGAGAAATTATCAAAAACAACACATACTTCAATTTGGCCATAATTACTTATGAAGGTGTGTTTTTAAGGGAGTTTCCTCCCTGTACAGTATTGAATGACATCATTTACAGATCCAAATACAATATGGGGTTATTCAAATGAAACTGTTTTGGGGATTCTTCTGGCCAATGGAGTGGAGCTCATAAGAAGTCCCCATAGGCACTGAAGTAGGCATGCCACTGATACACCAACCAGTGTGCTTCCTCTGAAAGAACTGCCCAACTTTCTGTTGGAACCACTGCAGCCATCTCTAATGTGCCTTTAGAGATGGCTGCAGTGGTTCCAACAGAAAGTTGGGCAGTTTTTTCAGAGAAAACCCAATGGTTGGTATATCATGGGATGCCTGCCTCAGTGCACATGGGAACCATTTCCAATGGTGTCTGCATTTTCACCTACAACAGACTCCTCATGTGGAACTGAGGTGGGGTTATTCCAGGATTTAGTTGACCACTTTATTTTATGACTTTTGCATACACCCTATAATACATTTGTGACTGTCATTTACCATAAAACAGTTTCTAGGCTATATTATTTTTTAAAATATTATATGTATGAACATTCCTGTCTCTTAGGAGAGCTAACAGCACACTGTGTTGGGCCACACAAAGTGGCATACTGTGAACTGTACGACCATGGTGATGGCACTTTCACTCTCAATGTGAAGCCGCAGGAAGCAGGACGACATGCTCTTACAATCAAATATGGTGGTAAGTATCATCCCTCTCCAGTTCAAAGTTTGTGTGCACCATACTTCCCACAATGTACTTCATGTGTACAGTACTGTGAAAGTATTCATGCGTCCTCATGAAAATGCACATGCCATATGTTTTGTTTCTTTCAACATATAAAGGTGAATTACATATAAGTTTTTTTTTTATTCTTAATATATGTCCATCTTAATTGAAATGTGTTGTATTTGGTTCACATAATTTCTTTTATCACTCAGGTTGCCCAAAGTTGAAAACCACTTGCATTTAATTGGACTGCATGCACCTTAGTTTTTTAAAATTATAAATATGGACAGGGGGGTACCTTATATTGCTGTTAAAACACGCACAGCATACGTAAGTGGAATGCAATACAAGAACAGTCATCACAAGGAGAAAATCCAGTGGGAACATTTTGGATTCTTTTAAGAAATTGCTTTAGTCCAGCTGTCTTTGTCTTACTTTTTGTACACAACTGATATATAATGTGGATCATTATTCTTAGAAGGGCTTCTATGCTTGTCTGTGTCTCCATTGGTTTTATCAGGTGACCACGTGCCAGGCAGTCCATTCGCTTTACGTGTTGCTGGGGCCCCTGATCCAAGTAAAGTGCGAGTGTATGGACCAGGTATAGAACATGGAGTTCTGGCCACGTTCCAGTCTCGCTTCATCTGTGATACTCGTGGTGCTGGAGCAGGACAGCTCACTGTCAGGATCAGGGGACCTAAAGGTTTGTAACATCTCAATACAAAACTATACCTGTTTAGAGGAGACTGTTTGTACTCCATAGCCATTCAAGATGTGGTAACAGTGAAGACAGCAACTCATAATTTCAGCTAGGTTCAGACCACAGCTATCCAGTGCAGAATCCCATTTGAATAATTTGATCCTACATTGTTCTGTTCCATATGGGGTTCAGTATCTGATAAGGAATTGAAGTATTCCATATTCCCACTTGTAGTTCTGAGAAACAAAGAATATGTAAGGCATTTTCATGATTTTGCAGGTGCATTTAGAGTGGAGATGCAACGTGAAAGTCAAAAGGATCGCACCATTCTTTGCAAGTTCGATCCCACAGAGCCAGGTGATTACCGAGTGGAAGTGAAATGGGCTGGAGAATTGGTACCTGGATCACCATTTATTGTCATGATCTTTGACACCCAAGAAGAACTGAACAGGTTCCTGCAGGTGATTGAGTAGTCTTTTCACATGTAACATACAGAAGTGAAGCTCAATTTACTCACTGAAATTAAACATTAACAGTTTAGCCTCCTACAAATAATGCAGTAAATGGCATTTCAGTGCAGTGGTTGTTTTTAACCACCATGTCTGTGACATGGAAAATGGGTTCTGCCCACATTCAATCTTTCACTTCAGTTCAGGTTGCAACATGTATATTTCTTACAGAAATGTGCACTTATTTTTGTCAGTACAATATATCAGAGATTGGACTTACGAAGTATTGCATCTAATAACACAAAAAATGATGAAACATACTTTCTCTGTCATTCTAATTTTTGCCCTCATATATTTGTTTACAGAAAAAAACTTCAGAACTTTTTGCAAGATTCTGCTGAAGTTTTTCTATTAAAAATATGGGATGAAATCAGACTAAAACTGCTACCACAGTTTCAGGAAACATGTTATGTTTCTTAGAGACCAAAACCAGAGTTGGTGTGGGCTTCTGGGCTTCTGTGTGTGTGTGTGTGTCCCATGTATGATTAGGTTGTATAATGGTATTTAATTTAGTATATTGTGAAGGGCAGAGTCATGTTGCAGTGAAGTATGTTAACGTGAAGGATTTATGGAAAATTTTCTCCATTTCTTTATCTGTTTATGTGCTTAGTTATGTAATATCATAAGATTTCTTTTTCAAAGAATTGTACATTCTGCCAAGATGGCATCACGTGAGACAGAAAAGCATAATACTATGGCATCAAGAGTTCTAAAGCTGGTGAAGTTTTGGACATTATTACAAGAGACAAAAATTGACATTTTGTACTCATTTCTGATTTGCAGGTTCCTAAAATCCATCAAAATAAACCACATTCTGTTTAACTTAAGTAAGAATCCTGATGACAAATGTATAAGAACAGCAGTTACAGAGTTTCTTGTCTTACAGGGCAGCCATTCCCCAGGATCTGAGCTGTATGGCAGTGTAGGATATTCCACAGGATATGCTCACATGAACTTTGGTGGGGCTCAGCAGTCATGGAGAGGTTCACAACCACAGCTGTAAACAGTAACTTTACTTTATCTCAAAAAAGAAGTTTACTCCCAACTAGCAAAGAAAGTCTAGTATATAATCTTCGAAATATTTTACAAAAATTATTCCAGATGAAATGTTTTCTTAACCCCCCCCAAGATAAACTCATCCCACTGACCCATTTACACTGTATTTATAATTCAAGAGTGTGAAAAAAATATAAAATTTGATATATGCCAGCAGGATTCTGTTCTTAAAATCCAATATCTGCAGGTACAGTGGTATGTGAAACGAGAATACAGTTTAGTTTCAAAACGTCTACCATATGTTCTTTAAGGTATTCAATTGTATCTTACCCCAAGTACAGGGCTACTGTGCATAAAGTAGGCTTAACCATCTGTCAATAACCTGGGACTGGTTAGTCCTAAAATTCAAATTATAACAGCAACTGACACAGCATTTCACTGTGTTTTTCTATAGGCTTTGACTACACATAATTATTTAATACCTGGGATGACATTTTAAGTGCAGTACATTTTTTGTATTCTACTTTGTAAAGTAATTCCCCTCTACAAATTGCCATTGTTGTGAAATAAATATGGTGTTGGTTTTCATGTTCGTCTGCTTATTCTACTACCAAACACGTCTTGAATATAAAAACCTTCTACATGTTACTTCAGATAAGAAACTGATTTGCCTACAAGATAACATATGGTGTATTCTGTGAGGTAGTACATAGATGTTACAATGGCACTCCTTTGAAGGGGAATCAGTATATGAGAGTTTGTATCCACACAATTTTCAGTACAGACATAATGGACAGACTGCAGACTACTTCACACTTACTTTTTATTCATGGTTTATTTAACAATTCTTTCAGTTACTCAGATCACATGTCAAAAAATATGGTAATCAGTGAACAGTTAATTTGAAAGGATGCAGTAGTAACTGTGGCCAAACTCACGTAAGTTGGAATTCCCCAGAGGGTGTGATGAAAATGGAAAACCTCAGTATAGTTTGACTCCACGCTGAGACTTGAGCCCAGGACATCCCTAGCATTAAGCAGGAGTGCTAACCACTTGACCGAGTTTCTAACAACCCAAAACATTCTTGTACAATAATGATGCATCAAAATACCATTTTGCCTTAGACATTTCTTATCTCTGAAAATACGTATTTCATCAGGGTGTTCAATCTACAGAACTTTCCATGTATAATGACTCCTGTCAGTAACCTATGAATGAGAAATAACTAACAGCTGAGCAGTATATCATGAGGAAAACTGTGATTATGAAAAACAGAAAATGTAACACATCAAATACTAGTCAGGATATAAAAACAGCATGATGCAGTGGTTGCTATGTCATCTCTGGTATTAATTAAAAATATTCTGTAGTGAATAAATGACAAAACCACAACAAGACCAGGAAAAGCTTGATTCACATCAAGTTCCAAATGTTCACTTAAAATGGTATATACACAAACCTTCAAAGATCAAAGACTCCATATTTTGATAATAATATAGCAATGACACAAGAGTTGTCTTATGGCTGCATTACTTAGAACTTGTCCACAAGTTGTAAAATGTGCTGTTGTTCCATATCTCTCCACTCCATATCTCCAGCATCTCCCAGATTGCCCGCATATTCTGTAAATAGTGAAAATTCAGTGCTGTCTCGAATAACATCAGTTCTTTAATTAATGATAATGAAGATGAAAAAATTACATGAGGATGTGAACATTACACAGTAAGTATGTCACGAATAAAAAGCTGGAATTTAGCTGAATGCAGAGCCTAGTAAATCTGGAGATACATGCAATTAAGGAAACATGCTACAATTTAGTAACAGTTTGTACTGACAAATTTTATCAGTCTGTTGAAAAGTGACTGGTACCTGCGAACACACTGAAAAATTCCAAGGTCTTATTACAAATTATTTTAGTGACACAGTAACTTCTGTTGTGAACAGGGGACAGAAAGAGGTATCAATTAAGCTCTTGTGTTATCCCATGCAGATCTGACTGGAAATTCACCACAGTACTTGGCCAGTCCTGCCAGAAAACACTTGAAATGCTATATCTATAGGATTATTTTTGTTTACTGAATAAAGTGTTCTCTTATTGTCATGAGCCACTTACTGACAAACGCAACGACAAATGCACCAGAACTTCTGACTGGAAGAAAGGTTAGAATTTCTGACACATACTTGAATGTCTATAAGGTTGTTTTATTGTGCCAAGATGTTAGTATTGGGTTTCAGCTGTTTGAATTCTGAGCAGAAACCCCTTCAATATTCCCTGATTCAAAACTTCTTTCTCATTCAGTCACAGTTCATGTTACTCCAACACATTTCCTCCACAGAACCTTTTCCTTGCAAGAACCAGGTTTCACATTGTTGCTGCTAAAGATACAGGTCTTTGGGGGTGTTATGCTGTTTCAGTACAGTGTAACATCCCAGGAGACTAAGATCTTCAGTCATTTCTTAATTTCTTGCTCAGATGCACTGCTATAAGACAAGCATAATGGAGGGATCTCCTTAAAATCATGCAGAAAATTAAACATGTGCTGTACAGGTATTTTCCTAAAAATGAAGACTGTGAATGGGGATGTCGCATATTTTGGTAAATGCGATACTTCTGTGACAGGACTAACTCCATGGGGTGAGACATTCCTGTTTGAGAAGCTGATCAAGAAATTCGCAACTTTAAGAAACTGAAAGGTTGTCCGTCAATGGATCATACCAAAGTCAGATTAATACAATATATAAATCAGACAGGTAAAGGTAAAGTTTTCCCCTTACAGGCCTGGTGTGGCCCAGAGGGTGGCTAGAGGTATAGCTCTACTCTTCCATGACTCCGGCACTAGAAGGGGGTGAGTGGTCAGCAGCACGCCCCGCCTGCACTTAACCCCTGGGAAAGACCTGGTACCCATTTTACAGGAGGCTGGGTGGACCCCAGGGCCAGTCTGGATGGGCAGAAAATCTCGTCCCCACCGGGATTCAATCCTGGACCATCCAGCCCATAGTCAGTCACTATACCGACTGAGCTACCCGGCCCACTAATCAGACAGGTGGGAGATAAAAATTTACTAAGCTACGAACACCCATGAGAAAGGAAAAATATCAAATACTTTCGCCACACATGCTGTTATTTATCAGGTTTTCTTTGGTGAAGTAAGTACTCATTTCTTGTTTACTCAGCGTACTGGTATTACTATTGATTTTAAAACGTCTTTAATCTAAAGCTGCAAAGTAAACTTTACCTCTCATGACATGTCGGATTGTTTTAAGCGAGCCACCTCTCAGGTTAAGAATCTGGGTAACACGTTGCTTTATAGTGGATGGTCCTCCAGTACAAACTTCGAGAAGAATGTAGTCCACCAGCTGTAGAGTGAACAGCCCTCCTTCTAACCTACGCAAATAGTTCCTCTCTTCTTCCGCATCCTCATCTCCTTCATCTAGATCCTGCAGAATGACATTTGAAGTAGCTGAAAAACAGTGATGCAGTACACTTGTGCATCCCTAACCCTGACAAACAAATCCAATTCCCAGAGTGGTTCAACCTGCACTTCACCTGTGGCCTTAAAGAAACTTTGCCCTGCTTGACAGTACCTTGTTATGACTCTGATGGATTTGGTGAACCAATCCTCTTTGTTTACAACAGGAGTCAAGAATCAGTATCACATACGGTATCCCAGGTACTACAACCTTCCTTAAACAATCTAAATTGCAGTGAAGGTACACTCTACACTCTCATTCAACACAAATGCATAACTTACCCTGCGATCATGGTCTATTTCAAGGTCTACTTCCTCTACTTTCTCTAGGTATTTAAAGTGTAATTCCAACAGACGATCCACTTTTTCATGGTCATTTTCTGTAAATTTGCTGAGAAGACGTTGACGTTGTGGGCCTCGACAGTTGCGCAACATGCTTGCAATGATCGACACTACATGTTCTGTAGGACAAACAAGTGTGACAAATTATGTACACACCAAGTTACAACGTGGTGCGGTTCCAGCTTCTGACATGGGGAAGTGAAGCTGCAAGCACGTGAGTGATAATATGTACAAGTATCAATATGTGTATGCACACAATGACATTCATAACACAAATTATGTAAAGTGAATATGTAATTAATGTAATACGTGTTTCAACACAAAGTTTATTATCAGGGGTTTCTTGAAACATATGTCAGGTATTGGAAGTTTACATTCATATATCCAATTCCAGGGATTAAATTTAATGTGCGGAATACAGAAGGTGCAGCAGTAGACTTCGCAATGCTGCATGCAGTACATGGACCAGTGGGCAAACTGAGGAGCTTGACCTACAGAATGATCCCTTTTCTTGCAGCAGAAGTAAAGAGTGGGAGTGGAATGTGGCAATGTGATTATGCAATCTCCAGTGCATTATGCCAACTGAAGGCAGCAAATTTTGTGAAAGAAACTTGAATACATGACTTAAATGCAAGTGCACAGAAGAGTTTTAAAGTAAATGATTTCTGTGTAGGACAGTACACAAGTAGTGCACTGTGGTTTCCTATGTACACAACAAGAACTGTTAGCATTTCAAAAGCTGGACTGAGAAAACATTATGTCCCTTCTCAAATCACAAATGTTGAATGAAATCCCGTACAGAGAAAAACTTCTTTATAACAAGCATGGATACAGGGAGCAAATGGCATCTATAAGTTAACTTTACCAAAACCTATGTGTAAATATTCTGGATATATAACAAACATGCCTGATGGATATGTCCTGCAGACTCTGCCTGTTTGGCCTTGTCTCACCCACAGCATTCAGCCCCTTCAAAACTATGGGGCCCAAGATCCCTTGATCCCCCCCCATCCCACAGGTTATTTTCCTACAAGTTCATGCCCTCAGCATCCAGTGCAGATCAGTTTCTGACCATAGCACTGGTAAACAAAGATCTCTTCATCTGAACCACGAATTCCTACATGAAGGTTTGTTGCCCCCCCTTTTACAGCTACCAAGTAGGTTTTGGTACAGTTGGGGAATGGAAGGACAATGACTCAATAACCGCTGGATTTTACATTTTATCTCATTTTTTTGTCATTCACAGATGGCAGATTTATGACGCTTGATGAAGCCGTCTGGTCAGAATAAATCATTTCTTCTTGTTTCTATCCTCTGATTTCCAAGAAAATAGCAGGTCAAAACAGCCATAGTGCAAATTCAAGTGGCACCACATGCACAGCAGCAGACCATTTAAATGGCAACACATCCTTCATCAGTTACTGTCTTTAGTACTATTTTGTTTCAAAGAATAATCTTTCCTCAGAATTGATATGAAAAACTGGATTGAGTCTTACTGTAGGGTGCATGATGTTTCAACAAACATTGGTACTTATTGCTGGGTCATCACCATACAACCAATTCTGCTCCAACACTTGTACAGGTTACATTAAACATTTGCCTTTCTTTATTTCTTTCTTTCTCTCTGTCTTTTTTTTATGGCTAAATATGTGACCATTTTCATGTGGGCCTCTTCATGCTAATTAGACACATGTAATTTTTCCCAGACTGCCATTATTTAATAATAAAAAAAAAACAGTACCATTACAAGCCCGAGGAGCCCAGATGGTTCCAGGAAGTTAAGGTTCCTAGATTACGTGACAATGGCCCAGGTTGGTGGTAAGGTTGTCAGCCTTATGCACCGGCCGCTTTTCACCCCCACGAAATACCCCTGGTACTCATTTCTGTTAGAGGCTGGGTTGACCCCAGGGCCATGGTGCGATCGGAAGGATTATGTCAATGAAAAATTCCATTGACACCATCTGGAATCAAACCAGCAACCTTCCGATTTGTAGCACAGCTCCTTCACCATTGTGCTAATGAGGTCCCTTCGACTGCGATTATTACACTTTATGTATTTTACACAAAAATCATAAAAGTAAAGCTTCTGCACCTGTTGATATTTACACACAAACACTATATATATATATATATTATATGCTAAACAGTAATATATACTGTATTCGGTCTCAGCTTTATAGTTTGTGTCAAATCAGTGCTTTATTGAAATATATGTCAATTACCACTTTGACATAGTTGCTTGAACCAAACCCTGTTCACTGGACAATTGTGAAAAGTAAACATTAGTTTCAACATGTCTGTCTATCCATCCACATAGAAAAACTCTGTTGCCACTGCACAGAATTTTACTAAAGTGTCAAGAACTCTCTATGAATTGATGCAAAAACAAAAAGCTGTTGATGTAAATATAACAACTGACCAACTCTAATCTGCTGAGAAGAGCACAGTCAAGAAAAGCATTTGTTAAGACAAGCAGAAAACTTTAACGGATAATAACAAAGCAACTGTGTGCCCGAAGCAGTACCACCTGACTGATTCCTAAATTGTTTATAATTAACACTGTATGGACTTTTTTTTTTTGTTTCACTGTCATACATTATTTGTTATATAATATGAGACTTGCTGCTGACATGTTTTTGTTATTATGATCTTAAAATATCCTTACTTCTATGTAGCTTTTATCATATTAAAATGTTGCTGTCAATTTCAATGCTTCACATAATATTTCATTTACTATACCTTCATGTTCTTCTGTAGTTAATATACGTCGACGGTTCTTCTTTGGGGTTTTCATAAACAGTGGAAATATGGTCCGAAGGCCAAGGATATCTACAAATTTGTTACAGTTTTCCTTCCCATCTGGTCCGGACATAGCATGATCTAAAACTTTGAGAGATCCATTCCGTGACAACTTCTTCTCTCTGTAGGAATATGAACATCAATTTGTACTCTAATTACTATGCAACAGATCTGACATCACATTATATGGATTTTAAGCATTATAAAGCAAATTTGGTTAAAAAATTCAGTGGGTAACCAGATAAAGCTACCAAAATTTTGACTGGAGTAAGAAATGCTTCCTTACTTTCAATTCTAGCATTAGCATATACATGCAGAGTATGAAAGTGAAACTTAGTAAAACTCAAACATTGCTACATGATGCAACATGAAAATAATGTCACACTGTGTAATGAACACATAACAAATCTACATACTAATATCCAATGATTTAAGTCCACCTCCCCATCCATGCAGTCCTGTATCACCATAACAGAACACTTCGGACGGAAGGTATGGAATTTTTTTTTTTTGGTAGAGACATTTGGAAATAACTTCACAAACTAAATGAACACTGTACTGTATGTATTTTGTTCAGTTTCCGAAGTCCACTTTTGTGGACTTTGGAAAATGACAAACAAAAACTCTTATACGGGACTCTCCACTGTAAAGCAGACACCTCACTGCTCCATAGCCAGTTATGACACTGCTCAATCTGCAGTGTTCAGTTCCATAATAAAACACATTCTGTGCTTCTAATGATCAACATATTACACTTCAGTTTTCATTTATGCAGCTGCAATATTGTTTATGGACCAATGAATCTCTCAGGCAGTCAGGTAACAGGTTGTCAAAAGACAAGGCTGGAATCAATCCCATACAACACCTGTGGTGGATGAGGTGGTGCTGGATCAGTACTGTTAGTCTTCCTCTGCCAAAACACCATTCTGCCAATGCTCCACACTAATCTACCACCATTTCCATTATCAGAACCTGACACAGTGGATCCACTTGAGACAACAATGGCAAGGAATAGTTTCACCCATGTCATGAATTCTCATGTACAGTAATCAGAAGCCTAAAAACACTTGCACATTATTCATAGACCTAATGTACTACATTCCATACAAAATCATCAGGTAGGCCTACTTTTATACCCTGGTTTCTACTAATTTCTATGAACATTGCACTGTGTTGGTAGAATTTATGTCACCTACCTAAGCATTAGATTCATGAGCTGCAGACCTTCTCCCCGTAAGAAACGTTCTCTGTTAGGAGCATACATAAGACTGGAACAGAGGCAGTTGAAAAGATTTTCCATCATTTCGTGTTCTTCATTGGATGTCGGATCGTGCCGCTTGTAGAACTGCAATGACAAAAATCTGCTATCCTACAACATGACCCTACTTTATGATCAGCTTACCTCAAGTTTAATATTAAATTCAAAAACAGTCAGATTACTGTTTACATTTTAACATTTGGCTCCTCTCTGTAATGAAAACGAAATTTATATTTCAAACATGCAATGAATTTACAAAATCCACAAACTGTGTGGATCTCAAAAAACTAATGATATGGGAAACATGTAAATACAGACGCTATTCATATTAGGAAGGAAAAACTCATATTCATTAATACTGGTATTAAATGCACAGCAAACAGATTTCTCAAAGAAAACCCAAACTCTTGACAATGCCACAAAATGGGGAAGCACCTACACTACTGTTCCTCAAAATTCAGTGCACATATTTCAGCAGTCACACTAATACAGCATACCAAGAACATAAGAAACCTATTTCCCTTACCTTGTGTACTAGTCCATCATATTATCCCCCCCCCCTCCCCCCTCAGAACAGCCAAACAGTATCATTGATATCCAATAGTGATGTCACATTTCTGCAAGGATTAAATTTCATTCTGCCCCTCAATATGGAGCACATTTACAACTGTACTGGTTCCCAATACAATTCTCAGTATTGAAGTGTTTATTTCAGTAACAACTAATGGTGCTAGAAAGGTAAACCTCAAATATGATACACAGCTCAAATTATATTTAAAAAAAAAAAAAAACCTGTTAAAATACTAGTGCCATTACTGGATAAATTCAGCACAAGTTTCAATGATGTTAACTGATGTCTGTGAAAGGAATACAGACAGTTTCTGGTTACTGTTGAACACAACAATGTATATTTCAATTTAATGTGGCAGATTAAATTAAAATAGACATTGTTGTGTTCAATGGAAACCAGAAACATTCTGTATCTCTTTTAGTTCGAAAATACAACAGGATGTCCTCTGCAAAAAAAAAATAAAAATAATGGCTATGATCTGAAGTACCTACAGCCAATTGTTGCAGAATTACGTCAATGCCTTCCAGGTCACCAAGCATCTGTCGGTTATCGGGTGAATCCTGAAGAAGAATGGACAGGATCTCACTGGCATAGAGCTTATTTCCGTCAAATGGCAGCTTCACCCGCAAACGTCGAAGCAACCACTGCAGAAGACCTTGCTTTGCTGCGTCTCCACATATATCAGGCCGGAATTCTGCCAGGTTCTCAAAGATTGCTATCAATTCAATGAAATGGATTCTTTATTATAGCAACAGCTCATAACATTCCTACAACACAATGAAGGTTCTATTCTCATGAACATTTTAAAGCCAAGTTCTTACTATTCTGTATGAGATGAATCCACATATTGTATACACTTGGCATGATTTGTACAATAAAACCTGACATGTATGGCGCTGATATTGTACAGCTGTTACTGCCACTGTCTTTGCCAGCTGCAACACACAGCAAATCTTTAGCAGTGGGGTAGCCATTTGTAAAACTAGTGGCATCTAGTGGCAGCAGAATGTAACAACAGATGCCAAGTTCATTTGAAATAAAAATCTGAATGTTTGTTATCAAATTATGCACCTAGGACATTCTAAGCACACATTTGTTTTCTGCATCATTTTGAAACTGTTATGTCCTTTGTGACTGTAATCTAAGTAAGTAGGGCCTGATTAACACAATAAACCTGAGGTGTATGGTGCTGACATCTTATTTAAAACACATACTCTTCTTAACAGTTTTGTCTAACTTCAGGAATGTTATTGTACCCACCAAGTGTGTTGTGTACACCTTCAGCTTCTTCCTTAACAGTCTCATCTAGCCTCTCCAAGTTCTGGACGAGCAGTGCACAAATCTGTTGGCCGAGCAATGCATCTATCATGCTGTCAGCTCCTTCTTCACTCTCATGCAGAATATCAACATCTGTCAATTCCTGCCATACAAAAGACACATATGTACAGACACCTGAAGTGATTCACCATCAACAGACACATAAATACAGATACCTGAAGCAAGTGGACATCAACACACACATATGTACAGATACCTGAAGCAAGTCAACAACTGCCACAGCAATATCCGTATTTTCATGAGCAAGTAGCTCTAGAAGAGAAGGCACTGCCTGAAGCTCCACCATAATGGGGTAAAGGTCCGGCACTGTTGCCACAGCATGCATCTCCTGTATTGTTTCATGTAATTCCACTTCAGATTCCATAAACCTGCAGGAAAATGCAAATTAGATGTTATAGTCCAGTGGTAACTGTATGTATATTCAGGTTCAAATATGAAAAGGTGCAGTTGTCCCTCTATATGCCATTAAGGTACAGCTCCACTCAGAACTACATGGAAGAGAATGGTCAGCCTCATGCACCAGCCAGCTTACTCTTGGTGCAACATTCCCCACTACACATTTGTACCACCAGGTTTAGCATTAAAAACTCTACATTCTGCCAATGCAGTGTATAGTATTTACACTCTGTATGGTTCTCACAATAAACAGGGCTTATTTCCACATACAGAACTAGCCAACTTGTATGTGAAATGTAAATGTAGAGTGTTTACTGTGCAGTGGAAATGAAGCTTTAAATATTCATTCATTCCATGGGCATGTGCGGAATACGACGACTCCTTGCCGTTCAGGAGCTTCTTCCATTCCTCTCCATTATATACCCTTTCCTTCCACCAACTAGTCTTCCATCCTCCCTCACCTCATCTTGCCATCTATTTCTCAGTCTACCTCTCAGCCTTGTTGCTTCCATATTCATATTGAATACTTTATAGAATACTTTATTGGAAATTCCATTTTCTTCCATTCTCTGTACATGCCCAAAACAATGTAATCTATTTAACCTATTGTCTCTGCTATAAAGGGGTTTTTAACCATTGCATAAATTTCTTTATTGGTTAATATTCTCCAATTTTCTTTGAAGCTTTAAATAGAGTTCAAAATAATTTTAGTCTGTGACGAGTTACGAGGTGAAACAAGAGTATCATACATCATATCACAAGTTATACTCTTTGAAGAAACAAACCAACTAAATGACACAAAACAAGGAACAGAATTCAGGATAATAAAATAAAATTATAGAGAAAAACATACTTTTCTGGCATGTCAGGGAATTTAATTCTCATCTCCTGGTTTTTGAGTGCCCGCTTCTCAAACAACAGGATCAGACGTTTCAATGTGGATTCATCAAGAACCTCCCCCTGTAAACAACAACAGATATGCAAAATGCAACAACTTTAAAAGCAAGAGCTAATGAGCAGCTCAAATGCAATACCTTACATAAAGCAACACTTGGAACACCAAAATAATGTCTACAGTCTGATAAATCAACAGACAGATGTTCAGGCAGCTACTAGTATGGTGGATGTGGCTTCACAATTTCATGTCAAACAGCTGTTGGAATCCGCTATTCCACCAGTGCATTCCATTTAAATGAACAGGTTAAGAGAGGCCACCTACAGAGTGTGACGATACCAGATGCTGTATAATACAATTTGGCCTCCTGATGATGAGCACAACAGTGCTCAAAACATGTAGAGGAATATAATAAACTTATTATAAAACAGGAATTTGTGCATTAAGTTGGTCAGTTGCTAAGAAGAACAAATATATACTTCTACTTTTTACTGACATAAGCCAATTTGAGTTTCTGTTTGCTGTGTGGTTAAAGTAAAATGTTTTACTTGTTC